>ERZ808232.184-NODE-184-length-13066-cov-7.205365_pt1 | contig 13066 bp, 14 predicted proteins | sample MGYA00521281_ERZ808232 | MGnify/ENA primary metagenome ERZ808232 (study PRJEB31515, sample SAMN02941833) | indoor metagenome | biome: House; feature: Kitchen Counter; material: surface | place: USA: Illinois | collected 2012-02-13 ... | reverse complement strand
GTTTAAAGTTGAAATAGATGCGAATCAACAGGCCGGTGCTCGCCCGATGGAGCTGCTATTAGCTGGTTTGGGCGGTTGTACTTCTTATGATGTGATTAATATTTTAAAGAAGTCTCGTCAAGATGTTGTCTCTTGCGTTGCTAAAATTGATGCCGATCGTGCTGATACTGTTCCTGCTGTTTTTACTGAGATTCGCGTTCACTTTGTTGTTACAGGGCGTGGTTTGAAGAGTAAGGTTGTTGAGCGAGCGGTGAAATTGTCTGCAGAAGAGTACTGCTCTGCGTCGTTAATGCTTGAAAAAGGTGGGGTGAAAATTGTCCATAGTTTCGAAGTGATTGATGTCGAGTAATATTGCTTGATACACCAGACATAAAAAAAGAGCGGCGTTCGCTCTTTTTTTATGTCTGGTGTCCCCTGCGAGATTCGAACTCACGTCTAAGACTTAGGAGGTCCTTGTTCTATCCGGCTGAACTAAGGGGACAATCAATAGAAGGGTTTATACCTTATTTCACTGAGCAACTCAAATTATGAGCGTTGAAATTATTGATTTTTATGAATATTTTTACGCTCTTCCCAGTGTGTGCTTACTGCTTATTGGTCGAGTAGAGCCTCTTGAAGTATAGACTTTACTTTTATCATTATGTCCTTGCAATAGTTCAAATAAGTGCTTGTTACGTTTTTGTAGCGTGCTAAGTATGTGAGCATTTGTCAGATTTTTAGTTTTACATAGGGTGAGCAGAGTTTCACACTCGATCATGAGTTCTCTGGTTTCATCCATTGAGCTATCTTGTTGTGTTAGCCAGTCTTTAAAGGCTATTTCAGACGGTTTTTTACGGTCAATAATATTGAATTTAATCAGCAAATTAACTCTTCGCTCATTAAGTTTATTCATTTCATTAAGTAAGGTGTTTTTTTCGGAGGCAATATTGATAATGGCTTTGCTATCTAGTTCTCCAAACGCAACTCGCTCACTATCAAGCAGTGAAGAGAGTAAGGTGAGGATTTCTTTGCTTCTTAAAAAAACGGGTGCAATGGGAAGCATAAGGCAAACCAATTAAGACATTAGAGTGGAAGTCTAGAACAATGAATCCATGGAAGCCATATTGCTCGCAAGTTTTTGTGAATCAATTTTATAATTACCTGACGCAATTGCTTGCTTTATTTGATCAACTTTTTGTTGATCAATGTCCGATAGACTATCAAATTTAGCAGAATGGTTTTGCAAGGTTTGAGCGGCGCCGCTTAGTTTTACTGTATCTTCAGCCATACTACCGCCGCTGTTTGACAGTCTATTGTCTACAGAGTCTTGGGGTACGTTGGTATCTTCTTTGACAGCGCGGTTATTTTTCGCCACATTGCCTTGATTTAAGATCCCTGTGAAGTTTATTGCCATTGAGTTGATCCGCCTCGAATTATTTGCCTACTACTAGTAACGGCTTCTTCTAAGAAAACTTTAGTAGGAAATCGATATTAATATGTTGTATGTCAAGTGCTGCTTAGTAGTTTACAAGAACCTCGCCGTCTGTGACAACTTCGGCGTAGATAATTCGCCCAGAACTGATGTTTTTTACTCTAATTTGTTGTCCTTTTATGCCATTTTCCAGTGCTTTCCCGTTCATTTTTACCACGATATTACCTGTTCTTGCTGTTATGAGAATCTGATTCCCTTTTTTTATTAAATTGGGCTGTTTGGTTAGATTATCCGTTATAAAAGTATTAATACGGATGTTACGGGAGGCAATAAGTCCGTAGGGCGGTATTTTTTCGGTATATACTTGGCCTCTTAAGTTGCTAATGTCTACTTTACCAATACCTGTATTTTGATATGTAACTCTTTGGCCTCTATTAATGGGGGATGTCGCTTTGATTGCATCAATAGAAATAGATTGGGTTATAGGAAGGTAAGACTTCCATTCTGGAGAAGTGCAGCTGATCGCATAAGTTGTACGTTTTGTTGCGTTAGGTCTTTGATTTTGAATGTTAACGGCTCTATCTTGGCATTCTGGTAAGTAGCCTAAAGCTGCCTTATTGCTTAGGTCTATTTTGATATCAGCGTCAGGATAGATACTAGACAGTCTTGGAATGTCTACATGGTTAATATAGTTATAAATTTGCTCTGTTATAGATGAAGCGAAGCTATAACTGGCTTGCAGACAAACAAAGGCTATTATTAGCCTTATAAACGGCATGATTAACTCTCGATGTTGTGGTTAAGTTGTTAGTAAAGTAACAAAAATCACTTTATTATGGATGATATATTTTAATATTAATGATTCTGACTTAATACTCAATTTACTTATACATAATAGGAGGCATTTATGGCCAGTGTTCTCGATAGCGTTAATCAGCGTACCCAATTAGTGGGGGAGAACCGTCTTGAATTGTTGCTCTTCCGCTTGAATGGTAAGCAAATATACGGAATTAATGTTTTTAAAGTAAAAGAAGTATTGCAGTGTCCTAAGTTAACAGTCATTCCACGGAGTAGCTCTGTCGTACGTGGCGTTGCTCATATTCGTGGCGGTACTATTCCTATTTTGGATTTGGGGCTGGCAACTGGTGCAGTCTCTATGGGAGATCCTGCTCAATGTTTTGTCATTATCACAGAATATAACCGCCGTGTTCAGGGGTTTTTAGTGCGTGGCGTTGAGCGTATCGTTAATATGAACTGGAGTGATATACAGCCGCCACCAAAAGGTTTGTTGACAGATAATTATCTAACCGCTGTTTGTCAGGTTGATAAAGAGATGGTAGAAATTATTGATGTGGAACAGATACTTTCTGAGGTTGCTCCAATGCGTCAAGATATCTCTGAAGGTATTGTTAATGATACGGTCCAGAGTAATGCTAAAAAGCACCATATCTTGATAGTGGATGATTCCTCTGTTGCTCGTAAGCAAATTAATCGTTGTATGGAGCAAGTTGGTTTTGCTACTACGGTGTTAAATGATGGTCGAGAAGCCTTAGAATATCTTCAAGGAATGGTTGCTGATGGAGTAGATGTGTCACAAGAGTTTGCTATGGTTATTTCTGATATAGAAATGCCAGAAATGGATGGTTACACGCTGACTACCGCCATCCGCAATGATAGTAGACTACAAGACTTGTTTATCCTTCTTCATACTTCATTAAGTGGTGTTTTTAATGAGGCAATGGTGAAGAAAGTCGGAGCTGATGGCTTCTTGGCTAAATTTCAACCTGATGAGTTGGCACGTTTAGCCATAGAGACAGTACAGATTCAAGCAGAGTAATAGCCCAATACGTCACCAGAACGTTTTTTAACGCTACGTTTTAGGTTTGCTATATTAGAGGTAGAAATGCTCAGTAGTACAAATGCAATAACGCCTAATGGCTATCTTAGGTTTAGACGCTTTTTGCAGAAGGCGTGTGGTATTTCTCTTGGTGACAATAAGCAATATCTTGTTGCGAGTCGCTTAGGTAGAACACTGGAGAGAGAAGGCTTTACTAAAATAGAGCAGCTGGTTGATGTTTTAGAGCGAGAGGGTAATCATCGTCTAAGGGAAGAAGTTATTAATGCGATGACAACAAATGAAACCTTATGGTTTCGTGATTTGCATCCATTTACGATTTTGAAAAATAAAATTCTACCTGAAATGACCCGCGCTCCTTTAAGGGTTTGGTCGGCCGCTTCTTCGACAGGGCAAGAAGCTTATTCAATTAGTATGGTTATTGAAGAGTTTAAAGGGCTTAGACCAGGTGTATTAAAAGCAGGAGAAAGGATTGTAGCAACGGATATTTGCACAAACATTCTGCAACATGCCAAACAAGGTGAGTACGACAGTTTGGCCATTGCTCGGGGTCTTGGTGATGATGCACAACGTAAATATTTTGATAAGCTCAATGGGTCTACTTGGAAAATAAAGACTCATTTAAGTTCGCGAGTGGATTTTAAACACTTGAATCTGATTGATTCATTTTCATCATTAGGTAAGTTTGACATTATTTTTTGTCGTAATGTTCTTATTTATTTTAATGTAGAGCTTAAGTTAGATATTTTGAAGCGAATGCATGCTTCGCTTAATCCGGGAGGATATTTGTTTTTAGGCGGCTCGGAAGCATTAAGTGGCTTATCTTCTTTGTTTGAGATTGTTCAGTGTCATCCAGGGATCGTTTATAAAGCCAAGATCCTTTAAAAAATAGCAAAATTTATAAAAAGCCCGCATATCGGTTTAGCGATATGCGGGCTTTTTTTATTCTTTTTAAGCAGGGTTTTCTTTTTATTTTGCCGATTTTTGCCGATTACTCTACTGTATTTTTCAACTGCATGAAATATAAGGTTTTTTTAGTTGGCATTGAAATTGCTTACTTAGTATAAATTCAGAGTGTTTATTGTTAGGAGGTTGTGTGGCTATATCATTTGATCAAGCATTTGCAGGATATGATAAGACGTTAGCGTTTAGAAGTGCTCGTGCTTCTGTTCTCGCTAACAATATAGCGAATGCAGACACTCCTAACTATAAAGCGAGAGATATCACATTCGGCGCTATGTTGGACAATGAAACCAGTAAGTTGCGCTTAGTTGGAGATGATGATCAACACCTCCAAGCAGGTAGTGACCCTGATAGTGATTACGGCTTAATGTACCGTAACCCAAGTCAGCCATCGTTAGATGGTAATACGGTGGATATGCAGAGAGAGCAGTCAGAGTTTGCACAGAATTCTATGCAGTTTGATACTAGTTTTATGTTTTTAGATAAAAAAATTAGTGGTTTGAAAAAAGCGCTTACAGGGAATTAATAATTATGTCTTTGAGTAATATTTTTACAATTTCTGGTTCTGCTATGAGCGCTCAAACTATTCGTTTAAATACGATTGCAAGCAACATGGCTAATGTCGACAGCGTGGCGAGTTCTGCAGATGAAACCTATCGTGCTCGTAAGCCCGTTTTTTCACAAATGATGAACAGTGAAATGCAAAAGAGTGGCTGGAATGGCGCTGGCGTGGATGATACGGGTGCTGGGGTTGGGGTAAAAGTTGATGGGATTGTTGAGTCTGATAGCCCCTTGAAGGCAAGGTATGAACCTGGTAATCCAATGGCCAATAATGATGGTTATGTATATTACCCTAATGTAAATCCTATTGAAGAAATGGCCGATATGATGTCCGCGTCTCGGTCTTTTCAAACTAATGTAGAAATTATGAATTCAGCGAAAGGCATGATGCAAAAAATGCTTACGCTAGGTCAGTCATAGAGGTGAGAGATGGCAAGTATATCTGATAACAATGGCTTAACTGGCCTAATATCTCAATATGGCACTGATGGTGCTAAGTCTAAAGCAGGACTCGATAAGCCTGAGGAAAAAGATAAGAAAGATGCTACAGGTGGTCTTGCTGATAAAAATGTTTTTTTAAAACTCTATATTGAACAGCTTAAAGGTCAAGATCCTACTGCACCACAGGATACTAATGACATGGTTGCTCAGATGTCTCAGTTTAGTTCGCTTGAAAAACTGTCTAGTATTTCAGATCAGTTAAAAAATATGACGACATCTTTAACGTCAAATCAGGCGGTGGGTGCTTCTAGTTTAGTTGGTCGATCTTTGATGATGAAATCTGATAAAGCAATGGTGACAGATTCTCAAGAGGCTGTAGTGCTAAAAACAGTGATTCCTGAAGGTGCTCGTTCTGCGACGTTAAAAATTTACGACGGCAATGATCAGCTTGTTCGTACTGCAAAGCTTGATGACAGCAGTTATGACTGGGATAAAAAAGATGATACAGGAAATGTTTTGCCGCCAGGAGAGTATCGGTTTGCCGCCTCTGTTGTGAATGACAAAGGTGAGGTGTCAGCATTACCTACTCAACTTCCTAGTCGTATTCAGGGTGTTACGATTAATGGCGCAGAAGGTACGGTTTTGAATGTGGAAAATCACGGTAAGGTTAAGCTTACAAACGAATTAGAAATATTAGGGTAACTGGAGCGAAATATGGGATTCAATACAGCATTATCAGGTATTAAAGCGTCTGCGGATTACTTAAGTGTAACGGGTAATAATATTGCTAACGCAGACACGACTGGCTTTAAAAAGTCTCGGATTGAATTTAACGATCTTTACAACAGTAATGTACTGGGTGCTGGTAGTAGCAATGTGATTGGCTCAGGGGTTAGCGTTGCTAATGTTGCTCAAGCTTTTTCGTCAGGTAACTTAGCTTATACGGATAACAATTTAGATTTAGCTATTGATGGTGCTGGCTTTTTTGTTCTCGATGCTGGAGCGGGGACTCAGGCGTATACGCGTGCTGGTGAGTTTAAATTGAATGCTGATGGTAATTTGGTGACGAATTCAGGGGCTAAGGTCCAGGGCTATAATGCAATAGATGGCATAGTCGGTGGGAACTTAGAAGATATGGTAGTACCCACTGCTCGAATTTCTCCTCAAGCAACATCAAGTGTTGATTTAAAAGTGAATCTTAATTCCGAAGGTGAGGATGTGCCGCCTTATATTCGAGCGGACTTTGATCCAGCCAATCCAGATACTTATGACTATACTCAGACCCAAACGGTTGCGGATGGGAGTGGTAATAATCATTTAATTAGTTATTACTATGCTAAAAGTGATGTAGCAAATACCTATCAGGTTTATGCCACGGTAGATGGGAAGTCGACTGATGATACCGGAGCGGCATTTATGCAGCCAGCTTATGCTACATTTAATGGTGCTGAGGCAAAAGATTACAATGCAGACGGGACAGATGAAGCGCCTTTTTCTCTTTTGTACTCTGGAACAACTAAGCCCAATGAAACGGATATAGCAAATCTAACAAAGAATCCAATATCAGCAGGTGGTACTTTAAATGGTGTAGTAATTGCCGGTACGTTAGATTCGGCTAATGTTCGCACGCCTGATAATATTGCCCGTCAAGCGTTCGATGCGAAAGACCCATCGACATATAGCTACGGTAATACTAAGAATGTCTATGACTCATTGGGTGAGACCCATACGCTGGGTTACTACTTTATCCAGCAAGGTGAAGATAATACTTACGAATTACGTGTAACTGTTGATGGTAAGGAGTCTTACACTGATCCAACAACAGGCGAAGATAAGCGATATCTAGATAAAGATACCGTCGTTACATTTGATGCAACAGGGAATCTTTCAGGTACTTATAAAGGTATTCCGCCATTTGCATCGTCACAACCTGTTCAGCTTCAAATAGAGGGTTTTGATCCTACTAATCGTGCCGCTATTATCCCAGTTGATTTAGCGGGCTCGACACAATTTGCTTTGAGTAGTACTGATGAGTTAACTCAGGATGGTTTTTCGGCCGGTGAGCTTCAAGGGGTATCTTTTGATGATGATGGTAATCTAATAGCGAATTATACTAACCAGCAAACGGCAACTCTTGGCCAGTTAGCACTGGCAACATTTGATAATACGGATGGTTTGGTTCCTGATGGGGATACAGCTTGGGTTGCTGGCAAAGACTCTGGTGCGGCTAATATTGGACGACCAAATAGTGGTACGTTAGGTGGTGTTAAAGGGGGGGCTTTGGAAGAGTCGAATGTTGACCTTACCTCTGAGTTAGTTGCTCTAATAGAAGCGCAGCGCAACTATCAAGCAAACAGTAAGACATTAGAAACGGAAAATACGGTTACGCAGACGATTATCAACTTACGTTAAATAAATTTCTGTTCTATAAAAAAGGCTGTAGCACGCAAGTGTTACAGCCTTTTTTTATGCTATATGGATGCCTAAAGTGATTTTTTTATAAGTTGGTATGGTTTTTGAAAGAGTCTTTATATAGTTAGCTGTTTTTCGGGAGAAAGTGGTAATGGATAGAGCTTTGTATCTTGCAATGAGTGGTGGTGTTCAAACGATGAATGCACAGACCATACATGCCAATAATTTAGCCAATGTGAATACAACAGGCTTTCGCTCTGATTTCGAACAAGCTAGGTCTATGCAAGTCAACGGAGGGCACTACCCTAGCCGTGTATATGCTATGACAGAGAATCCGGCAACACGTTACTCACAGGGTGACATGATAGAGACAGGAAGAAATCTAGATGTAGCAATAAAAGGTCAAGGTTTTATCGCGGTTTACAATAGCGAAGGACAAGAGGCTTATACACGAGCAGGTGACTTACAAATTAATACCGCAGGTCAATTAGTAACAGGTAGAGGGTTGCCGGTAGCGGGTAATAATGGCCCTATTTTTTTACCACCTTTAGACAGTCTTACTATTACACCTGATGGTTCTATTTCTATTATTCCTCAAGGTGGTGCGGGTAACGAAGTTGCTGTCATTGATCAGATTAAGTTAGTGAACCCAGATGTTGATTCAATCCGTAAGGGTGATGATGGGTTAATTCATACTAAAGTGGCAGGACAAGAATTTGCTCCGGATCAAAATATTCAACTGGTGTCCGGTTTTATTGAAGGTAGCAATGTTAATGCCGTTGAAGAAATGACTCATATTATGGACCTTTCTCGTCGCTTTGAAATGAACATAAAAATGATGGATACGATACGTGAAGACAGTGAAGCGTCGGCTAGAATTTTACAGCGTAATAGTTAGTCAAATATCATTTGCTAAGCATTTAAATTATTGAATAAAGAGGCTTTTTATGAATTCAGCACTTTGGGTAAGTAAGACTGGGTTAAGTGCTATGGATAAGCAGCTTAATGTTGTTGCCAACAACTTGGCAAACGTATCAACAACCGCATTTAAAAAAGACCGCGCCGTATTTGAAGACCTTATGTATAAAACGGTTAGAGCGCCTGGTGGATTAAGTGCCCAGAACGCAGAGTTACCATCTGGTTTGCAGCTAGGTACAGGGGTAAAAGTAGGTGCAACACAGAAGATTTTTTCTGATGGTGACTTTAATATCACTGATCGTAAATTAGATGTAGCGATTCAAGGGAAAGGCTTTCTTCAAGTTGTTCAGCCTGACGGTACCATGGCCTATACTCGTAATGGTAGTTTGCAATTAAATAGCGACGGGAATTTAGTCACTTCTAATGGATTGTTGATTGATCCAGGTATTCAGATTGATGGTGATGTGACAGAAATAGATATTGCTCAAGACGGTGTTGTTTCTGTTAAGAAAGCTGGTCAAACAGATATGCAGCAAGTAGGTGCTATTAATCTCGCAGGCTTTGTTAACCCAACTGGGCTTGATTCAATGGGTGCTAATTTATATACAGAGACCGATGCGAGTGGGCCGCCAATCATTGGTGCTCCAGGGACAGATTCCTTAGGTACATTAGGACAAGGGATGCTAGAAGCCTCTAATGTAAATTCTATCGAAGAATTGGTAAACATGATCACCACGCAGCGTGCTTATGAAATGAACTCAAAAGTGATCGCATCTGCCGATGGTATGATGAGCTTCGCAATACAACAGCTCTAGGATTGGTAAATTGGTATGAACATTAAGTTAGTGTTTATGGTGCTATTAGCAAGTTTTTTAAGTGGTTGCTTGTCATGGGATGTTGATGAACAGGCCGCTGGAGAAGCGGTTACAACTGAGACGGTTCCAGCAGATGATCAGCCAGCGGAAGATCAGCCAGTGGAAGACCCTCGTAAAGGGTATGTCCCTGATCCTAATGACCCTATGTCAGGCCCACAAGTTTCTGAACATATTCAAGCGAATGACCCCGCTTACGCTCCTGTATACCCTGATGGTGTAGAGCCTTCTCAGGCGGCAACAGGTGGGATTTATAAGGCAAGTATGGGAGATGTTTTCTTCGCCGATCAAAAAGCGAGTAAGGTGGGGGATGTGCTAATGATTAACCTCAATGAAAACACAACCTCAACAAAAGCGAATACGGCCGCTATCTCTAAAACGGCATCGGCTTCGATTCCTGATCCTAAAGTATTAGGACAGACATTGAATATGGATACGGATGTACCTGCGCAAACAACAAACTTCACAGGGAATGCTTCAGCAGATCAAAATAATAGTCTCGCCGGAACCATTACGGTTACCGTGTATAAAGTATACCCAAATGGTTTGCTTGCAGTGCGTGGTGAAAAGTGGCTTAAGTTGAACCAAGGGAATGAATATTTACGCTTCACTGGGATCGTCAGGCGACAAGATATTTCACCTGATAATACTGTTGAATCAGCGCGTGTTGCAGACGCTAGAATTACTTACTCTGGGACCGGAGAAGTGGCTTCTGGAAGTGAGCAGGGTTGGGTGAGTCAGCTATTGAACTCTCGAAACATGCCAAATTAAATAGACTAATAACGTTTGAGGAGTTCCGACCTCGACATGGGTGGTAAACATGAAATATTTAGTATTGATCTTGATGTTTTGTGTCCCTGTAGGGGCGCAGGCAGAGCGTTTAAAAGATATTGCTAGTGTGCAGGGAGTACGAGATAACCAGCTATTTGGTTATGGCTTAGTGATCGGCTTAAATGGCACAGGCGACAGTACCCCGTTTACCAATCAAAGTTTTGCAAGTATGTTGTCGCGTTTCGGCGTGACTTTACCTCCTGGTGTAACGGCAACGTCTAAAAATGTGGCAGCGGTCTCATTGACTGCTACTTTGCCTCCTTTCTCAAAGCCGGGTCAAAAGATAGATATTACGGCATCTTCTCTTGGTAATGCAGACTCATTACGTGGAGGGACATTACTGTTGTCGACTCTTAAAGGGGCGGATGGTCAGGTCTACGCAGTCGCTCAAGGGAATCTGGTTGTGGGTGGTTTGGGGGTCGGTAATACTGATGGCTCGCGAACCTCATTAAATATACCAACGGTTGGTCTTATTCCAAATGGTGCGAGTGTTGAACGCTCTGTGCCAAATAGTTTTTCGCGTGGCGACACATTAACTTTTAATTTAAATCGTCCAGACTTCACCACAGCCAAACAAGTGACAGATAAAATTAATGACTTGCTAGGACCAGGTGTAGCCAAAACATTGGATGCCACTTCGATTAGGGTTAGTGCACCGAGAGACTCTAGTCAGCGTGTTACTTTTTTATCAATTTTAGAAAACTTAGATGTAAAAGTGGGGGCTGAAAGAGCTCGAGTCGTTATTAATTCAAGAACGGGGACTATCGTTATTGGTCAATATGTAAAAGTATCCCCGGCCGCGATTACTCATGGAAGCCTTACTGTAACGATAAAAGCCGCACCGCCAGTAACAGGAGAAGATGGAACATTGACTGGTGGCAAGACGATACTAACGCCAAGAAATAACGCGATACAAGTAAATGAAAATAGCGGTCATATGTTCGTTTTTGATCCGGGCAGTTCTTTAAATGATATTGTCAGGGCGGTTAATCAGGTGGGAGCAGCACCTGGAGATGTAATGGCTATTTTAGAAGGGCTTAAAGAGGCTGGTGCGATCAATGCCGACTTTGTAGTGATATAGGTGGCGTTATGAATTCTGTTTCCTCTCAAGATTTTTTTGGTAACTTCTCTGCACTAACTGATTTAAAAACAAAAGCGAAAAAAGACCCTGATGCAGCGCTAAAAGAAGTCGCTCAGAAATTTGAAGCAATTTTTATCAACATGTTGCTCAAGAATATGCGCACCAGTAGTGAGTCAATTGGTGGTGGACTTTTTTCTAGCTCACAAACTAAGCAATATCAAGGCATGATGGATACGCAAATGTCTCAGTCACTGTCAAAGACGGGCGGTTTTGGTATTGCTAATGCTTTGATGAGGGAGTATCAAGGGAAAGGCAGTCATTCAGCTAAGGGCTCAAGTGATAGTGAGCTATTAAGTAGGGTCTCCCAACAAGATTTGGTGAAAGTTCAAACCTTAGCGCACAAAGCATCGACAGATTTTATTCAGGCGGTACAACAAGAAGTCGCTAAGAAAGCATCGGTTGATTCAATGAATAATACCTTGCCGATAGGGAGGGGTGAAAAAAGTGGAAAACCTTCTGCTTTGTCTGTTGCTTTTGACTCACCAGAATCCTTTGTGAAGGCGCTATGGCCGCATGCTAAAGAGGCGGCTGAAAAACTAGGTGTGAACCCAAAGGCTATTTTGGCGCAAGCGGTTTTGGAGACGGGGTGGGGTAAATACCCTATAGCGAAGGAAGATGGCACTGCGAGTTTTAATTTATTTGGTATTAAAGCGGATAGTCGTTGGCAAGGTGAGCGTGCTGTCGTGAATACTTTAGAATATCGAGATGGCATTGCTAAGCGTGAAAAAGCGGCCTTTCGAGCATATGACTCATTTTCGCAAAGCTTTAATGATTATGCTGAGTTTTTAACCTCGAGTGATCGTTATAAAGACGCCTTAAATTCAGGTAAGGATTCATCAATGTTTGCTTCTTTACTGCAAAAAGGAGGTTATGCGACGGATCCTGAATATTCTAATAAGATTAATCATATTTTATCGAGCAAGTGGTTTAAGTCGCTATAACCATTATCTAGTTTTGGTAAAGTTTTTGAGTTATTTGCCGATAGGCTGCTAAGTAAAAAAATACATTTTTATCTTGTCGAGGTGTGAGCTATGGGCTCAGGTTTATATTCAATTGGTTTGTCGGGGTTACAAAGCAGTAATGCTCGTATCAATACGACTGGTCAAAATACAGCCAATGTGGATACGGAAGGTTATAGTCGCCAAAAAACCACAACTGTTAGCTCACCGACGGGCGCTGTGCGAATACAAGATACGGCTCGTATTGTGGATAAATTTGTTAATGATCAAGTCCGTAAAGATACCTCCGCACATTCTTATTATGATTCTTATCACTCTATGATGTCTGTTTCTGATGATTTATTGGGTGAAAGTAGTGTGTCTCTGAACCATTATTTGAATAAAAGCTTTCAAGCTTTGCAGGATGTTAATAATGACCCAACATCGTCTTCTTTAAGAGAGCTTGCGCATTCGAGTTTAAAGAGTCTTGCTGGTCATTACCAAACTTTGGCCAAACTTGTGGGTGGCCAAAAAGAAGTAGCTGATAAAAAGTTAGAAACATCGTTAAGTGAACTTAATAACTTAACGATGCAAGTTGCGCACATGAATGATCAAATACAGCAAGAAGAAGCAGGTTCAAACTCCCCTGCCAGTGAGTTACGAGATCAGCAAGAAGAGCTTGCTAAACAAATTTCTAATTTTGTTAATGTGAATGTTCAGTAT
>ERZ808232.182-NODE-182-length-13257-cov-8.830026_pt1 | contig 13257 bp, 12 predicted proteins | sample MGYA00521281_ERZ808232 | MGnify/ENA primary metagenome ERZ808232 (study PRJEB31515, sample SAMN02941833) | indoor metagenome | biome: House; feature: Kitchen Counter; material: surface | place: USA: Illinois | collected 2012-02-13 ... | reverse complement strand
GAATAAGGTCTTCTTTTTCTAATTTTTTGCCTTGTCCTGTTAAGCCGCCAAGTTGCTCCCGCATAACGGTCGCTGAACTGCCGAGCGTTGCTTTACATGTAATACCATCTTTGACTGCTAAGTAGGCTCTTAACCCCCAAATGGGTTTATTAAAGCAGAGAATATCCCCTGTTTTGATGGCATAAGTTTGCCATGGCAGTATCGGCTGGTCATTTAGTGTCGCGGCTAAATCGGCGCCAGTAATCGCGATGCTGGTGGCTTGTTGCGCTTCGAGAGCAAATAGCCCAAAGGTAATTTCAATTTGTGCGGCATTAGGGTCGTTTTTTAATAAGGCATTTGCCCACCGAAAGGCCATTTCATCCATCGGGCCGCCAGTTGTAAGGCCTGCCGCAAGATAACCATAACGACCTAGGTCTTGAATGAGTGCTAGCATGCCGGATTTAATTACTTTAAAAGCCATCGAGTACGCCCCCTTGCGCTAAAAACTCTTCTTGTGAGATAGGCTTAAAGCGGACGTGATCACCCGTTGCGATCAGCCCTAAGTTTTCGCTTTGCCAATTAATTAACTCTGTCGGTGTACGGCCAATAATTTGCCAGCCACCGGGAGTCACGCTGGGATACACGGCGGTTTGATTCTCTGCAATCGCAACGCTGCCTTTTGGTACTTTGTGTCTTGGTGTGCTTTTTCGAGGTATATGCAGTGCGGGTAAGGTATTACCAAGAAACGAAAAGCCAGGCGTAAAGCCAATCGCATAAGCTCGATAAGTTTGCTGACTGTGAAGACGAATCACCGCGTCTGGTGTTAGGCCACAGTGGGCAGCTACAGCGTGCAAATCAGGGCCTACGTCATCGCCATAATAGACAGGGATTATAATTGTATTAGGCTCTTTTTCCGTACCGCTATGGTGGTGTGACAGCGGTAAAATAAGACGTTTAATCTCGTCGATTAAATACGCGCCCTGTGTTTGGTCAGGATCAAAGGTGACTAATAATGTAGTGTAAGATGGCACTAAATCTTGCACGCTGGATAAGGCTTTTAGCTGTGTTGTTAGCCATAAAATATCATCCGCTGTTTGCTCGTTAATGGCATTGTCAAAGCGAATTAATACGGCTTGATCACTGACTTGTTCAATCGTGGGGATTTGTTGGGTCATAGCTGACTTTTTCGCTGATTAAATGCATCGACAATAGTACGCAGTTTGGTAACGGCTTCAACGGCATGAATGCCATCTCCATGCACACAAATCGTATCTGCATGAATGGTGAGAACCTTGCCTGTGCCAGATATTACGGTACCGGATTCACATAGCTGTTTGACTTGTTGCTCGATGAGCGCATAACTGGCATGAACCGCATTAGGCAGTTTACGAGGGGTGAGACGGCCTTCGTCGGTATACAGGCGATCGGCAAATGCTTCAAACCATACGATTAAACCGTATTGTTTGGCCATTTCTCGGATTGCAGGGGCTTCTGGTACGGCGCCTACCATTAATGGCAACCTTGTATCTAATTCGCTTAGTGCTTGCATCACGGTTTCTAGAATGGCGCTATCTGCCATCATTTGGTTGTATAGGGCACCGTGTGGTTTGACGTAGTCTATTTTTGTATTTTGGCTTGCGCAAATACCTTTTAATGCTCCCACTTGGTAATGAATAATGGCTTTCAGTTCGGCGGGTGCTATGTCCATATTTCGCCGTCCAAAACCGACTAGATCAGGGTAGCCTGGATGGGCGCCAATACTGACGTTGTTCTGTTTGGCCAAGGCGACGGTATGTGCCATGGTTAAAGGGTCGGAGGCGTGAAAACCACAGGCGATGTTCGCTTGATCCACATATGGCATAATTTGATCGTCTAGGCCCATTTTCCATGGACCAAATGCTTCACCCATATCGCAATTTAATTTCATCAAGGATCTCCTGTGTCGTCATACCACGCAACTATCGTTGATTAAGACCATCTCACGACCCGTCTAGAGATGCAACGACGTGGAAAAAGTAGGTTGTTTGGGTGAGATAGAGTATAAGCAGTTTCAATGAACGGCAATATTTGTGTCAATCTTATGCTCGGTATTCGATGAGTCATTGGTAAGGCATAAGGCTTACGTTATGCTGTGGCAAACTTAAGAGATGATGGAACTATGAATAAACTGATTAGCTTATTATTGAAAGGGCTGGTGGCGGTGCTGCCGATCAGCCTTACTGTCTATTTAATTTATTGGTTATTGGCGTCAGGAGAGAGAATCGCCAAACCGATTATTACGTGGATTCTATCTGATGCGTTGTATTTCCCTGGTCTTGGTTTGCTGGCTGCGCTGGCGACCTTGATCTTAATTGGCTTCTTGGTCAACCTGTATGGCATTCGTTATTTGGTGAAGTTAAGCCAAAGTATTTTTGAACGTATTCCTTTGGTTAAATCTATCTATGGTGCTTTTAAAGACATGATGATGGTCTTTAATTTGTCCGAAAAGAAAGAGATGAAAAGCGTTGTGTCGCTAGAGTGGAATGGCGCTCAAGTGATTGGCTTTATTACCGGTGAAAAAACCGGTGAAAAACTCTTTGGCGATCAAAATTTAGTCGGGGTGTATGTTCCGCTGAGTTATCAAATTGGCGGTATTACCTTATACATTTCGAGAGACCGTTTGACGGAGCTGGACATCGGCGTAGAAGAAGCCATGCGCTTGGCGTTAACGGCGGGTATTCAATCAGGTAACGATGCGCCAAAAGAGTGATCGTATGTGAAAGTTGGGAGCGAGGCTCTCGACTTTCATTAATTGTGTTATTAACACGATTAAACATAATTATGCCGCACCGTTGCATCTTCTATTAATAGTCCTATGATTTTCATTACCCTTTTCTTGAGGTAATAACCCGCTCCGTTTTTTTAGTCCTACCAAATAGTTAGCAGATCAAAACTAATTTCTTCTTTAACATAAGTGCCTTGAGAGCAGAGAAAGGCTCGCCTATTTAACGGCTAGCCAAGGAATGCATTGGATGTCTGAAAACTGATTCTTATGTCATTACTAGGCGCAGTAAATGGCATTGCCTATTACGGTATTAACTGGTGGTACGTTTTACATCAAGAGAATTTTTGATAAGCATTGGTGCTGTGAGTATTTTTCTTTATCATGCGCTCTTTTGGTTTAGGGTGATCTCGGTGCAAAAACAGAAATCTGTCATGGTTATTGGGGCTGGTCCTGCTGGATTAATGGCGGCTGAGCGTCTTTGTGCTGCTGGTTTCCACGTCGATGTATATGATGCTAAACCAAGTGCTTGTCGGAAGTTTTTATTGGCCGGTGTGGGAGGCATGAACATTACCCACTCTGAACCTTATCCTGCTTTTATTCAGCGCTATTACGATAAATCGCAATGGCTTGATGCCTCGATTCGAGACTTTGATGCAGAGGCGTTATGCCAATGGATTCATGACTTAGGCATCGATACTTTTGTCGGTACTTCGGGTCGTGTTTTTCCGAGCGATATGAAAGCAGCCCCGTTATTACGACATTGGCTCAAGCGCCTTCGTGAAGCTGGTGTACATTTCCATATGCGCCATAAAATGATGGCCTTAGAATCAAAGCAGGTAACCTTCGAGCATGAGGGTACTCATGTGGTGGCCTCTGCAGATGCCATTGTATTAGCGATGGGCGGAGCAAGTTGGCCTAAGTTGGGTTCTGATGGAGCATGGCAGCGAATTTTGAGTAAACAGAGCATTACTGTAGCACCGCTAGAAAGCGCTAACTGTGGTTTTTATAGTCGTTGGAGTGAGCATTTACAAACTAAATTTGCTGGTAGTCCTCTGAAGGATATGGCGTTTACTTTTACCACATTAGAAGGGCAAGAGGTAACCCGAAAAGGTGAATGCATTGTTACTAAAGACGGAATGGAAGGTAGTTTAGTTTATGCTTTTTCAAAACATCTACGCGATGCGATTAAGTATGCTGGTGAAGCCAATGTATTAATTGATTTATTGCCTGCATTTAATGAAGAACAACTTATTACTAAGCTTAGTAAGACTAAGCTAAAAGAGTCTTTTAGTAAGTACTTAAAGCGCACGGTGGGCGTGAGTGGTATTAAGTCTGCGCTACTTTATGAATCTTATACAAAAGCAGAGTGGCAAACTCCTGAAGGACTAGCCCGTTGTTTAAAAGCTATCCCAGTACGTTTTGATCAAGTGAAGCCTATTAGTGAAGCTATCTCTAGTGCTGGTGGGGTTTGTGAAACAAGCGTAGATGATTATTTAATGTTGAAAAATATACCCGGTGTATTTTGTGCTGGTGAAATGCTGGACTGGGAAGCGCCAACGGGAGGTTATTTATTAACAGCCTGTTTTGCAACAGGCTATCGTGCCGCATCAGGGGTCTCTCGTTATTTAGCGATTAACTAGCAAGAATGCCATAATGCATTTTTCTTCATAATTTTATTTTTTGTATAAATAGAAAATACTGAGTGTTATAAGTCGTTTTATCTGAATTTAGATCTATAAATCATGAAATCTTGTAAACAATAGATAAGGGACTATGGAGCAAGCATAAAAAAAGCGTCTGATAAAACGATCAGACGCTTTTAGGTATCTCTTTATATTTATTAAGATGTCATATTGGCATCTTAAGAGAAATATTAAGCATCGTTATCTGAAATAATGGCAATAACTCGACGATTCTCTTCACGGTGTTCTGGAGTATCGTTCTCTACCAAATGCTTCTCTTCACCGTAGCCGATTGAAGAAACACGTTCTTGAGAGATGTTAAAAGTATTGGTTAGTACGTTAGAAATAGCATTGGCACGTTTTTCAGATAGTTTCTTATTGTAGTCAGCTGGGCCACTGTCATCGGTGTAACCTTCAATTGAAACCGTTGCTTTAGGGTGGTCTTCTAAATACATCGCTAACTGTTCAATTTCTGGATAAAACTTCTGTTGAACATTCGCTGAGTTCGTTGCAAACGGCACCACTAAGTTTACCGTGTTAGCAGGCTCTTCAGCGACAGGTTCTACAATAGGTTCTACTACTTCTGGTTCAGGCTCTACGGCAGCGACGATTTGCTCTGGCTCTTCTTGTTGCACATAAGTATCTATGTCTGAGTCGTTACTCGCTGTGTATTTGTGAGAGCGGCCAAAAGTGTATTGAACACCAATGGTCGTAATGTTATCTAGATTACTTTCTTCAATATCATTGATTAGGCGGAAATCTGCTCGTAATGCAACGGCTTCTGTAATGGAATATTTAATGCCACCACCCGCGTTAATGAATGCATTATTACTGTTTGATGCTTTACTGAAATCGGCCATACCGATACCAGCTGCAGCGTAAGGAGTGAAGTTAGTACTTTCAAATAAAGGGATAGCGAATAAGCCATCTACACGGAATTCATTAACACCTACTTTTTTTCCGCCTTTTTCACTGTCTGCTTTTAAATAGTTAAACTCAATTGCCCATGGATTATCAAATTGATAACCAAGGCCTAGTGAGTAAGCTGCGTCATTATCTGTTTTTCGATCATTATCAAAATTGTAATAACCAATACTAGGAGATATTGTAAAGCCTTCCATAGGTGGGCTCGCATGCGTTACAGCAGAAAGTGATGATGCAATGATGCCACCAAAAACAGCACGTTTAGTAAATGTTAAAGACATTTCCTTCCCCTTAAATAAAACTTTTATAGTATTTCGATGTTTGTTGTTCTGCATAACACAATAAGCCTGATTAAATATAGGCAAAGAGTCCTTGTGTGATACAAAAAAACGAGCATATTATTTTCAGATTGCAATTCATGACGAGTGCTTTACTTGAAGGTGAAATGCTATCACAGAGAAAATTTATAAGAATTAATATAAATGTTTAGAAATGTATTCTCAGTGTAGGTATAACTTACAAAAAAACTTATAGTGTCAGAAAAATGCTAAGAAACACCTTGATAAATTTATAAAACAAATACCAATACTGTTTTAGAGGTTAAAAGTTTTTATATTGATGAGGAAACACTCTTAGGATTAGAGAGGGTGGATATTATTAATATTTAGGGTTTATGATCTTGATATTAAATAAAATAATAAGAAGTAGAGGACATATTTTACCTTAAATAAAATACGTCCTCTCAGAAACGGGTATTTATTTAGAAAGAATACAGTACGGATACGGTTGTTTCGGTATCCATTCTTTCTGTACCGGATGGAACATCGGAGGAGTATTCGACTCGATAAGAAAGCTTCATTGCAAGATCGTCAATAATATTAGCTTGCAGAGACGTAACAGATTCTGTAATTGAATTGGCATTATCAGTACCAATTTCAGTACTCAATACTTGTTTAAAAATAGAGGAAGTAGACAAGTGTTTTTCATAAGTCGCACTAAAACGTACGATAGGTGTACTTTCTGAATCTTCTGTTGTGTTGTCGTCATCAATGCGATTAACTCGATAACCAAGACCCGCAGAGGCTTCTAGGTAAGAACCATCATCTTCTTGCCAAAACCGATTACCATAACCTGTCGACGCTGAGCTTTGATATTCGTAACCAGAGAAGAGGTCTTTATCATAGCTGCCACGAACATACCAAAACTGACGATCATTAATAATATAATCCCCTTGAACTGTGCCTCGGTAATGCTCTTCTGTTTTTTCATTATCAGAGTCTGCAGAAATAGACGTTAAGGTATAGGTGTTACGCCATGATTCGAGCTGTTGGACCAGGTTCAATTTACCATTTAAGTTGGTCGTATCACTGTTACCTGTTGTTGCGATTACCCCGAATTCAACAGAACCTTGCCATGCTTCTTGTGTTGTATTTTGTGCGTTTGTTTTCTTTTCTGGTGTTGGTGGTGCATCGTCAGCATAGGCTACTTGTGTAGCAAGCATGGCGACTATTGATAAATGATACTTTATTTTCATTTGATGATTCCATATTAATCGACGGTATGAGCGCTTATGTTTTGCTATTACCACATGCCTAGTAGGGTATTTTTCTAGTTTTTATCAAGTTAGATCATGGCAAACGATGAGCACTCTAGAAACTAACATGTCTAGCAATAATGTTCGTTTAGTCAGCAAAATTTACACCTTTTATTCATTATTTTTTGGCGCAATATGCAATTGTTACAATTTTTAGGTTTATTAATCGCAATAATCAAAAAGAATAAAGGAGTGTGACTGTGGTTTCTGTATCTGTTTTTTCACCGTTTGAGGGAATATAAGATGAGTGTTCAACACGATAAGAAAGCTGCAGTGCGAGGTTGTCCCAGACACTAGCAGAAATGGATGTTACTGACTCGGTTACCGTGTCTAAATGCTCTAAGTCGAGCTGAATGGTTAAAGACTGCCTGAACACTGCCGAAGGTGATAGCTTCTTGGTTAGCTTCAATGCAAAACGGCCAATGGCGCCGCTATCAAATGTATTCGCTTCAGTGCCTTCTTCAATTTGGTTACGTCGGTAACCAATACCAGCGGATGCCTCTAAAAAAGAGCCGTCTTTTTGATTCCATACTCGATTGCCATAACCTGTTGAAATATTCGTCTTGTACTTATAACCAGAGAAAAGGTCTTTTTCTGCTTCTTCACGTAAATATAAGAATTTTTTATCGGTAAACTTATAGTCACTTTGCAACGAGGCTCGATAGATTTCTGAGGTGTTTTCATAGTCGGTCTGGGAGCGAATAGACTCAAATGAATAATGGTTACGCCATGTTTCTAGGTTCTGATCGACATGGATATTGCTGGTAATATTATTGGTATTAGTGTTCCCCGTAGACATTTGCCCACCTATCCCAATCGACCCATTTACGCCTTGTTGGTCAGTCGGAATATTAACGCCAAAGGATTCTTGTGCAGCAAATACCATCAAGATAGGTAAGCTGTACTTTAAATTCATGAAGATCCTCGCCATTAAAAGGCGCTTGATAAAGCAGACATAGTACAATGTATTCTATCGTTGTGTTGTAGGTGGACTAATAAGAAAGACGCCGATCATACCAAGATGACACCAATAATCAGTCTGTGGCGGGGAGATTACATGTTCTTATACGATTTTTATTTGAGTGCGTTTCTGTAGTGAAAAACTATCATGAATAAAACATGACGTCTGTATTTTTGGTGTTTCTATTGTGTGAATTTAGTGTCAAATTTCGTTTTAGATATTGAGTAGATTTATCTTTATACTCCGTGATTTTTAGGAAAAGTACCGTGAATCAAAATAATCAGAAAGTACCAAGGTTGCGTTACTTAAACGCATACAGTCTGCCGCTTCAACAACAAGCTCAAAAATTATTAGACACAGAAAAAACGGCAACTTTCTTTTTAAATAAATATCCAACCGTTCATAACCTAAATAATACTCGCTCACTTTATGAGTATACGATGGCTTTAAAGAATCAATTTATGCGTAGCTCACCTCCTATCAGCAAGGTGATCTACGACGATAAGATCCACGTCATAAATAATGCTTTAGGCTTACATACCTATGTATCACGAGTGCAAGGGAATAAGTTGAAAGCTAAAAATGAAATTCGTATTTCTGCTTTATTTCGGCAAATTCCTGAGCCGCTACTAAAAATGATTGTCGTGCATGAGTTAGCGCATTTACGAGAAAAGGCACATGACAAAGCATTCTATAAATTGTGTTGTTATATGGAGCCAGATTACCATCAACTAGAATTCGATCTTAGGCTCTATTTGTGTCATCGGGATCGATTTGGCAATCTTTGGTAGCGCGATCATCGTGTGGTAGCTCAATGTGAGATAGATTATCTCGCAAGCGTCTCGACTAAATTTTGACACCTGCTAGAGTAAAATCTGCTTTTACCGCCGTAATTTTCTTTACTAAATAAGCTAATAACACACCGTACAGTGGGATAAAGAGCCCGATACTAATGAAGAGTTTAAAACTGTAATCAGCCAGGGCGATTTCTTGCCAATGTTGTGCCATGAATAAATCCGGACTTTGGTAAAAGGCAATGGCAAAGAACACAAGAGTATCTAATCCATTCCCAACGACAGTAGAAGCGGCCGGAGCAATCCACCACTGTTGCATTTTACGCAAACGCTTAAACACCTGAACATCTAGGATTTGTCCTAATAAATAGGCCATCAAACTCGCTATAGCGATACGGGCAACAAACCAATTTATACTAGAAAGTGCCTCAAATCCTTGGAATTGACCTTGAGCAAAAATAACGGATAGCACATAAGACACAATGAGTGAGGGCACCATGACTAGGAAAATAATACGACGTGCTAATGATGCACCCAGTACTCGCACGGTCAGATCTGTTGCCAAGAAGATGAAAGGAAAGGTAAACGCTCCCCATGTAGTATGAAAACCTAGAACAGTGAAGGGGATTTGTACTAAATAGTTGCTAGAAGCAATAATCAGTAAATGGAAACCAGCGAGATAGCATAATGCTTTGTTCTGCTGTTCTGACGTAAAGTTGTTCATTGTGATACCTTTTTTTTAATGACGGTGGTAATGCTGTTTGGGGTGAGGGAACCCAAATCTAAACATCGACTATACTATCTACTTGTCTGGTAGTGTGGCCAAATGAGGTGCGAGATTATACATTAACCAGTTGTTTAAGAAAGAGTGTCTTGGCTGTTTTTTATACAGGCGTGCATCCATGCTCATGATATTTTCTGAGCGTTGTTCTGAATAGGCTATCTCTGCTCATTTTCTATTGTGGGTATTTGTAGTAATCGATTAATACCCAGTTACTTTTGGGTATTGTTATCATCAAGGTCAATTTAAAATACAATTTAGGAATCAATGATGTCAAAAATTCTACTGATTACCGGAGACTTTACAGAAGATTATGAAACCATGGTGCCGTTTCAAACTTTGATGGCGGTGGGTCATGTTGTTCATGCGGTCTGTCCTGACAAGGTGAGCGGAGATACTGTAAAAACAGCTATTCATGATTTCGAGGGTGATCAAACCTATACCGAAAAACCAGGTCATAACTTCGCGTTAAACGCAGACTTCGCGAAAGTGAAGGTAGAAGATTATGACGCGCTAGTGATTCCTGGTGGTCGAGCTCCTGAATATTTACGTTTAAACCCAGCGGTATTGGATATGGTTCGTCATTTCTTTACGACGAATAAACCTGTTGCTGCAGTGTGTCATGGTGCGCAAATACTGTCTGCTGCTGGTGTACTGGAAGGTAAACAATGTTCAGCTTATCCAGCTTGTCGTCCGGAAGTGGAACAAGCAGGTGGCGAATTTGCGGATATCCCCGTGGATCAAGCGATTACAAGTGGAAACTTAGTAACAGCCCCCGCTTGGCCTGCACATCCTGCTTGGTTAGCGCAATTTATCGCTTTGCTATAAAGCAGCAAGTATAAGAAAGCCGTAGTGCGGCTTTCTTATCTATTTACCCTTCTCTTATTATTCAATGACTCTTTTTTGAGGAATTGTTCTTAGTTGCGTTGTTGCCCTTTCTGTATGCTCTCGCTACACTTTTAATCAATCAGAAAAGAAGCGAGATACCATGTGTAAACTCTTTATTAATGCCGATGCAGATCTTTGGTTATCTACGACACACTCTGTGCGCATCGATGGCATGGTGACCAGTGTTCGTTTAGAAAATGCCTATTGGCGCTTATTAACAGAGATTGGTGCTCGTGACGGATTAAGTGTCCCTCAGCTTATTAAACGTCTTTATCAAGAATCTATTAAGGTTGGACACGACCTAACGAATTTCACTTCTTTTTTGCGTGTATGTGTATTGAGGTATCAAGCTTTGCAGTTGAATGGTGAAATTCCAGTGACGGGGGCTATTGCTTCTGTAGAGGTTGAGCGGGCTCTACCGAGTAAGTCTGTATTAGTTAGAGACGTACACTGACACCAATAAATCTATTGATGTCAGTGTATTATCTAATCCTCGTCGTCATCCGCGCTCATCCGTGCAAGACGCGCTTCTTCTTCGGCTTGGGCTTCTTGGATCTCTACTAATACTGAATCCACATCCGCTTCTTCCGTAGGTTCTTCAAACAGACCTGTGAGTTCCGTGTCTGGCGTGAGTTTTCCTGCCTCATAAATAGACCAAATTTCTTTAGCGTATTTTGTTTCGAGTATTTCGGGAGCAAACATACCGTAATAATCACGCATATTATTTACATCTCGCTCTAACATCCATTCTGCATGGTTGTTAGCGACAGCATCGACTGCTTGAGGTAAGTCGATAATGACAGGTCCATGGGAGTCTACTAATACATTAAACTCCGATAAATCGCCATGTACTAAGCCTGCGCACAACATTTTCACAATGTCTCGGATGATGACATCAAAGTCTTCACGAGCTTGTTCTGCTGACATAGACACATCGTTGAGGCGAGGTGCAACGTCGCCTTCGTCATCGGTGACGAGCTCCATTAGCAAAACCCCATCGAAGCAACCATAAGGTTTTGGTACTCGTACACCAGCATTTGCTAGTTTATACAAAGCATCTACTTCGGCGTTATGCCATAAATTTTCTTGTTCTTCTCGGCCAAATTTGGAGCCTTTCTCCATAGCTCGAGCCCGGCGACTGTTTTTTACTTTGCGGCCTTCGCGATATTGCACAGCTTGCTTAAAGCTTCGCTTGCTGGCTTCTTTATAAACTTTAGCGCAGCGAATATCTGAACCACAGCGAACAACATACACAGTGGCTTCTTTACCGCTCATTAATTGTCGAAGTACTTCATCGACCAAACCGTCTTCAAGAAGCGGTTGAATTCTCTTAGGGATTTTCATGCTGCTCCTTATACAGGCATTAGATGAGATATGGCACTAACAGAAACGAAAAACAAAAATATATTCCTTATCTTGGTCTAATTAAATTAGGTAACGACACCTCATATATAGTAGCTCAGACTTGAGCTGACAGTTACCCATTTACTTTTGATTCGTGGGCTAAATTAGCGCTTTCATCGTTTTATTGATTCTATACCGTTTTTTCTTCGCTATGTTATCGACTTTTATAGCAGTTTTTGACTCTATTCATCGACGGTATGAAATGCACTCTTTTATACATAGAGTGCAAATGTGCATTTATTTTATCAGTAATTGTTTCGGATGGTCGACTTTCTCGGTGGTCTAGACAGCAGTTTTGCTCATAGCGTGTTAGTGATATCTATGTTGCTTATAATACGACTAGCCGATAAAACTTAAGGTAATAACGAGACTTGATGGATAAGTCAGACAGATAGCATTGACCTTTCTTATGTAACTCTTTTTACTAGCGGCACTCATTTTCGATATTTTATTTTGTTTTAAGGCCAATATTGTGACGATTGCTTCGAAATTGCCCGCTGTGGGCACGACTATATTTACCAAAATGTCCGCACTGGCTGCTGAAAAGGGCGCTATCAATTTATCACAAGGCTTTCCAGATTTTAGGCCCGATGAAAAACTCTTAACAAGAGCGTCTGAAGCATTGCTAAACGGCAATAATCAATATTCGCCAATGGCCGGATTGCCTGCTTTACGGGATGCCATTGCCGGATTGATTTCGCGTCATTATGGACGAACGGTTTGCCCGCTTAATGAAATTACGGTGACGAGCGGCGCTTCTGAAGCTATTTTTGATGCGATTACTGCGTTAATCCAGCAAGGTGATGAGGTGATTCTGTTTGATCCCGCTTATGACCTTTATGAACCTGCGATTACCTTAGCAGGAGGAGTGTGTCGACGAATAACTCTGACCGCACCAGACTTTCGCCCAGACTGGTCGGCATTTTGCGCGCTGCTAACAGATAAAACGCGTTTAGTATTGGTCAATACGCCGCATAATCCAACCGGTAGCTGTTGGACGGAAGCTGATTTAGAGGCTTTATGGCAGGCGATTGAAAGCCGAGATATTTATGTGTTGTCCGATGAAGTTTATGAATTTATTCATTTCGGTGATCACGCAGTGAGTGTTCACAAACACACCAAGTTAAGTGAGCGAAGTCTGGTTGTCTCTTCATTCGGTAAAAGCTTTCACCTTACTGGTTGGAAAGTAGGGTATGTGGTCGCACCAACAGAGCTGATGATGGAGCTGCGTAAAATCCACCAGTATGTGACCTTTTGTACTGCTACTCCGTTACAGCAAGCATTAGCAGAGCATTTGACTGAATCGCCAGAAGAAAGCGTAGGTCTAGCTGCGTTTTATCAGCAAAAGCGTGATGTATTGAGAAACGCATTGGCAAATAGCCGTTTTACATTATTGCCGTGTGATGGCACTTACTTTCAACTATTAGACTATAGTCAGATCAGTGATCTTGATGATGTGGCATTTTGTGAATGGTTGATTGCGGAG
>ERZ808232.181-NODE-181-length-13268-cov-7.376220_pt1 | contig 13268 bp, 14 predicted proteins | sample MGYA00521281_ERZ808232 | MGnify/ENA primary metagenome ERZ808232 (study PRJEB31515, sample SAMN02941833) | indoor metagenome | biome: House; feature: Kitchen Counter; material: surface | place: USA: Illinois | collected 2012-02-13 ... | reverse complement strand
GACATATACCGCTTAGGTGGTGAAGAGTTTGTTATTTTGCTAGAAAATCACAGTGATCAACTAGCCCTTGAGCACGCAGAAGACATTCGACAAGCCATAGAAAAACACGCTTTTCATAATCAAGACACCCAGTTCAAAATCACAGTCAGCATCGGCATAGCAAAACGCATGCTAGGGCAGTCTACTAGAGACTTTTTACTTTGCGCAGACAAAAAGCTGTATGCTGCTAAAAATAAAGGCCGCAATTGCGTTTGTATTTAGTCACCATCAATATTACGCAAACACCTCAAGATAAAGCGCTTCAACCTTATCTCTTGCCCATGGCGTTTTACGTAAAAATTTGAGACTAGACTTAACAGACGGATCACTTTTAAAACAATTAATATTGATTCTAATCGCCAGTTCTTCCCAGCCAAAGTGCGTCACTAAATCGGTGACTATTTTCTCTAATTTCAAGCCATGTAACGGATTATTTACTTGTGCTGTCATTACTCATTCACTCTAATAAAATTATAGCGGTATTATACCTTATCTAATGAGGTATCTTATGCAGAGAATAAAATGATTTTCATGCGGTAAAATAGAAACAGAATACTATTTGACTAATAGACAAAATCCTCGAAAATAGCACTAAGTTACACACAGTAGATCACAACATAGGAGAGTAACAATGGGCATTTTATCCGGACTGAAAGGCCTATTTTCTGGTGGCGAAAGCGCCCCACTGCCAGCAGAAGAAATGGTGGAATATAAAGGTTTTGAAATCGTCCCTGCTCCAATTTCAGAAGGCGGTCAATATCGAGTTGCGGCAACCATCACCAAAGGTGAAGGTGACGAACAGCAAACACACAGATTCATTCGCTCAGACCTTATCCCGAACCGCAACGAATGCATTGACATTACTATGCGCAAAACCAAACTCACCATAGATCAACTAGGCGATAAAATATTCGGCTAATAATAAATATCATGATAAAAAGAAGAGCAGTATGACAGCACCAATAGGACAACACTGGCAACAAGTAAATGAATGTGAAGACCTATTGGGCGCAAAGTACCGCGCACGAACTTACTCTTTTCGCTCCTATCAAGGCACCGTCGATACCACCTTAGTTGATCACCTAGGGGAGCAAAAAGCGACTCGCGGTATTCTCTATATTCATGGTTATACCGATTATTTCTTCCAAACGGGCTTAGCAGAACATTTTATTGCATTAGGGTACCGCTTCTATGCCATAGACCTACAAGGCTATGGTCGCTCTATCCGACCAAATTTTTTACCCAATTGGTGTGACTCTATTGACCAGTACTGGCAAGATTTAGACATTGCCTTAGCTACAATGAAACAAGATGGTATTAATCAAGTCACTCTGCTCGCTCATTCTACGGGGGGGCTTATCGCCTCTGGCTATGTAGCTCAGCCCTATTCGCCATTGGAACGAGAACAATACTACCAACGAGCCTTTCCAGACATCACTGGCCTAATTTTAAACAGCCCCTTCTTAGCCATGCCTTTTTCGCCCAAAGTGCTTGATCGCCTTAGTGGGGTAATGAAAATGATCGTATCAGTATGTTCGTCTGTTGCTATTCAAGCCAAAAAACCTTCACTCTACGCACAATCATTACACACCAAGTTTGGCGGTGATTGGGACTATCGTTTGGACTGGAAACCCCTAACAGGCTTTCCGCTGTCTTTTTATTGGCTAAAACAAATCATGTTAGCTCAACAGCAATTATCCCATCAGTGTATCGACACGCCCACACTCTTATGCCACTCTGAAATTAGTACCATTCATAAAAAAACCATTTCTGAAATGCAATGTGGCGATGGTGTGTTGGATATTCATAGCATGCAAAACGCCGCCGAAAAATGTTTTAACCAATTGTCTAAAGTTGCGATAGAGCAAGGCTTTCACGACCTATACCTTTCTCGCTTGCCTGCGAGACAAAAATATCTAGCAATCATAGACAATTGGCTTTCCCAGCAGCCTAGTTAATTACTTTGTTTACTCACTACCCAATCCAATAAACGTGTCGGAAGAATTCGCTTTAAAAAACCAGCTATATAAGTCGGTGTAGTCACGTAATAACGCGGTTTCGGACGTTGTGACTCTAAGGCGTGTATCAGTTTTTTGACCACCGCACTTGAAGGCAATGTTTGTGATGACGTTGGTCCTTCTTTCGCCAAGCGCTTAATCGCTTCTTCATAACCTTGTTGGTGGCGACTTTGTGCTATATCGATATTATCCTTTAATGCCGTCAATGCATTAGCACGAAAGTGACTTTCAATCGGACCTGGCTCAATCAAACTCACGTGAATTGGCGTATCAGCAAGCTCTAAGCGCAACGTATCAGTTAAGCCTTCTAAGGCAAACTTACTTGAATTATAAGCACCTCGAAATGGTAAGGCGACCAATCCAAGCACTGAGCTATTATTAACAATGCGTCCATAGCCTTGCGCCAACATGCACTTCAAGACCTTGCACGTTAACTCATGGGTACCAAAAAAATTAATATTAAACTGCGCTCTAAGCACCTCTACTGATAAGTCTTCAACAGCACCAGGCTGACCATAGGCGCCATTATTAAAAAGTGCGTATAAATTCCCGCCAGTAATAGATAAGGTTTCTTGCAGACCTCTTTCAATGGACACAGAATCCGCTAAATCCAATTGCACCACATGCTGAATTCCTGCTGCCTTTAATACCTCAACATCCTCTAGACGACGACAACTCGCGACGACTAAAAAACCACGTTGTTGCAGCATTTTCGCAGCCTCTAAGCCAATACCACTGGAACAACCTGTTATTAATACCGAATACTGCATAGCCGATCCTCTTTTGACTGAATAATTGGCGATAAAGGCCTTCACTTTACTAGCAAGGTATCACGAGTTCACTGGCATCTCGTCTAGTTGCCAATGAAATCCCCTTGTTATTTGGTGTCTTTTCACTTAGCTTACTCGCAATTTTTTGTCTGTCTAAAGTGATTCTAATGGAAGATACCGTGAAAAACGAAAGTACAAGGGAAACTTTTGGCTCCCGCATCGGGTTTATTTTAGCGGCGGCGGGTGCCGCTGTAGGATTAGGAAACATTTGGGGCTTCCCAACACAAGCCGCGAGTAATGGCGGTGGTGCCTTTTTATTGGTCTATTTAGTATTGATTTTTATTGTAGCTTTTCCCATGTTAGTGGTGGAAATGGCCATTGGTCGATACGGACAAGCAAACCCTGTAGACAGCATGAAATCGCTTAATACAAGGCCTATTGCTAAGCGCATTGGTGCTTTTGTCGGATGGCTTGGACTCAGTGTACCCAGCGTGGTTCTGGCATTTTATAGTATCGTCGGCGGCTGGATTATTTGCTTTTTATTCGCTGCGGTAGCGAGATTACTTGGATTTACAGAGCAAGCTGCCTGGCTAAAAGGCTTTAGCCCAGAGCGCAATTTATTCGGCACCATTTTATTTTATATACTGACCATTTTAATCGTACAAGGCGGTGTAAAACGCGGTATCGAAAAGTGGTCAACTCGTTTAATGCCTGCTTTGTTTGCGCTCTTCCTGCTGTTATTTATCTACATCATGATGCAACAAGGGGCAGTAGAAGGCCTCAAACATTATTTGATTCCTGACTTTGATAAAATTTGGGACAAGCATCTGATCTTAGCTGCCATGGGGCAAGGCTTTTTCTCACTGACCATTGGTGGCTGCTCCATGCTTATTTATGGTTCCTACTTGAGTAAAAAAGAGAATCTGCCAAAAATGGCGTTTAGTGTCACCTTAATAGACACCTCGGTGGCGTTTATTTCGGGCTTAGTCGTGTTACCCGCTATGTTCGTTGCTATGCACAATGGGGTACAAATTTACGCTGACGATGGAACTTTGCTCAGTTCGGATACCTTAGTCTTTACTGTTCTACCCTTGATGTTTAATAGCCTAGGAATACTTGGGCAACTGTTTGCTGTGGTCTTCTTTTTGCTGCTAACCATTGCCGCCCTCACCTCCTCTATCTCTATGCTAGAGTGCCCAGTAGCGTTAGTTTCCGAGCGTTTTAACACCAAACGTACACCCACAAGCTGGCTATTAGGCAGCCTTATCGCCCTCTTCAGTGTGATGATTGTGTATAACTTTGGCACTATGTTCGGCTTGGTTGTGACCCTAGCGACCCAGTATCTACAACCTTTTGCGGCACTTATGTTCTGCTTATTTGGTGGCTGGGTATGGCAGCGTAATGCAAAAATCAAAGAACTAGAAAGCGGCTTTAGTGAGTTTCAAAACAGCCTATTCGGAAAAATCTGGCCTTGGTATGTGCGCTTTGTCTGCCCGCTGACCGTCATTGCAATCATTTGGGCATCGTTTGCCTAACGGTACTAATCCTATCAATATGACGGATAAACAAGGCTCCATAAATGCTTAGATAACGCATTTATGGAGCGCCTTCTTGTTTAACCTCCCTGAGTTATCAAGGCGACACACCTAACATCGCCATGCAGAATACACTGCTCTTGATAGTGCAATGCCCCCAAGCTTGCGCATCAAAATAAAGCAGAACATGGTCACGTCTTCCTTCATATCCCCCCTCAAAGCCACAAGATACTGATTTATTTGATTTTTTAAAAGTTGGCATGATTCTGTAATAGATGTTTAGACATATATGTCACAACATACATTTTTCGGACACGCAACAATGAAATCTATCCAAGAGTTATTTAGTCAAACACCTTTTATCAAAGACAGCCATACCCCAGGCACCAGTCTTGTCTTACACGTTAGTAATCGTTTGTCTTATTTATTAGTAGTAGAAATCGAGCGCCTTCTGAAAGACAACTCCTGCTTAAATCTTGCTAGCTGGCGAGCATTAAGAGGTCTCTCCGAAATCGGCAGCTCCTCACAAAAAGAATTAGTCAAATTCGCCAACATAGATCAAGGGCAAATTAGCCGAGCTCTAAACGACTTAGAGAAAAAAGGCTTTGTTTCTGCTCAGCCTTCTGACCGAGATAAACGCATCCGAATCTTTTCAATTACCCCCCAGGGTGAAGAGTACCGACAAAAGCTAAGCCCAATTATCGATGGCTTTCACCAGAAATTAAATCAGGCACTCACAGACGAAGAACTTGAAAGCTTCTTAACCGCCAGCGCTAAGATTGCCGCTATCGTTAGCCCGAAATCATGACCTAAAAGCACATTTAACTCGATAAAAACGAATAATTAAGACGACATAAAAGGAACTCAAGATGAAACTCGCCCATTTTATGAAATACGCCACACTGGCGGCCTCTCTGGCTTTTTCTACAGTCTCCATGGCTTCTGACTGGAAACCCTCAGGTCAAATCATGTTTGATATTGGTGTTGGAGCCGGTGGTGAAACCGACGCCATTGGTCGAACCTTTGCCAAAGTGTTAGAAGAACAAACCGGCTGGAAAGTGGTTACACAAAATAAACCAGGCGGTGCTGGTATTGCTATGTTGTCCTCCATGCGCAACAAGCGACCAGATGGCAAAACAATTGGTTTGGCGGTCAACCTTCCTGTCCTAGTAAACCTAGCACTACGTGGAAAGTTCTTGCCCTTCAATCTAGATAGCTTCGACTACTTGGGAACGATTGCCTCTTCTGGTTTGGACATAGTGACCCTAGGAGATGCGCCGTTCAACAACATTGAAGAGCTTGTTGCCTACTCTAAAACCCATGATGGAGTTGCCATTGCCACTGATGCAAAACCTCAAGAACTTATTATGAAACGTATTGCTGAGAAAACCGGCGCTAACTTCAAAATACTGGTTACCAAAAGTACTGCGGCACAATTACAGCTCCTACTAGGCGGTAAAGCCATGGTCGGGTTACCTTCTGGCAAACACATTCCTTATCTTAAAACTGGCCAATTAAAGCTACTTGCCAGCGCGAACTCTACGCGACACAGCTATGCACCAGATACTCCAACGCTTATCGAACAGGGCTTTAATTTGTTTGTTGATCCAAGCTTCTTCTTCGCTGCACCTAAAGGTTTATCAGCAGAAGCAAAAGCGGCATTAGCTACAGCCATTGATAACGCGGTTAACTCCCCTGAAGTAAAAACCATTGTGCAGAACGTACTGGCCACACAGACGAACAATCTAGGGCCTGCAGGTACTAGAAAAATGCTAGACGATGGTTTTGAAGGGGTTCAGGTACTTCTTAAATAAGCCTATTCACTGCTTATAAGCCGTTAACAATCCTTTTAACGAGGGTTGTTAACGCCTCACTTGGTTAAAGAGATTAATTATGAATCTAGATAGATTGAGTGGCGCATTTATTATGCTCGTAGGGCTTGTGTTGCTCTATATCGTCATCCCGATAGGGGTCGAAACGGTCGACTCCACAGGTTTAACACCTCGCACTTTTCCTGTGCTGATTTCATGGTCATTGGTTGTGGTCGGTGCCTTTCAAGTATTGCTGTCTAAAAAGTCCGAGGTACAAACCCCATCAGGCCTATTACGCATTGGCTTTCTTTGCCTGTGTTTTGCCCTGTCACTCTATTGCGCATCCCTAATCGGATTTATTTTTGTGTCGCCTATATTGGCACTGATTTTAATGCGGTTTATGAATGAGAGACGTCCATTTTGGCTGGCGCTTGGCTCTTTAGCAGTGCCACTTACTATCTGGCTATGTATCCATGTACTGCTGGGCAGAGAGTTGATTTGATGTTTATTTTGCTAGTTGGAGTCATCTAATAATGGATTTAACAACGATATTATCAGGCTTATCTGACGCCTTCACCATCACCACAATTCTCTATGTATTATTAGGTGTGGTGATTGGTCAATTTGTCGGTGCTATTCCAGGCATTGGCCCCGTTATGGCAATGGCCATTGCCATTCCTTTTTCTTTCGCACTTAGCCCTTTGGCGGCCATTGGTTTACTCATTGGTATCAACAAAGGCGGCCTAGTTGGCGGTGCGATTCCCGCGGTGTTAATGAACACCCCTGGTACCCCAGATGCCGCAGCTACAGCACAAGATGGCTTTCCTTTATCACAAAAAGGTAAGCCACTTAAGGCGATGAAAATGGCCCTATACGCCTCTGTTACCGGAGACGTTTTTGCCGACATTTTATTAATTACCATTGCTGCCCCGTTATCCATCATTGCGCTACAAATGGGCCCAGTTGAAATACTTGGCTTGATGATTGGTGCCTTTGCCGTGATTGCTGGCTTGATTGGTAACTCCATCACTAAGGGCCTTATTTCCGCCTTGCTGGGGTTATTGTTTGCCACTGTTGGCTCAGACCCACAACATTTCACACCACGTTTTGTGTTCCAATGGTTTGATCTTTACGATGGTTTATCACTGACTTCTGTGGCCATTGGTATGTTGGCTATCTCAGAAATTCTAAATAAGTTATCAAAGAAATTTGAAGTATCCAAAGCCGTTATTAGCATTCCTGAAAACCAGCCTAGCGAAGACAAAAATATCAGTTGGCAAGAGTATTGGAGCTGTCGCTTTGTTAATTTGCGCGGTGCTATTGTCGGGACTCTCATTGGTATTATTCCAGGTGTAGGCTCTACTGCTGCGGCCTTCTTATCCTATGGCATGACGAAAAAAGCGTCATCAGAACCAGAAAGCTTTGGTAAGGGGAACATTCAAGGTATTGCGGCATCCGAGTCTGCCAACTCTGCGGTCACTGGTGCCAGCATGATTCCATTATTTACGTTAGGTATCCCTGGCAGTATTAACGCAGCGCTTATTATCTCCGCCTTAATGATTCAAGGCTTAGAACCTGGTCCTTTGTTATTTGAAAACCAAGGTCGCCTTGTCTATGGCTTATTTGGTGCCATGTTAATCGCCAATCTATTGAACTTTATTGTTGGCCAATTCGGCTTACGCTTATGGTCTCGTATTTTGGTGGCCCCTGAATCCTTCATCTACAGCGCTTCTATTTTATTGTGTTTCGTCGGCGTTGGACTCGCAACAGGTGGACTGTTTGGCGTTACTGTGATGCTTATTTTCGCAGTGCTGGGCTATTTTATGATGATGCTCGGTTACTCAACCATCATCTTTATCATCGCCTTTTTTCTTGGGCCTCGCTTTGAAGCTTCGTTAGGCCAGACCATCACTCTGATCGATGGCGACATGACTAACTTTTTGCATTACCCGATTGGTATTTTCTTCTTCTGTGCAGCCTTGTTCTCTGTTTGGCGACTCAGTAAAGGGCGAAATACCACAACAACGGACACATCCGCTCAGTCTCATAACGCAGCGTAACGCGATAACTTTATTTTAAGGAATAAAACATGGTTTGGTTAATGGACAAAGATTTCACTCTAAAAACTCCGCTCACAAATGATCATATAAGTGAAAACCCAGAGCAGTTTAGTAACATCAGCATGTTACACCTCAATGAAGCGTTTGAGGCCCCCGCAGACCTAGTCAAAGCCGGTGTCGCACACAGCTTTGACTCATTGAATCGCTACCCAGATATTAAGCGTGCCGCATTGAGTCGCGCCGTTGCCGACAACACAGGTGTGGAACCAAAATGTCAGGCCTGGGGCTCAGGTGCCAGTGACCTCTTGTATCGTGCCTTCTGCGCAGTGAAAAATGCTGGAAAAAATGCCATTGCGCCGACACCCACCTTTTGGGGTTATGAGCGAATTTATGGACTAACACAAGTTGATATTCGTCGTGTTGAAATACGCTCTGACCTACAAATGCACGCCGCTGACATTTTGGCTGCAGTCGACGAGAATACCGCTCTAGTCAGTGTGGTAACACCTGGCAGCCCAACGGGTATTTCGATGACAGAAGGTGACCTTCTCGCATTGGCGAAAGGCATTCCTGATGACGTGTTATTTTTGATCGATGAAGTGTATTTTGAGTTTGCTAAAGAAAGCCTAAATGCCATAGAACTGTTACGTAAGCATCGTACTGGGCATTGGGCGGTAATTCGCAGTTTCTCTAAAGCCTATGCATTGGCCTCTGCCCGTATTGGCTATGCTCTGTGCAGCAGCGAAGACGTCGCCAATCGACTTATTGAGTCAGGCTTAAACTTCCCAGTCTCTAGCCTGTCTTTTTCAGCCGCCCATGCGGTGTATACCGACCCTAACTTTTTAACCAACATGGTAACTTGTATCACCCAACGACGTGCTTGGATGCATCAGCAACTTGAAGCGATGGGGCTTAAGCCGATTCCTTCAGACACTAACTTTATCTCAGTTAAGTTACCTATTCCTGCGCCACAAGCCTTGGCTATCTTGAAAGAATCTAAAGTGCTATGTAGCCAATGGAATCACCCATCATTCCCGAATTATATTCGTATTACCATTGGCTCTGAGGAAGCGAATCAACAATTTGTTAACGCCTTATCAGCCTTACTCGAGTCTCTATAAGGGAGCACTATGAACTCACGCAACTCTGTCGCTTTTTTGGGCTTCCTCTTGATACTCAGCATCTCAGGCCCACTGGCAATTAATTTTTATTTGGCTTTATTACCCAACATGGCGACAGAGCTAGGAACAAGCGCCGCTAAAATCCAACAAACAGTCAGTGTCTATCTGATCGGTTTTGCAGGTGCTCAACTTATTGTTGGCCCCCTATCTGACCGTTTCGGACGCAAACCAGTACTACTTGTGTGTTATAGCATTTTTGTCATCGCATCCTTAGCCTGTGCTTTAGCCACAGATGCGGGACTACTGATTACCGCGCGTTTCGTGCAATCTTTAGGTGGCTGTGCCGGCGTATTGCTTAGCCGAGTCATTGTTAAAGATGTTTACCCCCCAGAAGAAATGGGCAAAGTCATGTCTTATATGACTACGGGATTCTCCATGGCACCCTTGTTAGCCCCAGCTATCGGCGGTTTCATCGGAGTGAGTTTCGGTTGGCGCAGTGTATTCTTTGTTTTTGTCGGCTTTGGCATACTTGTTATCGTTTGGACGATATTCGGATTCAAAGAGTCTAATAAGCATCTAAACCCTGAAGCAATGAAGATAAAACGCTTGTTTGGTAATTATCTATTTTTATTAAAGTCCGATAGTTTCATGCTCTATCTTATTGTCATTTGTGCCTCAGTTTCCGGGACTCTCACCTATGCCTCAGCCTCCAGTTTCATCCTTATTGAACTACTAAAGACGCCAGCAGAATATTACGGACTACTCTTTAGTGTCAGTGCATTTGGCATGCTGTTAGGCAGTGTGTTGGCGGCCAAACTTAATAGCAAGATAGGGAGTAAATCGACCATTTGGTATGGCGTGATGATTTTGGTTTGTGGTGGCCTTAGTATGGCAATATTGTCTTGGCTAGGTGTTTTTTCGGTTATGGCGATTGTCGGACCTATGTTCCTATATGCATTTGGCAATGGCATTATAATGCCCACCGCCATGTCGTTAGCGATTTCACCTTTCCCAAAAATGGCAGGCTCAGCTGCAGCATTAATAGGTTGCTGCCAAACAGCACTAGGTGCATTGTGTGGTTATATCGTGAGTCTCTTATATAGCAACAGTGCGACACCAATGACATCTATGATAGGTTTCTTATCCTTTCTCGCTTTCATCAGCGTGTTGAGCATAAGAGCGAAAACGAAAAAAACCGCATCACTTACGTCGTTAAAACAGAGTATTTAACCCCTTATATAACCAGTATTCGCTCTCATTAGAGCATAATTTATCGCCCTGTCTTAGCAAATATTGGCTGTTATTACAGATGTAAATTGAGTCATTGCTTGTATTTTTTATGCTTATACACATCAAAATCCGCGACTTTAATCGTTTCCTCCAGTGATTTATTGACCTTACCTGAAAAATAAGCAACGCCTGTACTAAAACGAATATAATAGGCTTTATTCATGCATATATTCATCGCAGCTGTCGCTTTTTTGAAACGCTCTAATACTGTAGAAATTTTCTCTTCTGTCATGCATCCATCATCACAATAAATTCATCGCCCCGAAGCGACCGATAATGCTTGTTTGGCCTGAATTTAGGGGTAATTAGCTATGGAATAGGAATACAAAATTTAAGCCTAAATTTAGAAAATGACTTCAGTGATTTAAAAACAATGTGCTTGGTAAAATCTGGCCTTAGTATGTGCGATTTGTCTGCCCGCTGACTGTCATCGCAATCATTTGGGCCTCGTTTAATTAACTGATTATCCTAAGAAAAATGTACCCAATAAAATCGAACCATTCCCAGCAATACATTGAACCAACAATTATCTAGACTTGCTGATGCTGCCTTAGGTATTTTTTCTGGTACATAGCGGTATCTGCATCTTCTATCATTTCATCGAGCGGCTTTATCATATCGCTAGCAAAAAAACGCATTCCTGCACTAAATTCTATTTTATACGGTTTATTTAGGAAGGTATTCATTGTGTTAATTGCTACTTGGAAGCGCGTTAATAACAACTCAATTTCTGCTTTATCCGTATCTAAAAACATGACAATAAACTCATCGCCTCCTAAGCGGCCAATGATGTCACTGTCTCTAAAAGTCTTGCGCATGGTTTCGGCGAATTTAATTAAGGCAAAGTCCCCTTCATGATGTCCATAAAGGTCATTGATCAGCTTAAACTTATCAAGATCAAATAAAATAAGCGCCATAGGAAGATGCTTTCTCATACACAGTTTCTTGGCATGCTCTGCTAAAGAAAAAAAGCCTCGTCGACTAGATACTTCCGTTAGATCATCAAAGGTTGCCCACTGAATAGACTTAATTTCTTGCTCTATCATAGCGCCAAAGTCTCGCAGCAGTTGCTTATCCTCTTTGCTGAATACTCTAGGTTTCATATCAACAATACACAAGGTACCTAAGTTAATACCAGGACGGAGCTTAAGGGAGTAGCCAGCATAGAAACGCACATAAGGAGCGCCAACAACCAACGGGTTATCAAAAAAACGAATGTCGTCCAACGTATCAGGAACAACATACACATCCTCTTGATTAATAGTGTGGCCACAAAAAGAAAACTCTCTTGGCAGTTCCGTTATATCCAGACCTTGAGTCGATTTGAACCACTGTCGATCTGCATCAACCAAACTGACCAAAGCAATCGGCACATCAAACATTTGCGCCGCCATGCGGGTGATACGATCGAACCTTTCTTCATTAGAAGTATCGAGAATCTGAAGGGCCTTTAACGCGTGTAAACGTTCCGCTTCATTTATCGGTTTTCTAGGAGGCTGCATATCGTTTCCTTACCCTATTATCGATTAGCTATCCTAGCTTTTAAACACTATAACATTGCAAAAATGCCGGTTTAATGTGACCTATAATAACTAACTGTCCATAAATTTTATGTTTCATCCCTCAATGATAGATGATTTCATATACTATTATATGCATATTTTATCCCAGACAAAATATGAGCTAAGGACTGTGTGCTTTTATCAATTGACGATTAAGCGCTTTTAGGCAATTAATGTATCTCTATTGAGGTTTCGTAATCTGATAATGTCGCCATTATCTTACTATCGTCTTGGTATTTGGCTATTAGCTTAGCCAGTTCAGCATCCGTACCTAAGCACGCTTTGTTCATCGCTTCAACCAAGAAAGCCGCACGTTCCTCATCGTACATAGGCTCGCCACGAAAATGATCACAGCTGTCGCGTTTTTCAACAAAAGTGGCAACATCTTCCGGAAAGATAGTTTCCGCTGCATGAACTACAAGCCCTGTATTAAATAGAATAAATAGCCATACTTTTTTCATAAGCTTCTCTTGGTAAATCAAAGACGCGACATAGTCGATATTGTCATTACACACCTGAATTTAGGCATAAGTAATATACGACATAAGTGCACCGCGATTTTAGACTAATCTACCACCCTCCTCAAAAAGCGAAACACGCCTTGATTCATTTTCTAGAAAAAACACATAAAAAAACGAGCCGAAGCTCGCTTTTAACTATTATGCTAACCGTTTTTCTACACCACTAACTCAATGCTTTTGAGTGAAACTCTAAGTGCTCATCAATGAAACTGGCAATAAAAAAGTAACTATGATCATAACCCGGTTGACGACGTAATGTGATCGGGTATCCCGTTTTTTCACAAGCGGCTTCCAAAGCCTCTGGCTTTAGCTGCTCGACCAAAAAATTATCCGCTTCACCTTGATCGATAAACAGAGGTAAATGCTCTGTTATACTTTCAGTAGCGTGCTCAACAAGATAAGTCGCGTCCCATTCTTTCCAAGTTGCACTATCTTCACCCAAATAACCAATAAAGGCTTTTTTGCCCCAAGGGCATTGAGTTGGATTTACAATCGGCGCAAACGCAGAAACCGACTGATAGCGTCCAGGGTTCTTCAACGC
>ERZ808232.180-NODE-180-length-13286-cov-24.603960_pt1 | contig 13286 bp, 10 predicted proteins | sample MGYA00521281_ERZ808232 | MGnify/ENA primary metagenome ERZ808232 (study PRJEB31515, sample SAMN02941833) | indoor metagenome | biome: House; feature: Kitchen Counter; material: surface | place: USA: Illinois | collected 2012-02-13 ... | reverse complement strand
GGCGGAAACTCGTCTGGGCGCGCCCAGACGACGATTTCCCCGAGGCTGCTCAGGCTAACGTGCGGAATTGCCCAGTCGTCGCTGCGGATCGCGTTCCAGAGTCGGGCCGAAACACTTCCGTTGCCCCAGACAACGTAGTTCAACAGTATCCGTCCGGCCAACACACCTTCCCGACACCGCCGCCGAAGGCCATGGCCCATCAAGCGGATTTTCCATGCGCCCTCAGCGCCGTACCTACAGCAAATCTTTCAAGGCTCAGGTCATTCAGGAGTGTTCTGAACCCGGTGCCTCCATCGCAAACATCGCCTTGGGCTACAGCCTCAATGCCAACCTCGACCACAAATGGATTCGGCTGCCTACCCAGAAAACCACGGCTATCCAGCCAGCGTTCATCCCGTTGCCTTCTCAAATGCTCGGCGTGGGTTCGCATACTCAAGCGCGCTGCTGCGATCATGAGTTTGATCCAGTCGGCCCGTAATAATGGGCACGATCCGTATGCCTATCTCAAGGATGTGCTGACACGGTTGCCGTCCCTGTAACAGCCTGAAGTTGACCTGGGTAATCAAATACCGGTGTAGTGATTAGGAAACAGGGCTCGGATAACATCATGGCGCAGGTCACCCTGATCTTGACCCTCCATCTCCGAACAGCTTTTGTATCTTAAGTTAACGATGTCCGCTGCCGGTATTCCCTCGGGGAGTGATATCCCAGCGCGCTGTGCGGGTGGCTTCCATTTCCATCAGATGTCCTTCCTGCTCCGCTACTGAAGGCGTGGTGCGTAACGGCAAAAGCACTGCCGGACATCAGCGCTATCTCTGCTCTCACTGCCGTAAAACATGGCAACTGCAGTTCACTTACACCGCTTCTCAACCCGGTACGCACCAGAAAATCATTGATATGGCCATGAATGGCGTCGGATGTCGCGCCAGTGCACGCATTATGGGCGTTGGCCTCAACACGATTTTACGACATTTAAAAAACTCAGGCCGCAGTCGGTAACCTCGCGCATACAGCCGGGCAGTGACGTCATCGTCTGCGCGGAAATGGACGAACAGTGGGGATACGTCGGGGCTAAATCGCGCCAGCGCTGGCTGTTTTACGCGTATGACAGGCTCCGGAAGACGGTTGTTGCGCACGTATTCGGTGAACGCACTATGGCGACGCTGGGGCGTCTTATGAGCCTGCTGTCACCCTTTGACGTGGTGATATGGATGACGGATGGCTGGCCGCTGTATGAATCCCGCCTGAAGGGAAAGCTGCACGTAATCAGCAAGCGATATACGCAGCGAATTGAGCGGCATAACCTGAATCTGAGGCAGCACCTGGCACGGCTGGGACGGAAGTCGCTGTCGTTCTCAAAATCGGTGGAGCTGCATGACAAAGTCATCGGGCATTATCTGAACATAAAACACTATCAGTAAGTTGGAGTCATTACCTTCTTTGCCGCCGGACATTGTCCGGCGCAACACCAAACGGGTCTGGCGGGCTGAGCCAATCCCGCAGGCAAATTCAGCCCTTACCGGATGGCTCAGCCCCCTACTCATTGGAATTGGATATTCAACTTTCAGGGGCTACTGCGCCAGACTTCAGTCTTTAAAGTGATTGACTTAGCGCCTGGCACACTCAATTTATTTAGGTAGCGGGCCTAATTGCACCCCATCAGGATAATACTTCCAGCCATCGCGAATTTTGACATTTTCATCCCACGGAAGTTTGTATTCGCCATTGGCAAGATCGCGCACCCAGGTCAGGTAATTCTCGCGTTCGCCTCCCGGTTTGCCGACATAGCCCCGGCAGCCAAGGTTGAAAATATTGTTTTCCAACGCCCAGTTTTCACGCGCTTTATCCACCAGGCGCGGGAACAGCTCTGCGGTAACAATTTCCCATGGGTTGCGGTGCCCCTGCTGAATGACGTTACCGTCATAATTGCAGACCGTACCCTCGCCGAAGTAATAAAAGACATCGTCATAACCGGCCAGATTCACCGAAACGGTATACATCAGGTTTTGCCAGGCATTCGTCCGGTTGGTCCAGATCCACTGATCGTTCACCTGCGTGGAATAGCCCGAAATACGGATATAGACATTGCAGCCTTTATAAGCAGCCTCACGCGCCAGTTCCGGGAACATGCCGTCATGGCATATGCAGACGGCGAGTTTAGAACCTTTAGGCCCATCGCATACCGGCATTCCCATATTTCCCGGCATCCAGGGCTCAATCGGAACCCATGGTTGCAGCTTGCGGTAATGCAGAGCGATATCGCCCCGATCGTTAATGATAATAGCGGTGTTGTACGGTGGAAGAGACGGGTCTTCATTGCGCTCCATTAAGGAAAATACCCCCCAGATGCCGTTGCGGATACAGGCCTCTTTGAACTGACCAATCTCCGGGCTATCGAGAGTGAGTAACATCTCGTCATAGGTCCAGATTTTAGTATTCAGTCCCTGGGTTGAATATTCCGGGAAGACGATAACATCAAGTCCCGGATATCCGGCTTTGGTGGAGTCAACGGCCTTACAAATCTTATCGACCTGTATCTGGATATCCTCCGGTCCTTTAATAACGGGAACGGGGTATTGGATGGCGGCAATTAATAACGCTTCATCCCAGGAGCTTACACTTCCGGTGCTACCCATAGCAGACCTCTCATAGTTAAGTTGGTGATATAAATTTAAACCGACAGATATGACGCAATTTGTTCTTCATCAGCACCAGAACGCGCCTGTTGATGAACAATATTGCCTTTCTCAATAACAACAATTTTATCTGACACATCGAGTACAAAGCTTAAAACCTGCTCGGAAACTAATATGGTCAACCCTTCTGCATCACGAATCTTACGTAATATTTTTGCCATTTCTTTAATAATTGACGGTTGAATTCCCTCCGTTGGTTCATCCAGCAAAAGTAATTTGGGTTTACCGGCGAGAGCTCTGGCCATAACGAGCTGCTGCTGCTGACCACCGGAAAGATTTCCCGCCATCCGTTTGCGCATTTCTTTCAGCACAGGGAAATAGTCATACAGGTATTCAGGAACCTGTAACGAACGGGATTGGCGAATCCCCGTTTTTATATTTTCTTCAACCGTCATGGTTGAAAATACCATTCGCCCCTGCGGGACAAAGCCAATGCCATGCTGAACGCGCTGGTAACTAAGCAAGCCGGTAATATTTGTACCGGCAAACTCTAACTCACCGGCACAGGACGGTATCATACCAATCAGTGATTTCATCAGCGTGGTTTTACCCATACCATTGCGCCCTACCAGAGCGACGATTTCACCCTCTGCTAACGTCAGATTCAGTCCACTGATGACCTGGCTCTGACCATATGCGACAGCATAATCAGAAATTTTCAGCATCCGTGTCTCCTTAATGACCAAGATAAACGTCAATAACCCGAGGGTCGTTTTTGACTTTATTGATGCTACCTTCCGACAATACTTTTCCCTGGTGCATGACGGTGACATGATCGGCAATGTCTTCGACGAACTGCATGTCGTGTTCAATCACCAGTACAGAACGTCCCCCGGCAATTTTGCGCAGGAGCTGCGCGGTTTTTTGGCGTTCGGCGACAGACATGCCTGCCACGGGTTCGTCCAGCATCATGAGCTTAGGATCTTGTATTAGTAGCATCCCTATTTCTAACCACTGCTTTTGCCCATGGCTGAGAAGGTCAGCCTGCGTATGTAGGTAATCGGCAAGGAAAATTTCGCCAGCAACCTGTTCGACCGCAGCGATTATTTCTGGCGTGCGACGAAAGAACATGGCGCCCAACGCGGTTCTGGCTTTGGGATAAGATAACTCGAGATTTTCAAATACCGTTAAGTTCTCATAGATTGATGGATTCTGGAATTTACGCCCAACCCCTTCATGAACAATTTTATTTTCCCGAAGTTTACTCAGTTCCTTATTGCGAAATTTGATGCTGCCGCTGGTTAGCTTTGTTTTCCCGCAAATGAGATCAAGCACTGTTGTCTTACCCGCGCCATTTGGGCCAATAATAACGTAAATCTGCCCCTCATCGATGTACATTGAAAAATCATCGACGGCTTTGAAGCCATTAAATGAAACGGTTAATCCCTCTACCGCTAAAATTATTTCTTTTATCGGATTTTTCATTTCAGCACTCCGGTGTTTACTCTGGGTTTGGTCATACTCTTTTTGCGCAGCAGCGACATCACGATCGGGTGAATATATTGCTGATAAAGCCCTGCCAGTCCTTTCGGGAAAATCAGCACGACGGCAATAAAGAGCAGGCCCATGGCAATCGTCCAGAGTTCAGGAAAAGACTCGGAAATACTGCTCTTGGCGGCATTGACGATAAGGGCGCCATATACTGCCCCCAGCAAAGAACCTCGCCCGCCCACGGCACAGAAAACGACCATTTCAATTGAAGCAACAGTGCCAATAAACCCTGGCGACATGAACCCTACTTGCAGAGTGAACATCGCGCCACCGATCGCCGAAAACAGAGCGCTAATGCAGAAAACCACCGTTTTGATATTCGCGACATCATAACCAGAGAAACGAACGCGGTCTTCCTTATCGCGAATGGCAACCATCAGTCGGCCGAGCTTGCTATTCACAATAAAATAGCCCGCGCTCACAACCAGCATCAGTAAAACAGCATTAATAAAGTAGAGGATATAGCGTGCAGAATCAGTACGGATATCCCAACCTAAAAGCGTGCGTAAATCCGTGATGCCGTTAATTCCCCCGGTGTAACCCTGTTGTCCGATAATAAGAATCGTCAGGATCGCGGAGATAGCCTGGGTGATAATAGCGAAGTACACCCCGCCAACGCGGCGTTTAAACATTGCGCTGCCGAGAATCCATGCGCAAATAGTGGGCACGATTAAAATAGCCAGAATTGTCAGACTAAAAGAATGGAATGGCTGCCAGAACGAGGGCAAAGCGGTTAGCTGATTCCAGTCCATAAAATCCGGGATGCCCGGGGTGGTTTGCATTTTTGTTTCCGCTGGCGAGGAAGCTTCCAGCTTGAGAAACATGGCCATACAATAACCGCCGAGGCCAAAAAAGATGCCCTGCCCCAGGCTCAGAATACCGCTGTAGCCCCAACAAAGTACCAGCCCGACGGCAACAAATGCATAAGTCAGGTATTTACCGATCAGGTTTAAACGGAAAAGATCCAGGGTTAGCGGCATGACGATAAAAATAAGGCCTATCACCAGGGCAATACCCAGTAGCGGATAATTTTGCATGCGTTTCATCATAAACTCCTAGCGGCGGACCCGGTTGGCGAAAAGACCTTGCGGACGCAATAGCAGAATGCCGACCACGATCAGTAGCGTAATCACCTTCGCCATTGAACCGCTCAGGAAAAACTCCAGCGTGGATTGCGATTGTGAAATGGCAAATGCGGAGGCGAGCGTGCCGAGCAAACTTTGCGCGCCGCCAAACACCACCACCAGGAAGGTGTCAACGATATACTGCTGGCCAGCCGTTGGACCTGTTGAGCCGATCATGGTAAAGGCGCTTCCGGCGATCCCGGCGATGCCGCACCCAAGTGCGAAGGTTCGACTATCGACCTGAGCCGTATTAATACCCACCGCGCTGGCCATCTGGCGGTTAAGTACCACCGCGCGGACTTTTATTCCCCAGGCGGAGAAATAAATCAGCCAGGCCGTAAAAGCGGTAATAACTACGGTCAGCAGCAGAACAAATACCCCATTAACAGGAATATCAATATTGTCGGCAAACTGATACGACCCCATTAGCCATGAAGGTAAGTCAACGCCGACTTCGCGGGGACCAAATAGCGAACGATAGCACTGCTGTAGAATCAGGCTCAGACCCCATGTCGCCAGCAGCGTGTCGAGGGGGCGTTTATACAGATGCCGTATCAGGATTTTCTCAACGAGCGTACCCAGCAAGGCGGTACACAGGAAAGCAAGGGCAATGGCAACAAAGAAGTAGATGCCGAAGATTGAAGGCAGATAAGCGCTGAAAAACTTACCGGTCAACCATGTGACATAAGCACCCAGGATCATGAACTCGCCATGAGCCATATTAATCACGCCCATCTGGCCAAAAATAATAGCGAGTCCAAGCGACATCAGAACAAACACGGCGAACAGGCTGAGCCCCGAAAACCCCTGCATGACAAAAATGGAAGCCAAATCGGCGAAGTTATAATCGCTGAACATGGAAGTATCCTCGGTGAAGTCAAAGCCCCCCCACGCTATATGGGGGGAAGCGTCGGTTAGTCTTTCGGGAATGGGTTCGGTTCGATAAGTTCTGGCGTCTGATAAATCACGTCGTACTGCCCATCCGCACGAGCGCGACCGATAACCGTTTTGGACCACAGATGATGGTTATCATGGATGCGTACATACCCTTCCGGCGCATCTTTGAACTCAATACCGGGCGAGGCCTTACGAATTTTGTCCACGTCGAACGAGCCAGCTTTCTCAACCGCCGCTTTCCATAACCATGGGCCAAGATAGGCCGCCTGAGTGACATCGCCGATAACCATGTCATTACCCCAGCGCTTTTTAAATGCGGCGACAAAGCTTTTATTTTCCGGATTATCCATACTCTGGAAATACTTCATCGAGGCATAGGCGCCGACGATATTTTCGCCGCCAATACCGCGGATCTCATCTTCCGTGACGGAGATGGTCAGCAGCAGCGGTTTCTCCTGCGTCATATCGATCCCCGCCGCCTTCAATTGCTTATAGAAGGCCACATTCGAACCGCCGACAACAATGGCATAGATAACATCAGGCTTCTTGAGTTTTATTTTGTTAATAACCGAATTGAACTGCGTATTACCGAGTGGGTAATAATCTTCGCCAACGACTTTCAGCCCCAGCTTTTCAATATGGTGACGGGCGATTTTGTTTGCAGTACGCGGCCAAATATAATCAGAGCCAAGCAGGTAGAAGGTTTTTGCATGTTTATTTTTAACTACCCAATCAATGCCGGAGATTATCTGTTGAGTAGCTTCCTGTCCGGTATAAATAACGTTTGGCGATTGCTCAAGCCCTTCGTAAAAGGTTGGGTAATAGAGCATGCCGTTATATTGCTCAAGTACCGGCAGCATGGCTTTGCGGGAAGCCGAAGTCCAGCCGCCGAAGATAGCGGCGACCTTATCACTGACCAGTAACTTACGCGCTTTTTCTGCAAAGGTCGGCCAGTCGCTGGCCCCGTCTTCCTGTACATATTCAATTTTTCTCCCCAGTACCCCTCCGGCAGCGTTAATCTGCTCAATAGCCAGCTTTTCAGCCTGAATCGAGCCGGTTTCACTGATGGCCATCGTGCCTGTGGATGAATGCAGTATCCCGACCTTGACGCTATTGTCGGTGACCGCCAGGCCCGTGGTATTAACCACTGACGTCGCCGGGGCGGCGATGGCCGTATTAGCTGCCATCATCAGGCCGGCAATCGCCAAAAGTTTCGCTTTGAGGCACGCCTGGTGAAACCGGCCTGGGCTCGGGATTTTCATATTGCTATGTGGCTGGGGTAAATCACGAATGTTCATGGTAGCCCTCATAATCGTTATGGTTCATCTCAACTGGGGCTATCATGCGAGAGAGTCCAGCAATCCAACAATGCGCGAGGTAACGCAGCGGCTACGTCATTTAACGTATTGGTTAATTCTCATAATCAAGACATGCTCACGTGCGCGATAACAAGAAAATACTAAGACGCGCCTGTGGTTAAGTTCAGCATTTTCATCATTTCAGGAGCAGTGAATGACCGTTCAGCAAAAGGCGTTTAAATCGCGCAGACGCTACAACCAGTGGGTGACCAATCAGACTCTCGAGGATTTTGCGCTCCGCTATACGCCGGTCTCGGCACGACGCTGGAGCGCAAAGCGAGTTGTTATGACAGCGCTCAGCGCAATTACCTTTTTGGCGCTTGAAGCCATTGGCGGCGCGCTGACGTTAACCTATGGATTTAATTATGTGGTGGTGGCGGTTATCTTAGTTAGCATTATTATCTTTGCGCTATCAATGCCGATTGCCATTAATGCCGCAAAAAACGGCCTGGATATTGATTTGCTGACCCGCGGCGCCGGATTTGGCTACCTTGGTTCCACGGTGACCTCGTTAATCTATGCTTCTTTCACCTTTATATTTTTCGCCCTGGAAGCCGCTATTATGGCGATGGCGCTTAATATGCTGTTTGGCCTGCCATTGCACTTTGGTTATCTGATTGGTTCCGTTGTTGTTATTCCCCTCGTCACCTGGGGGTTCACTTTTATTTCCCGTTTTCAGCAGTTCACCCAGTTTTGCTGGCTGGCGCTACAGCTATTACCCTTTATTTTCATTTTAATACGTGAACATCATGTGCTGCAAAACTGGATCGACTTCCCTGGTTTTATTACAGCCCGCGATGGTTCTTTCGATTTCCTTCAGCTCGGCGCCGTCTGTTCCGTACTGCTCTCACTGGTAAGTCAAGTGGGAGAGCAGGTCGATCAGGTTCGTTTTTTACCAAAGCCACAACATCCGGCCCGCTGGAGATGGTATGGCGCAGTAATTGCCGCAGGTCCGGGGTGGGTTGTCATCGGCGCCATCAAGATCCTGCTCGGCTCCTTCCTCGCCGTGCTGGCGTTTAATTACGGACTCGGCGCGGAACTGGCCAGCGAACCCACCCATATGTATCTGGTGGCATTTAGCTATGTCACCCATTCATCATCAACGCTACTGGCATTAACCGGTATTTTTGTGGTGCTCTCCCAGCTCAAAATTAACGTCACCAATGCATATGCCGGCTCGATCGCATGGTCTAATTTTTTCCTGCGCCTGACCCATCGTCATCCAGGGCGCGTCGTGTGGCTGTTTTTTAATGTCGGTATTGCTCTGTTATTGATGGAACTTGGCGTTTATCGCGTATTTGAGGATATCCTGGGCATTTATGCGGTGGCGGCCACATCCTGGCTTGGCAGCGTGGTTGCCGATATCACCTTAAATAAGTGGCTTAAATTACGACCAGCGGAAATAGAGTTTCGCCGGGCCTATCTCTACGATATCAATCCTGTCGGCATCGGTTCGATGACGCTCGCCATGCTCTGCGGTCTCTCAGCCTGGATGGGATGGCTTGGTCATCCTCTACAGGTTTTTGCCTCAATGTTATCGTTGTGTCTGACGTTTATCACCGCCCCCTTCATCGCCTGGCTGACTCGCGGACGTTACTATTTTTCCCGGACGCCGGTGCAGGTCACGGCAACGGAATGCTGTGTCTGCGGTAATTATTTTGAAAAACCAGAGATGAGCTATTGTCCTTTTTATCAGGGCAGTATTTGCTCACTATGTTGTTCTCTCGATGTCCAGTGCAACGATACTTGCAAACCTCATGCGCGCTATACGGAACAGGCTTCAAAGCTTATCGGGATATTTATTAAAGAAAAATCATTACGCAAAATTGATCCCAGAGTGTGGAGTTTTATCAGCATTTTGCTGTTATTCAGTTCCGTCATCGGTCTGCTTTTGATGCTGGTTTTCGCTCAGATGCGCGATGAATTCGGCAGCGAGCAGGACCTTCTCGCCGCGGCGTTATGGAAAGTTTTTTTTATCCTGCTTATCGTAACCGGCGTCACCACCTGGCTATTTGTCCTGACAAATAAAAGTCGCCAGATTGCGCAAGAGGAATTGCGCCTGCAAAGCGACCGTCTGATGAAAGAAATTATTGCCCATGAAGCGACGGACCGGCAATTGCAGCAGGCAAAGGAAGATGCCGACGATGCTAATCAGGCCAAAAGCCGCTATCTCACCGGGATTACTCATGAACTCAGAACGCCGCTCAATGCGATGCTGGGTTATGCGCAATTACTCGAACGTGCTGATGATATCCCCCCAGCCCGGCAGCGCGGTATCGGTATTATGCGCAGAAGCGGCGAGCATCTGGCTAATCTAATTGAGGGATTACTGGATATTTCGAAAATTGAAGCGGGAAAATTAGAAATATATCGTGAAGAAGTGCGCATTGGCGATTTGGTGCAGCAACTGGTCGCCATGTTTGAACAACAGGCCAGCGATAAAGGACTGACATTTCACTACAACGCCCCACACTGGCTGCCCGAGGCGGTGATGACGGATGAGAAACGCCTCCGGCAAATTCTTATCAATCTGCTTTCTAATGCGGTTAAATTCACGGACAGAGGCAGTGTAACCCTCGATTTCCAGTATCGTAGCGAGGTGGCGTTTTTCTCGGTTCACGATACCGGCATCGGCATCGCCCCTGAGAACCTGGAACGCATCTTTAAGCCTTTCGAACGCGTATCCGGCGATAGTCGTCGGATCGGGACGGGCCTTGGGCTGACGATTACCCGGCTTCTGACTTATATCATGGGTGGCGATCTCCAGGTGGAAAGCATCCGTGGCGAAGGCACAACGTTTAAACTCACCCTGATGCTGCCAAGCTATAGCGGGGATGCCTACCAACCCGCCGAGCCTGCGGTAATCACCGGATATCCAGGCAAGCGACACACCCTGCTGGTAGTTGACGATGATGAATCCCATCGGCAGCTGATGATGGATTTACTCACGCCCATAGGCTTCACGCTGCTAACAGCCGAAAATGGTCATGTCGCGCTACATTTAGCCCGGCAAAATCATATCGACCTTCTTCTTCTGGATGTTGCAATGCCTGAAATGTCGGGGTGGGAACTGCTACGTCAGTTACGTAATAAGGGACAATTAGCGCCGGTAATTATGATTTCTGCGGAAGCGGATGAGGGTAAATGCCGCCACTTCACTGGCGAAGGGGAAGTTCGCTACCTGGTTAAACCGCTGCGTTTCCCTTTACTACTGGAGAACATCGGTGAAATATTGCATCTCCAGTGGCGCACGGAATGTCAGCCGCCAAAGCAGCCGGAAATACATGAACCACGCTCGCAGCTTACCCGTGTCCAGATTGAGTCGTTAAAAGAGATGGCCAGATTGGGTTATGTGAGAGGGTTTCGTGAACTGCTGGACAAACATATTTCCGCTAACCAGATCAGCAAAGCCGAGGGCGAAAAATTTGCCGAGTTGCTGAGGCGCTTTCGATTCAAAGAGATAGTCGAGAGTCTTGAACGCCCGGAGGGAGAGAAAAATGGCAATAGCAAAGCCGACGGTACTTATCGTCGATGATGATATCAACACGGTAAGTATGTTGAATGACACGCTTGATGAAGCCGGTTTTACCGTTCTGGTCGCTCTGGAGGGTAATCAAGCCCTTTCGATAACCAGCCAGATAACCCCGGATATCATTCTGCTTGATGCCGTAATGCCGCATCTGGATGGGTTTTCAACCAGTAAGCGCCTGCGGCAAAATCCGGGGCTGCGGCATACCCCGATTATTTTCATGACAGGCCTGAGTGATACGCAGAATATCGTTGATGCATTTGATGCCGGGGTGGTCGATTACGTAATTAAGCCGATACGCACGGAAGAGCTGGTTGTCAGAATGCGTACCCACTTGCGGAACTCAAAATTAACGGTCAGTGCCTATAGCGCGATGGATTCCGTTGGCCAGACCTTATGTGTTTTTAGCAAAGAGGGGCAACTACGCTGGGCCACGCCCAATGCATGGCAACTGATGAAAAACTTCAGCGATACCGGGTATGAACCCAATAAAAAAATAGTAAACCGGATCATCGGTTGGCTGAACAATACGGAAGGTTTAAAAATACCCTTAGATCTTTCATCGCAAGGCATCGCTCTGAAATTCTATCTTTCACGCCGGACCGCTGAAGGAGAAAGTTTGCTACGTATTGAAGAGATCAAAGGACATGAAGAAGTCGAAGCGGTGAAACGCCTGAAAAACAACCTAGGGCTGACGCAACGAGAAGCCGAAGTTCTCCTGTGGATTGCCAGGGGAAAAACAAACCGCGAAATTGGCGATATTTTAAACCTTAGCCCCAGAACCGTGAATAAACACCTTGAAATTGTATTTCCAAAGCTGAGTGTGGACAATCGCACCGCAGCGGCAGCGTTGGCAATAAATTCGCTATATGCCAGGGAGAAAATGTAGCGACAATGAGGCGTATTCGCGCAGACCTGCCCTGACATTTTTATCAGGCAGAACTGGCACCCTCATGTCCACGTCTCCGTCACCTGTGGCGGTATCGATGAGCACGGGAAGTGGAAGAAAATCAGCTTCCGTAAGGATGCCATGCGCGCCCACTGGATGTGGAATATCCGCCAGCTTCTGCTGAGCGTCTGGTTCGAAGGCGTGGCCCTGCCGCTGTCCCTGTCACATATCACCACCGAATCACAATGGCGCAGTCTGATACTGACGGCCGGAGGCGACTACTGGCACGTCTACATGTCAAAAAAGACGGACGGTGGCAAAAACACCGTGAAATACCTGGGGCGTTACCTGAAAAAGCCGCCGATAGCGGGCTCCCGGCTGGCGCACTACGCCGGAAGTGCCACGCTGAGCTTTCGCTACCACGACTACAACACGGGCGAGCTGGCCACAGAGACGCTGACGCAGAGGGACATCGTGGCGCGCCTGAAACAGCACATCCCGGAGAAGTTCTTCCGTAAGCGTACAGCGAGTGACCTGCCCCCAGGATTAGATACAACCGTCAGTTAGTAAGGTCGGTTTGTTTACCTTCACATTTTACATTTCGCCACCGTGCTGCAAACTCTGATGGCGTCTGATAATTCAGTGCTGAATGTGGACGACACTCGTTATAATCCTGCCGCCAGTCATTAATGATTTTCCTTGCGTGAACGATATCGCTGAACCAGTGCTCATTCAGGCATTCATCGCGAAATCGTCCGTTAAAGCTCTCAATAAATCCGTTCTGCGTTGGCTTGCCCGGCTGGATTAAGCGCAACTCAACACCATGCTCAAAAGCCCATTGATCCAGTGCGCGGCAAGTGAACTCCGGCCCCTGGTCAGTTCTTATCGTCGCCGGATAGCCTCGGAACAGTGCAATGCTGTCCAGAATACGCGTGATCTGAGGCTTTGTTGAATAAATCAGCTTCAGGACGAGTGACTCTGTAGCTGACCGGGTTTTCAGGCAATACGCACGCTTTCTGGCATACCAGCCTTCGTTATTTTATTCAGCGCACGCACCATGCCCAAAGCCTCTACTACCTGACCATCGTAATCACACAGCGTCAGTGAACCTCCGAACAGTTGCTTTACCCTGTACATGGCCGTCTCCGCTATCGAGCGACGGTTGTAATCTGTTGTCCATTTCCACCGGGCATTACTCCCGGTCAGCCGCTGATTCGCTACTGCACGGTTACGGTCTGCGTACTCTACGGGCCAGTAACCCGCTCCTTTTCGGGGCGGGATGAGGGCACTGATTTTCTTGCG
>ERZ808232.178-NODE-178-length-13577-cov-8.810975_pt1 | contig 13577 bp, 9 predicted proteins | sample MGYA00521281_ERZ808232 | MGnify/ENA primary metagenome ERZ808232 (study PRJEB31515, sample SAMN02941833) | indoor metagenome | biome: House; feature: Kitchen Counter; material: surface | place: USA: Illinois | collected 2012-02-13 ... | reverse complement strand
GGCTGGGAAGAGTATCTACAGAGACATCTACGCTACGGCGGAAAAGTCATCGGCATTTGTGGCGGCTACCAAATGTTAGGCGAGACACTGCTCGACCCACATGGCTTAGAAAGTCACGAGAAAAACAGTCAATCAAACGGTTTTGGCTTTATCCCGATGAACACTGTCTTAGAAAAAGACAAACAACTAAAACAACGCCAAGGCTCATTGCTATTAGCAAACTTTCAAGCCCAATTAACCGGCTATGAAATTCACTGTGGCGTTTCTCGATTTAATACCGATGTTAAGGCTTTGGCACAGCTCGAAAATGGCCAACAAGAAGGCTTTATCTCACCAGATAACGCTATAATAGGCACTTATCTTCATGGTATTTTTGATCATCCACAAGCTCTAGCCGCATTACTTGATTGGGCTGGCGCTAAAGACATTACACATTTCGATTATAACGCCTTACGCGAAAATGAAATTAACCGCCTCGCCGACAGCGTAGAACAACAGATAAAAATCGACGAATTGATTCAGCAATGCCAAAACGATTAATTTTTCGCAACAAAACACCTTCAACAATACCTAAGATTACAAATTAACATCAAACTGATATGATCACCAAAATTCTATAAAAAGCCATAAATATGATTAATATTGTCTTATGTTCAGATGAGAATTATGCAGCATACAGTGCAACTGTAATGGTCTCAGCCTTAGAAAACACTTCGTGCAAAGAGGAGTTCAACTTCTATTTACTGACGACAGGTTTAACCGAAGAAACCAAAAAAAAACTTAAAAATACGATCGAAAAATACGGTGCAAAATTAACTATTCTCAATGTGAATACCTCTGACTTCAGTTCGCTCAATATAGAATTAGGACGATTTGGGATTGGGACTCTATTACGTTTATATATGCATCGTTATTTGCCAAAAGAAATTCATAAAGTCATTTATCTAGACTGTGACCTCGTTATATTAGGCGACTTAAAAATATTATGGGAAAAACAATTAAATGGACTCGCTGTAGGAGCAGTTACTGATCTATGCTCTCCAAAATCTTATAGTGAAAGGCAAAATAATTATTTTAACGCAGGGGTATTACTAGTAGATTTAGACCTTTGGATTCAAAAAAATATTGGCGATGAGGCGTTAAATTACCTTACATCCCCCTCAACTAAAGCAAAATATCTTGATCAAGATGCTCTTAACTACGTTTTAAAGGGTAAATGGCGGCCTCTAGAGTTAAGTTGGAACTTCCAACCAGCCTCTTATACTGCTTACGAAAAAGACTATGATTATTTAACATCTAGAAAAGAAGAGTTATACGACTCAATTAAAAAGCCAAGCATTGTCCACTTTATTGGTCCAATAAAACCTTGGCATGCAAAATGTGTGCACCCTCTGCAGGAACTGTTTATTGAGTTCTCAGAAAAGACTCCTTGGCCTATCAAACTAAAAACACTACGAACAGAGCTCTCACCGCTTAAAAGAGTTAAGTTATTTTTTAAAAAAAGTAAAATGAAACGCAGACGAAAATTAACCAAGTATTTAAAATAAAATCTTCAGTTGTTTTATGATTGCTCCACAGCTCAAACTATGCTGAAAGGTCTATTTCACTGTATACAGTCTTTCTTAATGTCACTGATATTTTCAGAAATTACAGCATTATTTCCATAAAAAATAGCACAGGCCACTCCTGTGGCACTTGCTATTATTTATATGTTATTTCTGCACTTGGCTTTGGATTAAAGCATCACTAAAAACTTGCCCATCAACGAATGTAAATACTTCGTTAGCTCTAATGTTAGTTTGGAAGTAACTATGATAGCCGTAAAATTGATAGTCACTTTTAAGAATATTTTGATGCCACCATTTTTTAAAGCTTTTCTTTAATCTAGGCTTACTACGTAGATCGTGCATAGTATCAAATGAGACGACCTTCTCTTTTTGTGTGGCCAAAGTTAGTTGATGACTATAACAAGAGAATTCTTTGAAAATGGAGCTTGCATCGTACCATGGCGGTAGCGCTGTTAACGCATGCTCAGGGCCATATGGAAATTTCTTTATTTTTCGTAAATGATTAACATACATAAAGACCCGATCAGGCTTATGAGCGCTTTTCCTAATAGCCAAAGCAAGCGCATGAGCTGACATAATATGCTCTGGATGAGGATCTATCTCGGGGTCGGTAATAAAAACACTAGTAGGCTTTATTTGTTCCAATAAGCTCGCTAGATCTTCTATTAGAGACTCTCCGGTGCAAGTATCGCGCTCATCATTAGGCAATTTTATGCTATTTAACCCTCGACTGATGCTCGGGGTGAGTTCTGGTAATATTTTATCGGTTTGTTGTTCTTTAGGCGCTGTATAAAGTGAATCTAAGGTTAAATTAAAGTAACCGAGAGACGTTAAGCGTTCACACTTCACCCCTGCTAGAAGTGGTGTTGTCATGCTGTTCCAAGCTCTAATCTGCGCCTTTCGACCAACCGCATCCGTCAGGTTTTTATCCAATCCCGCAATATACTGACGATCTAGAGATTGAAGTGTTTGGCCTGCATTGATTGTTGTAATCCAAGTATGATTTGAATAGTCACTGTATAAGCCATAAGCCGCTAATTCTGCATCGTCTGCATGTGGCGCAATGATGAGTATAGGGCCACTGCTAATAGCAGGCTTTTTAAACCCTAACAGGGTTGCTTCAGGTCTTGTTGCGCAATATTTGAAGTGTAATTTAATCTGCTCATCAACAAGGTCGTTAGAAAGTAATGAACTTAAATTAAGGTAGCGAATTCCTTTTTGTTTCGCTTCAAAGAACTGACTGTTAGCAATTGCTCCCTGTTCTTCCTCATCTGTAAAAACGGAAACACGGCCTTGTTTCTTTTTGCTTGTTGACTGATAAGAAAACGACAGCAACCAGGTGTATTCACTATGCTTTAATGAGGAAAATTCTGACACATCAGCCAACGTTAATATATATGTGTCATTTGAGCTTGATGCATTCAAGAGGTTCAGTTGAACTTGGCTTTTCCAATCTGGCTTTAGGGCATACTGGTAGTCATTTTGTTTCATATATTCCGTCTTATCTATCTAGGGTTAACAAGTAAATACAACTGATGAGTGTTTACGGATGTGCCAAATATTTATCATAGTATTGTTGAACTATGTAGTTTTCATCAAACTTTTCGAGTGAGCTAGCAACATCTGGCAGAGAAATAATAGAATCTTTTTCTTCTAGGGCCAATGCTATCTTTTCCGCTAGCACCTTAGGATTTTGCTCTGCTAAATAGCGACTCAACTTACCTTGCATAATATCGCGGACACCGCCTGGACAGTTAGTGGCAACAACAGGTGTGCCGCAAGCAAGTGATTCGATGATAACCATACCAAGTCCTTCGCTTTTAGAACTTAAAACAAAAAGATCGGCTTTTTTGTACCAAGGGAAAGGATTGTTTTGCTGGCCTTTTAGAAAAACACAGTGTTCTAACTCTAGTTGTTGTATTTTCTTATCAATACTAGCTCTTTCTCGACCTTCTCCCACAATAACTAAATCTTGTGTTATGCCAAAATGCTCACGAGCGTACTGGTAAGCATCTATCAGCAGAGGGAAATTTTTCCCAGAAACTAAACGCCCCAAACCTAAAATATAAGGTCTAGGATGGTGATCAATTTGATCATCTTGGACGGCGGCATTTTTTAGTATTTTGCCATAATCGTTCGGGTTACTAATGACCTCAATACTTTCGCAAGAAATAGAATGGCTTTCTACAAGGTCGATTAGAGATTTTTTAACTTCTTTAGATACGCAGACCATTTTCCTATTAGAAAATAACCAAGAAAACATTTTTTTGGATCTGTCGCCATAATGCATTTTGTTCTGCATGCTTTCACAAACAAAGACAAATCGAGGGTCTTTCAGTGTCCAAATATGGGAAAAAGTACCTTGTCCTCTGAAAATAATCAGGTCGAATCGTCCTGACTTCTTCTCTAATTGCTTGAGTTTATAAGAGAAGGCGATAGCTTCCGCATAGGCAAAAAATAGGAGAAAGGATTTACGCCAGAAGATGTTTAGTAATCGACATAACATCAGCCAAATAGACCCGATACCGCTCGATATAACTATTTTTTGTAATGGAAAAAGGTGAATCTGGACCCTGGTATCGTCTGGAGAAATCTCTACTTTTCGGTCTTTTAGGTAAATAAGGTGGGTATCATGATCTTGTTTCGCAAAGGCATCAGATAAGTTGCAGGCCACACGCTCCATGCCACCCATTTTTAAACTATTTACAACAATGGCAATTTTCATGTAATTCAACGCCTTTAAAACAAACTTAATATTTAAGAAGCACTCATTATCTTAATTTAGGTCCCTATTGGGTCAAACTGCTTCTTTCAAGAGGATTATACCTAAATATCAACGAGTAAAGCGCTTTCTTCATGACAATGCTGATTACCTAAGCAACCTCTCGCTCAGACAAAATACGTTTACCTTCGTATCGGTTTAAAATAAAACGCAGTCGGAAAAACAATATCACGGCTAATAAACTCAAGCCGCTACCCAAGCCAATATAAAAACCACGTAACGTCAGTACCTCTGCCCAAGGGCTGTAATGAGACAACCAGTAACCAAATGGAATGCTTAAGCCAAATAAAGAAATAGCAAAACCAATCATCGAGGAGCGAGTATCTCTAAACCCTCGTAAGGCTCCGGTATACACTGTTTGCAGCATATCGGGGAGTTGATAGCAGGAAGAAACCAACAAGATGCTTGCGGCCATAGCCACCACTTGTGCATCACCACTGTAAATTAATGGGATAACATCATGAAAAAGTTGCGTGATGGTAAAGCATACACACACATAACCACACCCTAGCCAAACAATCACACGTAGGCGTTTTCTCACGCCCGTCACCCCTTCTTTAGACATGGCTTTCGCTACAACAATAGCCGTAACAGCACTCATCGCCATCATCGGAGTGAATAACACAGAGGTATAAGACATCACCACCTGGCCAGCACCAATGGCAAGATCACCAAATGATGAAATCAACCAGGTCATCGAAGAGAATAATGCAACCTCAAAAGTAAACGCAAAACCTGCTGGCGCGCCAACATGTAACAGCAGCGAAAATGACTTCATGTAGCGCCCGATCAGCTTGGTAAACAAAGGCCGTTTATTAAAGTAGCGATCATAAACAAAAAAGAACAGGACCGATAAATATAAAGACAAAGTAGACGCCAATGCAGCTCCTTTTGCCCCCATATCTGGCAAACCTAACTTGCCAAAAATCAGTACATAGTTAAAACAGATATTTAACAACAGCCCCGTGCTCGCCACAAACAAAGGAAAACCTGGACGCCCAGCGGCTTCAAACAAATTTTTATAGGCTGTCATTAATGCCAACATAGGCAAGGCTGGCGCAAAAATATAAAGGTAATCGACAGCGACACGACGCGTTTCTTCCTGAGTCGCCATCACTCCGATAAAATACGGCAATACAGTCACTGCAATAATACTGGCGAGTAAACCCAAAACAATCGACAAACCGACTGCCTGAGACATATACATATTCACTAATTTAGGCTGACGACCATGTAGATGCCGAGTAACAAGTGGGGTAATCCCAAAAGTAACCCCTATTAAAAAACACCCTACTGGTAACCATAAGCTCGATGCTAAACCCACTGCCGCTAAATGCGTCGCACTGTAATGACCTAGCATGATGGTATCAACCAAACTGATCGATAATTCTAGGGTCATGGTGAGTACCATAGGTACTAGTAGATGCAAAATCTCTTTTAACATAAACAAAGAAGAAAATATTTTCGACACACTAGCACCATTTACCGAAGATAAAACGATCAAAAAAAACAAAAGAAGACATGAAAAATCTCCCCTTTATTAAGCGACCGTAATTTATCATTTAGGCTCTTATATTGCACTGTAACAAGGGCCTTCCACTTAATAAAAAATACGCTTTTATTTCGAATAGAATCATTTTCTCCGTTACGTCTTGCACCTATGCAAAAATGTCGACAAAATGCCGTCTTCTATTAAGCCTAACCTGAAAATTAAGACCGCATATGACCATTATCAGCAACTTAGGACCCCTACTTATCGCCCTGCTTTTTGGCTACTGGGTAAACATTAAGTTTCTATCACCACAACGAGTGGCGATTGGCCTAGAAAAGCTGGTATACCTCATTTTAGGTTTAATTGGTTTTAGTATTGGTGCACTTGATAACCTATTTGAAAAACTCATCGTCGCTGGGTATCAAGCCTGTATTTTATTTAGCATCATGACAGTAATCAGCTTAATAGCGCTCTACTGCAGCGGCTTACGTTTTGGTGGCGGGCATGCAGATAACAACGAAAAGGGGCCACAAGCCAGTAAACAACAGGCCTTTAAAGACGCTGCACAAACATTGGCCTGGGTGATCGCTGGGATAGCACTCGGATTTATCGGTAAAGACTGGGCAATGGGCGTTAACCAAGCCGTCACTTGGCTACTGTATATTTTGCTACTTTTAGTTGGCTGTCAGCTAAGACAAGGCAATCATCGCCTTAGAAAACTACTACTCAACAAACAAGCCGTCATCATTGCGAGCACCACCATTGCCAGTACGTTATTAGCTGGCTGGATCAGTAGCTTTATCCTCGGATTAAGCTGGCACCAAGGCCTAGCCGTCGTCTCTGGATTTGGCTGGTACAGCTTATCAGGCATCTTGATTACAGGATTAGGTGATCCAGTACTTGGCACCACGGCTTTTCTGCTGGATTTAGGGCGCGAAATAATCGCTCTCATGCTCATTCCATTTTTGGCTAAACGCAGCAGCCATATGTCTGTCGGCTATTCAGGCGCCACCGCCATGGACTTCACTTTACCTATGCTTAGTAAATTTCATGGGGCAGACATAGTTCCTGTGTGCATCGCCAGCGGTTTCATTATGAGCCTGCTCGTGCCAATTCTGATTCCATTATTTTTAGGCATGCACTAATATATCTAAAGTGTAGTCAAACAGCTTACACTTGAATTCGGGCATTTTTGGATTGATCTTACCTTGTTGAGTCAATATAACTTGAAAAATAGCGGCTGAATTCATGAAATAAACAGACGAGACACTGAACCTCTCGTTATTAGCCTAAAGGCTAATTTACTAAATACGCCCCAAACCCAATGAAAAGTTTAATGTTTGAATATCAAAAAATTCATAATTTAGCATCGAAAATCTTATACCTAATAATATAGATGGATAGACCTTAAAATGATTCGCCTTAATCACGCTAAGCAAAATAAAACCTTCATTCTGATTGGTTTTATTTTAACTTGCCTATATGTTCTAACAAAAATACATGCGCCAACCATGTTCTCTAATGCTATTGGCTTACCTATAGTATTACTGGGGTTTTATTCTATATATAGATACGGTAAAGATCTTCAAGTTAAAATACCAATGCTACTACTATTAGCTTCTATTCTGATTCCACTAATTAGTTGGTATTTTGCTCATGCTAGCTATCCAGAATTAACAGATGACTCTCCACGTTTAGATAAGCTATCTCGTATATTTCTCTTTATTCCTATTGCTTGGTGGTTAAAAGACAGCTCTAAAAAAGTCTTTGTTTTTTGGGGGCTAGCGGCTTTAGTAATTATCTTTGCTCCCTGGTTTAGTGGCGGCGGAGGCTGGCAAGAAATAGTAAGTGGGTTTCACGGTACCCGCATTGTATTTGGCCTTCGTAATGGTCAGCATGCTAGTCTTTTCTTTGGATTAGTGTTTATTGGATTAATTTGCTTCAGCTACAGGATTTTTAAATGCCGTAAGTGGACTATTTTTCTACTATTGCCTTTAATATTTTTTTGTATTTTTGCAATTATGAGTTCTCTTGTTCGTGCATCATGGCTTGGATTAATTATAACAAGCATTGTTGCTTTTATTTATTTTTTAACTTTAGATAAAAAAGAAATCATCTTCAATAAAAATTTTTTTCTCATTGTAATTTTATTATCTCTTATTGTATCTAGTGTAATTTATAATTCGATGGGACAGACTTTAAAGAAACGAGCAACATCAGAACCTAATGTTATTAGCCAGTTAGTAAGCGGAAATATAAAGAACATCCCTTATACAAGTATTGGTATAAGAATACACATGTGGGAGGCATCTATAGAAAAAATTAAAGTCCGCCCTATCACAGGTTGGGGAAGCAAAGGACAATTTATAGCTATCCACAATACAGACTGGATGCCAAAGTTCGTAAAACAAAACTTTGGACACATTCATAATATCTACATTGCGCTATTAACCAACTATGGATTCGTTGGACTTATTTTCTATTTTGTCTGGATAGGATGGCTACTTATCAGAGTAATGAAAGCAGTATCGGCTGGCTATTTAACGAAAGATATAGGTTTTTTTACACTTACGGCCATAACTTTTTGGAGCATTATGGGGATATTTGAATCATACTTATTTTTCTGGACTGGTGTATTTTGCCTACAAATTATTTTTGGCGGCTTACTTGCCTTAATCTGGCAAGCAGAGATAAAAGAGAAGCAACAAAGCAATCTATCTATCGAATAGGTCGATTGCTACTGCAGACATGGAAGTCATGCTATCAGAGCACTTATTAAATCAATATTACCCTTATGGGTCGCAACTTTTACGACACGGAATACTCTCATCAAGTAGGCTAGACATACATAGCCAACAAGAAACATCCAACAGAAGAATATGACCTACCGTTTGTACTTTAGCCAATAAGTTAGGCAATTACCTATCTCTGCTTTCATATATTCCAACACAAAAAACATTGGCCTTCATACGCTTCACTACAGCTTCCTGCTAAACAATGTCAGTATTTTGTAAATAGGCTTTGTAAAGACAACAGCTTTCGCAAACACCGTCATTCTTTTGTAAAACCCATTGTTGTACCACCAGAACACAGCTTATCCTCGATAACAGCCTTCAATGTGACTCAATAAAAAACGCTTTTGAAGTGAAACGCGTAGGCGAAGAGGCCACTTTTTCAAATGTCCAACATAAAATTGGCATAAATGTCCTTCCTTATGTTAGAACAGTGCTAACGGATCTCATCTGTCAGACACAAGCCAGATGAAAATTTCCAATTGGGCTCTGACTTTTATTTGGTACTTGATAAAAGCAGAATATGACCCAAACTCCGTAGTAACACTTAATTGATCGCACAGCGATAAAACACAATCAAATGGAACGCTTTCTTATGAAAAAAACTCTTATTGCGGCGCTGGTTATGTCCTCCGTTTCTTTTGCGTACGCAGCAGATAACACCATCACGAAACTAGATACCAAAGAGCAAAAACTTGCCTACAGTATCGGTACTATGTTTGGCGGCCACATGTCTAAGGATTTTAAAAACCTAGACATGGATACTTTCTTCCAAGGCATTAAAGATTCATACGCTGGCAAAAAAGGCTTAATGACAGAAGAAGAAGTGTCTTCTACTATTCAAGCTTACCAAAAAGAGCGCATGGAAGAGCAACAGCGTGAAAAAGCAAAAATTGCAGAAGCAGATAAAACAAAATCTGATGCTTGGCTGAAACAGAAAGCATCTGAGAAAAACGTTATAAAAACAGACAGCGGTCTATTGTATAAAGTCATCAAGAAGGGCACTGGCGCAACACCAAAAGCCTCTGACACAGTAAAAGTAGACTACGAAGGCAGCTTATCAGACGGTACCGTATTCGATAGCTCTTACAAACGTGGTGAAGCGATTACTTTCCCACTAAACCAAGTTATCCCTGGTTGGACTGAAGGCTTACAACTTATGCCTGTTGGCTCTAAATATGAGCTATACATTCCAGCAGAATTGGCTTACGGCCCAGGTGGCACAGGTCCTATTCCACCAAACTCCGCGCTTAAATTTGTTGTTGAGCTGCACGCTATCGTGAAGCCAGAAGCGAAAACAGAAACAAAAGAAGCCAAATAATCCGCTATTAATGTCTGTGCGCTAAATTATGTAGCTCACCAACAAGACAAAAAATGGCCATCGATCCAATCGATGGCCATTTTTCGTTTAAATAACATAAACTAACTATTCCCCCCTACAAACACTCTTGCTTAGCCTAAATAATTGTCTTAAATCATCTACTCATGATGATCAGGTTCGCTTAGCATCATTAATCTTTGATTTTTAAGCTTATCTATCAAAATACTGTAAATTTACTGATATGATATTAGCGTTAAGGTGCTGATTATAACCAATATATAGGAAACATAAGAAGTGAAGACCGGACTAAAACTAAAAGAACACAGCTCCTCTATTGTGTTAGGCCTTCGAGTAATAGACGGCTTATGCTTTTTACTAGCAGGTCTATTCAGTTTTTGGTTAAAATTTTCTCATCTTAATCTAACCACACCTTATAAGAATTTATTAATACTTGGCGTGATCTTAGGCGCTATTTGCATGTCTTTTTGTGGAGCATACCGTGCGTGGCGTGGCGCCAGTTTAGCAGCTGAAAGTCGATGTGTTTTTAATGCAGCAATATCCACTTTTATATTATTACTACTCTGTGGTTTTTTAACCCACTCCTCCGAGCTTTTTTCTCGTATCTGGGTTATTTCCTGGTTTATCAGCGTAATGTGTCTATTACTAAGTTATCGGGTTGTACTACGAAAAACTATCGGTAAACTCAGAGCCAAAGGGTATAACACAAGAAGAATCATCATTATTGGCGATAGCTCATTGGCACAAACCGTCGCTTCGACCTTAGCCGAAAAAGCCAATACTGGCTTCGTTATTCAAGGTTTTGTGGGGGATTCAACATCCTCGCCCCTTCCCTTAGATTTTCCATATCTAGGCAGTATCAATGAGATAGACGACATAGTAATGCAATATAAAGCCGACCAAGTGTGGATTGCTCTCCCCATGGATGAGGCCAACAAAATGGAAAAAATACAATCAGCTCTAGCAACCAGCCCTGTTACCATTCGTTTAGTACCTGATATATACGGCTTTCAACTCCTAAACCACTCCATTACGGAAGTAGCCGGTTTACCTGTTATTAACCTTTCTGCTTCTCATATGTTTGAAGGTAAAAATCGACTATTAAAATCTATAGAAGATAAAGTACTCTCTTTTATCATTCTCATTTTTATAAGCCCAATTCTACTCACCATTGCCATTGCTATTAAAATAACGTCTCCAGGCCCCATATTATTTAAACAATACCGAACAGGGGATAATGGAAAAAAATTTAAAGTCTATAAATTTCGCTCCATGGTCGTCCATCAGGAAACAAATGGGAGCATTACCCAAGCAACAAAGAGTGATTCTAGAATTACTCCAATAGGTGCCTTTCTTAGAAGAACCTCTTTAGATGAACTCCCTCAATTTCTTAATGTTCTACAAGGCAGGATGTCAATTGTTGGCCCTAGACCCCATGCTCTTGCTCATAATGAATACTACCAAGACATCGTAGAATCTTACATGAGAAGGCACATGGTCAAACCAGGGATAACAGGATGGGCACAAATAAATGGCTTTAGAGGTGAAACAGACACCATAGAAAAAATGGAAAAGCGAGTGGAATGCGATCTTTATTATATAGAGCACTGGTCTCTATGGCTTGATCTAAAAATAATACTGCTCACTTTTTGGAAAGGTTTTGTTCATAAAAATGCTTTTTAATTTTACTAATTAATAGCAATACCTTTTTCTATTGCTTTATTCAACACAAACTTTTTAAATTTTTTATTAAAAACATCTGTTGAAAACTGTTCTGCATGTTTCCTAATATCTTTAGGGCTTAGAAGTTCACTAGATATCATTTCGAAGTTTTCAACAGCTGAAATAATAGAAGGCACTGTTTGCTCTCTGAAATACAGACCGGTTTTCTTATCAACTACAGTATCTAAAGCGCCACCTTTACCAAAAGCAATAACAGGTGTACCACAAGCTTGTGCCTCAAGAGGAACTATTCCAAAATCTTCCTCTGCAGCAAAAACAAATGCTTTAGCTCGTTGTATATAATCTTTCAAAACATCAAATTCTTGATAACCTAAATAAGTAATATTTGAAAAATCATTAGAAAATCTTTCTACTTTAGATCGCTCAGGACCATCACCTATAATAACCAACTTTTTCTCAGGCATCATTGAAAAAGCTTCCGCGATCAATGCTAATCGCTTGTAAGGCACAAGTCGCGATGCGGTAAAATAAAATTCTTCTTTTAACTCAAGTAGCGGAAATTCATCGATAGCTACATTAGGAAAAATAACTTCGGCATCACGCCTATAGCATTTAGCTATTCGTCTTTTAATAAAGTTACTATTAGCAATAAAATAATCAACGTTATTACTTGAAATAAAATCCCATGACTTTATTTTATGAAGAAAATACCTTGCCAAGATAGACTTAATGCCTGATGTTAAATTAGATTCTGTAAGATACTCAAACTTCATATCCCAAGCATAACGAATTGGCGAATGACAATAACAAATATGAAGCTGATCTGGAGAGGTAATTACGCCTTTTGCCACGGCATGACTACTACTAATCACCACATCATAACCAGTGATATTAATCTGCTCTATAGCAAATGGCATTAATGGCAAATACGCTCGATACTTCTTCTTAGCAAAAGGTAATTTTTGAATAAAAGTATTTTTTGTTGGCTTACCTTGCAGATATTTCTTTCGTTGCTTATCATCGAAAAAATCTACGACAGAAAAAACATCTGCTTCTGGGTAGATATTAAGAATAGCTTTAAGGACATTTTCTGCACCACCAGCACTGACAAACCAATCATGTATTATTGCTACTCTCAACTTAACTTCTCCAATTCTTTTATAAGTATATCGGCAGACTTTGACCAATCAAATCTTTTGATATTTTCGTCACCTTGTACAATTAACTTATCCCTAAGCTCTTTTGAAGAAAATAATTTTTTAATTTTTTGGGATAAATCACCTTGCTCAAATGGATCAACATACAAAGCACTATCCCCTAAAACTTCAGGTAAACTTGCTGCATTTGATGAAATAACAGGACAATGATGTAATTGTGCTTCTAAAGGAGGAATACCAAACCCTTCATAATAGGACGGGAAAACAAAAGCTAATGCATTACTGTATAAAAAAGATAATTCTTTATCACTCACTCTACCTAAAAATTCAACTCTATCGCTGTCTAAATAACCAAAATGATCAGAGAAGACTTTATTCTTACCTCCGACAATCTTCAACTTTACACCTTTAATATCTGCTTTTAAAAACTCAGAAATTAAAAATGGAAAATTTTTATGTGGACTCATAGAAGATACAGCTAAAAAATAAGGTATATGAGTATCAACCCCTAGGTTATCTACTGTATTAAAAGGTGTTAAACCACATGGAATAACAGTAATTTTTTTATTACCTAGAAAAAAATTCAATTCTTTTTTGGAAAACTCACTTACCGTGAACACTTTAATACTTTTTTTATAAATAATTGGAATAAGAAGTTTATAAGAGTATAAAAATTTTCTAGAGAAATTCCTAGGAAACCTTAGGAAAGCAAGATCATGTATAAAAACATAATTCCCATTAAATAATAAAGAGGCAGTATTACA
>ERZ808232.176-NODE-176-length-13616-cov-9.566846_pt1 | contig 13616 bp, 11 predicted proteins | sample MGYA00521281_ERZ808232 | MGnify/ENA primary metagenome ERZ808232 (study PRJEB31515, sample SAMN02941833) | indoor metagenome | biome: House; feature: Kitchen Counter; material: surface | place: USA: Illinois | collected 2012-02-13 ... | reverse complement strand
GTCTAAAATCACTCGCTGCAGCAGATCTTTTTTATACAGCACATAGTCATGAGCCCCTGATAGCGCCGCATACTCGCCCCACTTTTCAGCCACTTCTGCTTTATAAGCGTTATATCGCGCCAGATACCGCTGCTGATAGTTTTCATAACTGTTTTGCTGACTCAGCTTCCACTCTTCATAGCTTTGCGCGCTCACATTAGAGCTCACCACAAGAATAAGTAAAATAAGATAAATATTTTTCATTATTTACACCTAAAGATAATCACATCAAAAAAAAGGGGCCGAAGGAGTATATAGTAAAAACAGTGTCTATTCGCGTGTGAGTGAGTGAAAGACCTTTGCTGTCAATACTTTTTGTTGATATGTAAAGCGTACACACTATGTATATTGGTGTGTACGCTTTTTTATCCCTGAAGGCTTAGCAAGGCGATGGCATCACTGCGTGAAACCATCACCCTGCCAAAAGGGTATTTAAGGGAAGTGATGGTAAAGTAAAATAATAAAGCCACTCCTTACGCTCGCACAGCTCACTACTCGCTAGGCATTTATGATTTTTCTTGACCACCCGCTGAAAAACGTTTCTGGACATAAACGTGTTAGAGACTAAGGACGGCTCTGTGCCAAAAGCAGCTATTCAGGTATAACTCGTTTCTGCCCCTAAGTGGGTTAACGTAAATATTCTAAGGTCGGCTTTGAGCGAACTATAGATGCTCTTATCATTTTACATTATTTAATTATTATAAAGCGGACATTCAGCTAACTCATTCCTTTACGAGATTATAATTTGAAAGATTACCTCTTTTATGCGAAAATAATTATCCTGTTAGTACCTTATCAAAAGGATAACGTTTTGCGTATTACGCCACCTTAGGCTCTCACTCCTCCTTAAAGTCACATCTCTCAACGTGACACTCCCTATGCCGTTCATCGGTAGGCCTCGTGCCGAAAATAAAATTTAAACTCAAAATCTGACAATTATCATAGTGAATTCAGTCGCTAGAGCGACCTGATTTTGCATGCCTATATTGTCGCTAAATTTATCGATAAGGTTATCTATGCTTGAAAAAATGAAACTTGAATGGTTCTCCAATATCAGAGGAGACCTATTAGCCGGTATTGTTGTTGCGTTGGCGCTCATACCTGAGGCGATTGCATTTTCGATTATTGCAGGACTGGACCCTAAAGTGGGTCTGTATGCCTCATTCTGTATCGCCGTTGTTATAGCACTTGTAGGGGGACGTCCTGGTATGATCTCCGCTGCAACGGGCGCAATGGCATTACTCATGGTTACGTTAGTGAAAGAGCATGGCCTTGAATATCTCCTTGCGGCAACGCTACTCACTGGTGTTATTCAAATAGCCGCAGGCTATCTAAAACTAGGGAGTTTGATGCGTTTTGTATCTCGCTCAGTCGTAACAGGATTTGTGAATGCGCTTGCTATTTTGATATTTATGGCTCAATTACCAGAGCTTACCAATGTCACTTGGCATGTGTATGCTATGACAGCAGCAGGCTTAGGCATCATCTATTTATTCCCATATATCCCGGTTATCGGAAAAGCCCTTCCTTCACCTTTAGTATGTATTGTTGCTCTCACTGCATTTGCAATGATAATCGGATTGGATATTCGTACCGTGGGTGACATGGGCGAATTACCGGACACACTCCCAATTTTTCTTTGGCCTGATGTACCATTAAATTTCGACACGTTGATGATTATCCTTCCTTACTCTTTAGGGCTTGCCGTTGTTGGTTTGTTAGAGTCAATGATGACGGCCACGATTGTTGATGATTTAACTGACACTAAAAGTGACCGAAACCGTGAATGTAAAGGACAAGGTATTGCCAATATTGGTTCTGGTTTACTAGGGGGTATGGCTGGTTGTGCCATGATAGGGCAGTCCATTATTAACGTAAAATCTGGTGGTCGTGGGCGACTATCTTCTTTTAGCGCTGGTCTATTTTTACTTGTCATGGTTGTTTTTTTAGGCGATTGGTTAAAACAGATCCCTATGGCAGCACTTGTGGCTGTGATGATTATGGTTTCAATCGGGACCTTCTCATGGTCATCAATTAAAGATTTAAAAAAGCATCCACTATCAACCAATATCGTTATGATCGCGACCGTGATTGTTGTAGTAGCAACACATAACCTAGCGATTGGTGTCTTCGTTGGTGTGTTACTGGCAACGTTATTCTTTGCAAACAAAATTGGTCGCTTTATGGTCGTTAAAGCGACGCAAACTGATGAGGCTTCACGCACTTATCGTGTGGTTGGTCAGGTTTTCTTTGCCTCATCTGAACAGTTTATTGATTCCTTTGATTTTAAAGAAGCGGTTGATAAGGTAACCATTGACTTAACTCATGCGCATTTTTGGGATATTACCGCCGTGTCGTCATTAGACAAAGTTGTTATTAAGTTTAGGCGGGAAGGTGCAACAGTTGACATTGTTGGGATGAGCGAAGCGACAGAAACTATTGTTGATAAATTTGGCGTCCATAATGATCCAAAAGAAGTTGAAAAATTGATGGCTGGCCACTAAGGAGAAAATAAATGAATAAGATAATAACTTGTGTAGATGGCTCAGCGGTTTCAGATAATGTCTGCTCTGCGGCGTGTTGGTCAGCTAAGCAATTGAATAAACCTATATTGTTACTACATGCCATTGAAAAAAGTCACTCAACAGCAAATGAGGATTTAAGTGGAGCAATTGGCCTTGGGGCTCGTTCTTCACTTCTCAATGAAATGGCCGCCTTAGATGAACAGCGCAGCAAGGTTGCTTTATCGCTTGGTAAGGAAATGTTGGTTCACTCCAAGGCATTGTTGATTGACAACGGTTGCCATGATGTTGAAAAAACGCAACGTCACAGTGGTATTGTTGAGGCTATTTGTGATCTTGAAAATGATGCAAGACTTATTGTGATTGGTAAGTCTGGTCAGCAACATAATGGGGATTTCAAAACACTAGGCTCCCATATTGAGCAGATCATTCGCCAGATTCACACACCAGTACTGATTGCGAATCGGACATTTAAAACGCCTAAAAGCTTTATGCTTGCCTATGATGGTAGGGAAACAGCAGATAAAGCCGTGCAGCGTATTATTGACGGTGGTCTGCTACATGGTTTGACCTGTCATCTAGTTACTGTAAAAAATAGCACGCCGAACGTTGAGGAAAAATTCAAGCAAACCAAAGATTTGTTGACGAATAAAGGCTTTGAAGTGAAAGCTAGTTTGTTAGAAGGGCCGATCTTTGATGCTTTAATGAATTACAAAGAAAACAGTGGTGTTGATATGCTCGTGATGGGCGCTTTTTCCCACTCTAAATTAGCGAGTGTATTTTTGGGTAGTAATACACTCAAGATGATTGAGCAAACGGCATTACCTTTAATTATTTTACGCTAAGTAACCAAGCCAAGCAGCCGAGCTTATTGTTTCGGCTGCTTTTTCATATCATACATACGATTGTCTGCTACGTGTAAGAGAGATTTTAGTGATTCGCCATCATTTGGGTATGTTGCCAATCCATAACTGTATTCCAGTTTTATTGGGCAATTGTTTTTCTTAAGTTGACGCGCCACGTTTTTGTCTAGCCGTTCAAAAAACAAACCAACATCAAGTGGTTTCTCTTGTTGCTCCAGCAGTAGAACAAATTCATCCCCACTAGTTCTGGAGGCGGTATCTTCTTCTCTTATTGATTCATGCAGTGCTTTAGCGAACGATATCATCATCCTTACCGGTAAGTATCATTGCTTCTCCACTATGATCAAAGACTATATTATCGAATGATATATCTTGTGGTATTTCAGTAAGATGAACACTAAAAACGACAGCTTTTTCCTCTTTTACTCCTTTAGTTTTTTTGCAATAAATTGTCCCCTGAAAGGATCTTTTTTAAAATCTATGCGCTTATTTATCGTTTTCCTATTTAAAAGAAATTTTCTTGCCCATTCCCCCAGATAGTTTTGAACTTCACGAGGTAAGTCTGTAAGTATACGATTTTGATAATGAAAGTCTTTACCAATTAACCCACAAGGCATTGGTATCTCATCAAGCTTAAGTACACTATCTCTATTCATCTCTTCTATACCTCATTAAAGAAGGAGCCAATGGGGTCAAATCTTGACTTCAGACATTAAAATTCTTAACTGACCGCTTTTCGCTCGAAGCGGCCCGTCAACATTCCAGTTTGTAAATCGTTTTGGGGCAAAAACGAGTTTGAAACTGCTAACCCAGCAGCTCTTTCAGATAGCTATTCCGCTTATGAGAGTGACTAGGTGCCTCGGTGATCTGCTTCATATCATCACGACTCCCAACGATATGGATTTCACTTTCAGCTCTCGTGATTGCCGTATAGAGCCATGCTCTATCGACTATTCTTCCTTTTTGCAGGGCGATGATGATACGTGGAAACTGTGACCCTTGAGCTTTATGTAGAGTTATTGCATAACCCAACTCCATGCAATCGAGCACGGATTGTGTGACCTCAACTTTATCGCCCGTATCCAGCGTTACTTCACCATAACTTTCACCTGATGAGTCAATACTGGTAAGCGTACCAAGAGAGCCGTTTTGAATGCCTTTATCATAGTGGTTTTGCGTAAATAGAATCGCATCATTCAATCTGAGGTTTTGAAAGAATCTCTCACCGTGCATTTCAAACTCAAGCCTTCTACTGCTTGGATTAACAGCCTCTTGGGTCAGTTTATTAATTTCAGCAACGAGTGCCTTGGTCGGTGCCATGACGCGACTATTTTCAGGTGATTGCTGATACAACTCACAACAGGCTTGAGCAATGTCGCTCTTTGCCGTTTCGTGGAAGTGAATAGCCCCCGTACTTAGTTTTTCAGGCACGATACCTTGATTAATGAGCTTGGAGTATTCAGGAATACCCGTTGAGCCTTTCTGACGCTTAACGATATCTAGCATAGTATTAGCAATGGCTTTAGATAGAACGATATCAGCCAAAACCTTGCCGCAACCTATAGGTGGTAACTGGTCAGGGTCGCCAGTAAAGATAATACGAACCGATGGGTGAATATGGTTGACCAGGCGATACATGGTTGGCAAGTCAATCATACTGGCTTCATCTATTACCAGTAAATGCTTTGGCTGGTCTGAACTTGGCTCAATAGGCTCTCTACGTAATAACTTAGCGATAGTTGAGGTGATAAAGCCAATTGACTCATGCAAGCGCATAGCGGCTCTGCCACTCAGCGCGACCGCATGTATTTCAAATCCCATTTGATGGTAGGCTCGAAGTGCGGTTCTAAGTACCGTTGTTTTACCTGTGCCAGCTCCGCCCGTAATACAGCTCACGGCGTTATCCAAACACGTTGTCACTGCTTCAATCTGCTTCTTGGTTAGCTCGTATGGTAATTCACCAACCGAAGAGCAATATGCAGAATTTGCAACTTCGTCATAAAGGTTGTTTTGATTAGCTAGTGCTTTAAGTCGTTTGGCAACGACATTTTCCATCAACAACTGGGCAGTTGGATGATAAGAGCCAGTGTCGGGGTTTAGGATGTATTGCGCTTTGTTGTGACCTGCTTTAAACGCTTCCGTCACCAGTTCCTTATCTTTGAGCAATTTGGTTAGGTATGGGCGTAAGCACGCTTGAGTTGTATAGGTGTGGCCTTTCTCAATCTCTTTGCGAATCGCGGTTTCAAGTGCGGCACTTAGTCTGCGGTGATCACAAGCTGTGATCTTAAACTGGTCAAAATTAACCAGTTTATCGACATCCGTAAACGACATCCCAAACCCAATAAGGACATACGGATTTTGTTTAATAGCCTCAATGGACTCTTCTCCATGATGCTTCAATAAGCGCTGCTGAATACTTGCTGGTATCTTGTGTTCGGTCATCCAGTTGCAGTAGGCCAGATTTTTATATTTGGCGTAACCTTCAAATAACGCATTGATAGAATCTTCACTCAGGACACTTCTAAGGCGCTCTCTTGATTCACGAGTGTCTTTTCCAACCGTTGGGTGAAAATCCTTTCCTAACAGTTCCCAGAGTGCTCTAGCTTTACTTTCACCGATACCTTTGAAATCACTTTCTCTGGCAATAAAGCGAATAAGCTGTTCACCCGTTTCTGGCAGGCTGCATTCGATGTGTTCTGGTGATTCATAGGTATGCTGCTGCATCACGTAATCACCCGTTTCCATTTCTTCTATTAAACGATGGCCTTTAACCGACCAGTGTTGACCGAGGGCTGGTTGAACGGGGATGGCATCTGGATCAGCTTTGATGGTGACGTAATACTTGCCACTGTTAGTTTTGTATGAGTTTTTTTTCAGTGGCACGCCACTGAATATCACCATTTTGGTAGAGCTGTAAGGAATACTCGTGACACGCATTTGGTCTTGATGGAGTGCAACATTCATCGTGGCATGAACCCCATTTCTGACAAGGTTTCATTCAGTTCGCCAAACCGCTCTAGTTTACCTTCCAGCTCTTTAACTTTGGCTTTTAGCTCAATGTTTTCAGCCTCTAAGGTCGATACTCGTTTTGAGTCGAGCAGCTTGCGATTAGCCGTGTTGTCGTATTGCTTTGGTTTGTCAGCATTGCTCTTTGCAGATTCGGTCAGTGGCGGGAGTATACCTTTATCACGCAGTTTGTCCTCTAATGCCTTGAGCGCTTTTCTAAGCGCTGGATTTTGGTTAAGGGCAGACTTGCCGCAACCGACCCCTTTTGCTACTTCGATACGGTTGAGCTTGCCTTTAAAGGCGATCTGCTTAAAGTCATCATCAGTTTGAGTGGCTTGCCATACTTCAAATGCTTCGAGGTTCTGCTGCGCTCTTTGCGGACCGTTCGCCATTAATCATCTACCTCACCTAACAACTTGCGTAGACCTGTCGCAAAGCCTCTAGGGAATATTTCTATGTTGTATTCCATGTCTTTAACTTGGCCAGCTTGTGTGGTTTGCCAGTTATGTTTTTCCATACATTCGTCAGAGATAGCGTAGGCTAAGGCTTTCTTCTCGGATTCGGTCAAGATGCCAGATAGTGAAGGCAAGACTTCAACACTCGGCTCTGCGCTTGCATCAAACTGACGTACAGGACGCTTATCAATGGTAATATTCGCGTGCTGTTTTAGCAGATTAACCTCTTTGCGATAACGGTTGCGCTCGGCAATAATCTGACCAAACAAAGCCCGTACCGCAGTGTCTGGAATACGCTCAAGCAGTTTATTATCCTGTGGAACAGACTTAGAGCGTGAGGTTGGCGATAACGGCTTTTTGGTGGTTGTTTTGCACTTTGCTGCCCATGCTTCAATCAAGGTGCGGTAGTGCTTGTTTTTGGTTGCTCGTAACGCTTCGTAACCTGGGCCACCCTCTGCTGCTGATACTCGCCCCATTTGTGTAATGGAGAAATCACGCTGCCCCGATTCTACATAGGCTTTCAGGATGTCGTTAAGCTTATCTAGGTTTTTTTGGGTTCTTGGCACTTTGTCGTCTTTTAAGTCAGCCAAGATGATATCAATATTAATGTCCATTAACCCTCCAAGAGCGCAGGTTGGGTGAGATTTTCTAAGCGCAAGGACTTATCCGACAGTGCATTCATGCCAGCGTTAAATAGCTTGTGATTAGACAGGTACTCACCCGCTTCGATGTAATTAGCCACTTTACGGTAGCCTTCCATTTTATCGTCAGGGTCGGCTATCTTTGCCATGTGACGCAACATGGCATTCGCAGCAATGAGTTGCTGCTTTTCATCCATTTCCAAGAAGATAGGTTCAAAACCCTTTTTCATCAGCATGCGACTAAGTTCAATGGAGCGCTTTTGAATGGCGGGCGTTTTACGAAGTTCATCCTGCAAGTCAGGGAAGAATTCGGCATCGTCACATAGCAAGGAGAGGTGTAAAAGCTCTGAGTCGGTTTCGATAAACTTCAAGGCGTAGCTGATATCTTGCTCCGCACCCACGGCAATCAGCTTATCTTTGGTGTCATCCTCATTTCTGGCTTCCTCGACACGAATAATTTTGCTGATTAGCTCGAAGCACGCTATCCAGTCTTTTGCGTACTCATCGGCCTCTACTTGTTGCTTTTCATAGCGGCGCTGTAGAACCTGCATGTCATTATGTTTGGTAAAAGGCGCACCTTGCTCTTCACAGAAGAACTGCTCGTCTTTGAGTGTTTCTAACTCACCCTCGATTTCAACCGATAGGTTAGCCGCTTGGTGCGCCTTGTAACTAAGTTGATTAAACTGCGCGTTAAGCGCTGGCAGGTATCGCGCCTCGGTAATAAACCAACGGCAACGAATGCAGTTTTCAGGGCCATGCGGTACGCTGTCATAGATGCGATTGGCGGCAGCACTTGCATCTCTAATCAACTCACCACCGTTCCAGCACCCGCCCAGCGTACTGACTTCATCGGATTTTACGGTGTTGCCTCCGACCAAACATAGGCCAGATGAACGCTCCTCCCAGCCGATGGGATTACGGTTAACCAGTGCTGCCTGAATACTGTCTTCTTTGTGGTAGACCATTTTGCATTGAATTTGCGCTAGTGAGGCATCTTTGAGGAAGTTGCGCACTGACTGCTTGGCTTTACCCTCAAGCTCCCATTCGGCTTCACTCATTTTTTCCGCCATCACGGACGGGGTGATTTTGTTGTAATAGATGGTCATTAATAGGCGTGTATGACCTGCTAGCAGCTTAGATATAACAGGCAGTGGCAATTGCGTGTCCATCGTATATGCCGTGATGAGTGAGACTCGCAAACTGTGCAGGGGGAAATTTGTGGCAACCTTAGCATTTTCTGGAGTGTCTTCTGGGTAATCCACAACCAGTTTAAGTCGCTCTCCATTATCAAGCGTATTACCTTGCTCAGCAAGCTGGTTTTCCAGTGTTAGCAAGAGTTGATACCAAAGAGGTGCCAGAGCCACTCCCCCATAAGATGGTTTGTATTTGTCATCTCCTTTCGCTGACGCATCCCGAAAGAGAAAGGCGATTTCACCCATGCTCTCTAACTGCTTGTCTGATTTTCTCGCCCCAATGTGCTTGTGAAGCAATGCAGCACAGTCGGTAGGGTTAGCTATTGGGTTGTATTTCTCTTGCCAGTTACGCAGTTTTTCCAGCCAATATAATACTTCCTCATTCTGCCAAGGGATGATGTAGCCGCGTTCTAGTTCATCTTTATTCTGGTCGGCGGTTTTGTTGGTGTTGACATACAAACCTGTGGAATATTGCCCTGTCATGGTGTCATGGATACGGCGAAAGATGCCTTTACCAAAAGGACGCTTTTCGCTACCGAGCGCAAAGTCATGCTTGTCATTGAGCTTCCAATGACCGCTTTCATAGCGCCACGTATCCGCTTCACCGCTGTCTAACATGGACACCTGATAGGTGCGCAGTGGCAGATGCAGCTTCATAAATATAACCATCGCTTTGACAGGTGACCAGATTTGGTGGAGGGTGATTCTTTTATTATCTCTAGTCACCTCTTTGGTACGCCACACGCAATCGGGGTCGGTTTTATCAATCAAGTCAGGCTCAACTTCAAACCAATCGCCACTTCCACCTGCTTTGCCTTGCCCTGTCTGCTCTTGTGCCCATGCCCAATGCTTGAAATGTCGGTAGTGATAGCTAGGCAGTAACGACTCGCCTTGTGGTAGGTTTTGCTCAATCACCGTCAGTTCCGCTTTGTCTGGCAATGGACACAAAATTTGGCGCAGGTCTTGGATGTAACGATACGGAAGTGGGTTACGCACGGTTTCAGTGTGTGAGGATTGGCTCTTAATTTTGCTCAGCGGATTGCGAACCAGTGGCATTAAGTTGCCGCTATCATCTTCTTCAGATAGATGATGCTCAATGACGTAATTAATGAAGTCACAGGGGTAGTTGATAGACATTGATACTTGCCAGGGGGAGTTAATAGTTTTTCTCAATCTAGCTTCTAGCTCTTCAGTGGAGCAGATATGGCCATTGTAGCCCTTGAAAAACAGACCAACATCAGCTGCATAGGGAGCGTACTCCAACAGGTAGGACTCAAAAAAACGGCTCAACGCTTTACGCTTGTCGTTAACCCCCGTATGTTGTGTCGCCATCCACTCAGCGGCTAATTCCTGCCATTGCTCCCACTCAGGGCCAAGGGTGGTGAGCATCCATTTAAACGTTAAGTCCGATGTACGTCCGTCATATTTTTTACCTTTTTTTGCCATTATTTACCTCGTAATTTCGGATGCTTGCCTGTGAAATAGCCTTGCGGGTCAATATCGTCAAAACCGTGCTCGACCAACTCTTTCCAATCTAGCGATTTTACTTTGGACTCAGGATTTGCCAGTTGTAGCGTGGCCTTGTTGAGTTCATTGGAGATTTCCTGCTGCCCTTTACCTGTGTAGGGAACTTGAGACTCCAGTGATTTATGGTGCATACATCGTCGTATCACCAACGGGTTAAGTCCTGAACGCTCTAAGCGTCTGCCATAGCTATGACGATGACCGTGCGGGTCTAACCCTTCCGATTTGCTTGGTTCTAAGCCAATGCGCCTTAATCCCGCCGCATAGCTTTGGTGAAACGCATTCAAAGTGTATGGGTTTCCAAGGGCGCTGTGATGGAATGAAATGAACGCATAGGGGTGATGGCAGTCAATACTGGCTCGATATTTTTGGTAACTCTTCCACAGTGACATAAAAACCTTGCCATAATCCGTTGGAAACCACTGAACTTGTATGTAGTTATCTCGATGGTCTACAACTCTTGTTTTCCAGCCAACGTATGCCGTGCCTTTCATTCGTTTGCGTGGTATACGAGCGTATTTTTCTTGTAAATAGGCTTCTCTGGTTTTTGTCCCTGAGCGACTACGCCAACCTTCGGGTGCTTTACCATCGACTTCGTTGTAAATTCGAACTATCGCTTTTTCAGGGTCATACGGATCTTCAAGTACATCAGTCACCCACAGCATAATAGCTTCACTTTCACGCAAACCGCCACCGTGCATCAAGAGCAGCATAAGCTTATCTCTCAGCGCAACTCGTGGATCTTTTGCTCCGCCAATACCATCTTTATAGAATGATTCCCAATGCTTATCTGGGAATGCTAAAGCATCGTCTTCGGCTTTCGTCAATGGAGTGCGTCCTTTCATTGTGCGAGCTTTACGGATGGTTTTGTTAACGGTTTTATCTTCAATATGTCCAAGGAAGTCATGTTGGTTTTTTCGATACCATGCCGCATAATTCAAGCGTTGCTCATGAGGTGTGGCATCTCGCAAAGGGTTCATTGGCTCTGCGCCATGCTTGTTAGCCAGCCAATCAGTAAATGCCGTTAATCGATGAATATGTTTATTGACGTTATCAGTTGAGCTTGGCACCCAGTACAAGCCAGAGGGATCTAAACCATCTTCACCGATGGTGCCTGTGTAAAGACGCTTAGCAAAGGTTTGGAATAGCATTTTAGGATCTTCAAATAATCCTTTGTTGGCTTCCATGTAATCCAAGAGCAAAGAAGTGGCTTGTATAAAACCATTCATTAAAGCATTACTAGCACCATCAGCTTCCATCTTTAGCAAGTAGTCGGTAACTGAACCAACTTCACCTTGTTCGGTGATCAAGATGGGGAGCTGACTTTTAATGCCAGTATTATCTTCTACGATAGTTGCTTTGACTTTAACCGATGACAAGGTTCATTCCTTTATACACATTAAACATATAATACACTATAATGCTAAAGTGTTTGTTGTCAAATAAAAAGGCAGATTTCTCTGCCTTAATACACAATATACATAGTTCAAGGTACTATATATAACCGAAGCCCCTTTTTAAATGAATATTTAGTTTATTCTTTTCTGAATCTCATCAAGCGAAGTATCCGCTTCATCCGCTAAAAATTTCTGATAAAGTTCAGGAGAATCTTCTCCAATCGCTGCTTTTGCGATCGCATCCATATTGGTTTTATAGTCTTCTTTATTTAACCCTACCAACACGTACAAATTACCTTCTGGGCTAAACTGCGTACGATACACATGGGCTTTTTGCAAAGTCATCGTTGCTAAAGATTTTTGCACTCTCTCAGCCACATCAGAACTGATGTTTTCGTTATTGATCACACTCTCTGTTGTAACCCGTGCCAAACGGCTACTAACATCCGTTGAAAACTCACTCGCTAAACGGCTGCGACCTTCTGTTATCGCAACATCACGCATCATACCGGAACCAGAAGCCATTTTTCGAGAATAACCCACGCCTTGTAACTCCAGACCTTCTACTGGCTCACTACAAATCCAAGAAGGTGCCGAATCGCTTGGCGAATCAGGATACGCACAATCAGCAAACGTACTTGGTGTAGAACTACAACCTACTACAGCACTAACCGCTGCGGCAACGAACGCCATTTTAATTAACTTCATTGTAACCTCCTTTACATTAATTTATACAAGAGCCGAAAAGCTGATACCCAGTAAGGCCACATTTACCGCGATTCAACTTAACTACGTCACCAATTTTAATCTCTTTAATCAAGGCCTCATCATCGACATAAACATAGGCACCTTGCTCATCTATTTCAGTGGTAATTTCACCTTGACCAATTAACACCTGCTCAATTCTCGATGTATTTGTCAGAGGGTTTTTACGCTTCTCTTTATGATAAAAATTCACCTCAGCACCCTCAATCGCTCCCTGTTGCTTACTAATCGTTATCCGATAAAGCACGCTTTCACCAAGATCGTCTTTATCATCATAACGTTCAATAACATAGGCTTCTGGAGCAATATCATTTAACGTTTTATTAGAGCCGTCTTTGACCGCTTTTTCTAACGCTAACTTCAAAATATTATATGTCGTTTGACCAGATATTGAGCAGCGCTTATTGCTCATATCGATACGGCTACTATTACTACCTTCGTATTCGTAAGTATTAATCAAATCCATTGAAGGGATTTTATAGGCGCGAACATTTAACTTAGCTTTAGATCGAAAAGAACAATAAGCATCTCGATAGTAAGTATTCCCTTTACTGTCTTTCTTCTTTTTACGTTTATGATAAGTGGCGCTATAAGACAAACTGACGATCTTCGTCATCAATGCAATATCCGCAATCGCAGGCCCAGAAGTTTGAAAACGGCCGGACTTTTCCGCCGCTGATAACTCTCCTTTCAATTTATAAGCCAGCTTGCGATCCACCACCACATTTCCTGATTTAAGCAGGCGCTGGCTAAAATCGTCATAAACAGCCCCAACAAAAACAGCGGTATTTTTGTCGTTGTATTCAATCGGAGACAAAATAATCTTAGACCCTTGTGCCGTCATCTGCTTCTCTGTGGGAGCTAACTCGGCAATCGGCGCTGAAACATACTGCGTATCTTTCACTGGAAGATATCCACCACAACCGGTAAGTGATATTGCAACAACCATGGAAGCAATAACGGCACACTTTTTCCTTAACATATTCGGCTCTACCTATTCTGTTTCGATACCAAAGACCTTCCAGAGACCTTCGCTGTTTATTTTTTCAGACGCCATCACCAGCGTCGCTTTTTTACCAATTGCGGGACCAGACATAGACGAGGCCCGTACACTCCAACGGGATACAGACACCTCACCTTCTCTATCGGTTAACACACCAGAAAACGTCATAGTGACAACACTCTGACCAAATAACTGCTCAGCACCAAAC
>ERZ808232.171-NODE-171-length-13725-cov-17.239868_pt1 | contig 13725 bp, 14 predicted proteins | sample MGYA00521281_ERZ808232 | MGnify/ENA primary metagenome ERZ808232 (study PRJEB31515, sample SAMN02941833) | indoor metagenome | biome: House; feature: Kitchen Counter; material: surface | place: USA: Illinois | collected 2012-02-13 ... | reverse complement strand
AATTTGAGTAGATATGAGAAGTCTTAACTTTTAAATCTTTGTGCAACAAAGCCGTGTAATTTTATTTTATATTTTAGCTATTTTAGGCTTTTGCTCTGCTGTGGGAGGATTATTAAGTTTAAGCATGTTTTTAATCATCATCGGTATTGGGCTTATTTGTGCAGCTTTTTTGCTAAAAAAAGAATTTAAAATTGATGTTTTATTCTGGAAATAATCATTGGTTATAAATGATTAAATTAATAAATATAATTAGTTTTCACCTCATACAAATGAGGTGTAATTTAAATATTTTAATATGATATATATTATTTTAACTTAAATTGATATGGCTTTTATTTTTCAAAAATCTTATTACAATTCTAAATAAAACCGGAAATTAAAAAATACATTAAGTATTTAAAAATAAAAAGATTTCAATTACGATGAAAGACCAATAAATTAGTTACTGTGGCATTAGGTAAAAAATAACAAAAGCGAGGTGAACACATGACCTATAAATATGAATATGCAGGGTTTTGGTTAAGATTTGGCGCAATGATCATTGATACTCTTATTCTTTTTTTAGCAATTATTCCAGCCGCATGGATCTTTTATCATGGAGATTGCGATCTCATATTTGCTACAGGTATGAGTAGTAAACCGCAAAACTATTGGTTTGATATGATCGTCAATTATGCATTTCCATTTTTATATACTGTTTTGTGTTGGCTCTACTTTGCAGGGACACCAGGAAAACGTCTAATGCGTTTAAAAGTTCTCGATGAAAAGACAGGTAATAAGTTAACTTTCGTACAATCTCTCATTCGCTATATCGGATATATTCCATCTATTTTAGTGTTTTGTATCGGTCTTATTTGGGTCGCATTTGATGCTAAAAAACAAGGATGGCATGACAAGATGGCGAAAACAGTGGTGGTTAGAGAACTGTGAGTTATAGTCACTGATGAATTAATAAAAAATTACAAAAAAAATCTTGTGCCTTGTAGAGTAAAACCTATACTTGCCGCGAGTTTATTTAACGGAGATCCTAAATGGGTAGTTGTTCGAGGTTCGAGTTTAATTATCAATTAAACCAAAGCCAATACTGAGCAAGGTAACCTTTAGGAGAGGCTATCTTGCAATGAGATAGCTTTGTTAAAAATTAGATTAAACCTATACAAATTACTTGATTTGTAATCATTCACTTCAGCATTTATCTGTTTAGTTTCTCGCTAGAAATGGGGAGAAGCCAATGTTTTTATACGCTTCCATACATGACCGTTATATCTACCAGATTATAATCTTGGTAAACAATTCGTCTCATGCGATTCAAAGCATTCGGACCATGTTCAGTTATGTGACATTCCGTCAACGTTGGTCTGGCTTTGGGCTAATTTTCTCTTCTTCATCGTAAGTCTACGATCTCCTATTCCTTTCTAAATTAAAAAATTTAAAAGACTTTATTTTCAATAAGGTCAAGAGCTTTGTACGCCTAAAAATGGAGGATTTCGTGATGAAATTCTGGCAACGACTCTTTACAGCATTTTTACAAAGATTTCATTTGATGCGTTTTTTCGGTCGTAATCGATCTTTTAAAGAGCTACATCAATCTAGTTATGCTCGCCGTAGAACTTTTGCCAATATGCTGAAATATATCAAAATGACGGCGAGTTCAAATTTTGGTAACGTTTTTTCGGTACTTATTGCGAGTGCTTTTATTCCATTTTTACCCATGTTGCCTATTCACTTACTCATTCAAAACTTACTTTATGATGTTTCACAAATTGTGATTCCTTTTGACAATGTGGATGAAGAGTTAATTGCAAAACCACAGCGTTGGCAACCTGAAGAAGTTGGCCGCTTTATGGTGGTGTTTGGACCGATTAGCTCCATTTTTGACATGATTACTTTTGGGTTAATGTGGTTTGTATTTTCAGCAAATACTCCTGAACATCAGACGCTATTCCAATCAGGCTGGTTTGTGGTGGGTTTACTTACCCAGACATTAATTGTGCATATGATCCGCACAGCTCAAATTCCATTTATTCAGAGTCGTGCCGCGACTCCATTATTAATAATGACAGCGGTGATTATGTGTATCGGGATTTTCTTACCAATGGGTCCTTTAGCAAGCTATTTAAAACTACAAGCTTTACCTTTAAGTTATTTTTTATATTTACCTTTAATTTTAGGTGCTTATATGTGTGTTACTCAATGGGTAAAGAAAATCTATATCCGCCGTTATGGCTGGCAATAAAACAATAGGTGCAAAATGAAATTGCAATTTCTGCAACATACAGACTTATCAAATATTATTGATACTTTAATTAGTCTCTCTGCTGCTTTTATTTTAGGGGCGTTAATTGGGTTCGAACGTCAGTATAGGCAACGTACAGCTGGTCTTCGAACAAATGTTCTAGTTGCGGTAGGTGCAGCAATTTTTGTAGATATTGCAATTAATCTTACTGGAGCAGATGGAGCTGTTCGGGTAATTGCCTATGTTGTTTCGGGTATTGGTTTTTTGGGTGCGGGTGTCATTATGCGCCAAGAAGGCAACATCCACGGTTTAAATACCGCAGCGACTTTATGGTGTTCTGCGGCAGTAGGTGCTGCCGCGGGTGCTGATTTAATTATTGAAGCAATATTGGCGACAGCCTTTATTTTATCTGCCAATACACTATTAAGACCGATTGTCCATATCATTGACCGTCGTCCGTTAGACGATGACACAGAAGTTTTACATGTAATTTACATTATATGTGAGCGAAGTCAGAGCAAGGTCGTTATGGATGAATTAAACCTAACCTTAAAGCATCATAATTATCCTGCTAAAGATATTGATGTCACACCTTTTGGAGAAAAAGAGGTTGAAATAGAAGTAACGCTAATTGCAACTTCAATCGAAGCAGAAGAAGCACAACACATCATTAATCACTTAAATGCAATGCCGCAAATACGGCAAGCGTTTTGGGATAAAAACACAATTAACTAATTTAACGAGAGTTTGCGTTTAATTTTTTATGAATTTCTTTAAATGATGAAGCGCAAACTCTTTCGTTTAAGCCTTATTTTTTAGCTTTAAATTTAAGGACTATAAATACAACAATACCGACAACCAGTCCCCAGAAAGCTGAACCAACACCGAAAAATTGGATACCTGATGCACTACATAAAAAGGTAAATAATGCCGCTTCGCGGTCTTCAACTGGACCAAACGCAAGCGCAATGTTGTGACTAATCGTACCAAGTAAGGCAATGCCTGCTAACGCTACAATAAAAATATGAGGAAAAGACATCAGCAAGCTTGTGAGAGTTGCAGCAAATAGCCCCATCAACACATAAAAAAAGCCACAGCTTATACCCGCAATATAACGTTTGCTTGGATCAGGATGAACTTGGTCGTCTAAGCTTACGGCAGCACTTATCGCAGCAATATTAACGCTGTAACATCCAAAAGGTGCAAGCACAACTTGAGTTAAACCAGTCCAACCAATCAGTTGATTAACATGTGGTTTATAGCCATAACTCTTGATCATGGCTATACCGGGTAAATATTGCGACGCCATGCTAATCACAAAAAGTGGTAATGCTAAGCCTAAAAGTGCTGACCAGCTAAATTCAGGACTAATCCAAACGGGTTTAGCCAAGGACCACTCAAGAGTAGGCATATGAAAGTCTAAAAAAACAGGGCAGAGGCCAATACCAGCCAGTGCGGTAAATACGATGCTGTAACGCGGCCATAATCTTTTTGTAATGACATAAATGGCGAGTAAAGATAAAACAAATGTCCAATCATTTTGCAAGCTCGCGAAAAGTGAAATCCCAAACTTAAGCAAAACTCCGGCAAGCATGGCACTGGTTAAGCTTTGTGGTATATAGGAAAGCGCTTTTTGGAATATACCTGAAAAGCCTAAAATCGCAGTAAGTAAACCACCTACTAAAAAAGCGCCAATTGCTTCATTTAAACTATAGCCACTACCTGTTGCCATAATTAAAGCGAGGCCCGCTGTTGACCAAGCTGTTGCTACGGGATATTTAAATTTCCAAGAAAGGATGAGTCCTGATAAACCAATACCTAAGCCTAAAGCCCAAAACCATGAGGTGATTTGTTCAGATGACGCACCTAAAGCTTGAGCAGCCTGAATCACTAAAATAGCCGAAACACTAATACCAATAATAAAGGTAATAAAACCAGCAAATACGGCTGGTATTGAGAAATCTTGAAGAATCTTTTGCATAGCTAAATGTTCTAAGTCCCTGAAAAATTAATATGTTTCTGCCTATGTTTTCAGCTAGGTAAATCTAACAATTTTTTTTAAGAAGGTGCTTTCTATTTTTGACTTTAAAATGAAAGAATATTTTTTAAATAGCCATTAATGATATTATTTATTTCATAACAAACGGTGAATTTGGAATATTGTTTTATGGATGAGCAGGCTGAAAATTTAACACCTCTTGAATTGAAAATTATGCGCTGTTTACAAGAGAATGGACGTTTAAGTAATGCTGAACTGGCAAAACTTGTTGGCATTAGTACTTCGTCATGTTGGAACCATACTCAGCGTCTTTTTAAGATTGGGGCCATCTTGGATGTACGTGCTCGAATCAATCCGGGTATGGTGCAACGTGAGACTATTGTTTTGGTCGGAGTAGTGCTGGATCGCTCGACACCTGATAGCTTTCAGGCGTTTGAACAAGCAGCAGGTGATTTGGAGAATGTTCTAGAATGTTACTTGGTTGCCGGAGAAGTCGATTACTTTCTAAAAATTCGTGTTAAAGATTTGGCTGCTTTTAACCGTTTTCATAGTGAAAAAATTATTGCCTTACCCGGGGTAAGACAGGTGAGGACATTTTTTGTGCTCAATGAAGTTAAAACAGATGGCATGCTGGCATTTTAACAACTTAATAAATTCTGACTTCCTTGACTCGGCAGCTTACATTGTTGAAGTTGCCAGCTTTAAGCCAAATCCGAAAAATAAAATGCCAACTAAGAAAATTCCGCTTGCTGCAATTTTATGGTTTTGTTTGAAAAAAGTTGAAAGTTTAATTCCAGAGAAAATAAGCGCAGTTAAATAACTAAAGCTAATAATTTGTAAAATCACCGCTAAAATTAAAAAGCTTAAAGCTGGATAGGCATAATCCGGTTCAACAAACTGCACAAAGAAAGACAGGAAAAATAAAATCGCTTTAGGGTTGAGTAAACTAATACTTAAGGCTGTTTTATAAGGGTGAACTTTATCTAAAGCAGGTAAATCAGCCATTTCTGCTTGGGGTTGATTACGTAATTTCCAGCGCTGAATACTGCCTTGTAAAAGCTTAAAACCTAAATAAGACAAGTAAAGTGCGCCGACGAGTTTAAGTACAATAAAAACCCAAGGGAATGCTTTTAATAAAGAAGCCGCACCAAGTACAGTACAGAGCATTAAAATTAAGTCACCGGTAAAAATACCAAGTGCACCCATATATCCGGTTTTAATACCATAGCGTGAAGCAATAGACATCACATAAAGAGAATTGGGCCCTGGCAATAACACAATTAGGAATGTACCAATAATATATGTTGTTAAGTCTGTTATGCCGAACACGAGAAACCCAATAAAAAACCGATTTTTGTCATGATAACAAAAATCGGTAATTTTGTATGAAAAGTGCAGTTTTTAAGATTTAATTTCTGCATCAATTCCAAAAGATTGACGTAATAAAAGACTTAATTGATCTCGCGCTTTAATAAAGCCATCAACACCACCTTGTAAAAGTTGGAATGCCATTAAGTCATGGTTAAGTTCATCTTTAAAACTTTGCTCATCTTGAGCTGGTCTAACAATCGCTTCTGCCTGTTTTGCTTTGTTTGCATCAAGTGCTGCATCGACTGTACGCGTATCTTGCTCAAGCTGCGTTAGCAAGCTTGGAGAGATCGTAAGCAAATCACATCCTGCAAGGCCTAGCACTTGGTCGATGCTACGGAAGCTCGCACCCATGACTTGAGTTGGAATATTTTGCTGCTTGTAGTAAGTGTAGATTTTCTTAACTGAAACCACACCTGGATCTTTCTCGATTGGGTAAGAATCTACACCTTCAGCTTTTTTGTACCAGTCTAAAATACGGCCTACAAAAGGTGAGATTAAAGTAACTTTGGCATCAGCACACGCTTGGGCTTGATGTAAACCGAAAAGGAGAGTGAGGTTGCAGGCAATACCTTTAGCTTCTAACACTTTAGCCGCTTGAATACCTTCCCAAGTCGATGCAATTTTAATAAGAATACGTGACTGATCGATCCCATACCCTTTATAAAGCTCACATAATTCATACGCTTTTTTAATGGTTGCTTCGGTGTCGTATGAAAGTGCAGCATCGACTTCTGTAGAAACACGGCCTTCAATAAGTTTTAAAATTTCTACACCAAATTTTACGGTTAAAATATCAATGGTTCTTTCAATCAGTTCATCATTTTTATAGCCTTCTTCTTTGGCTTGATAATAAGCATCTTCAATGAGCTCTTTACTTTCTGGTTGTTCTGCCGCAGCGGTAATTAACGAAGGATTCGTTGTAGCATCTAAGGGACGAAATTTACGAATTGCTTCAAGGTCGCTACTGTCAGCAACAACGGTCGTTAATGTTTTTAATTGGTCAAGTGCTGTATGAGTCATTGATATTCAACATCTTCAATAAAAAATCTTATGTTTTCTTTATAGCACAAACTCTATCCATACTGTCGATATATCAATTGTTATGTTTCAAAGAAAAACGTTTAGGTTCTGCATCTAAATTGAAATGATTTTACGGAGCTGGTTGCATTCGCTTATTACGAATATAGTCAATCAAAAACCGTGCAGCAGCTCCGAGTTCACTTTCGCGGCTCCAGACCAAATCAACGTAATATTCAAATCGAGGCGTAAAATCAAATACATCTAATGCTTTAAGCTTGTTGTTTAACTCGGGATTTTCTTTAAACATCTCTTGTGGAAGTACGCCCCAACCTAAATTACGTAAAATCATTAAGCAAGCAGAGTGGTGGTTATCTGTACGCCAGTAATGTTTTGAAAATAATAATTCGGGTTTTAATGTTTCATCTCGACTTGCCACCACAATTTGTCTAGTACCTAAAATCTGCTCATATGAAACATGCTCTTGGCTTGCAAGCGGATGGGTTTTTGAAATAACCGGAATTAAGGCTTCACGTTTGAGTTCAACAAACTGTTCTCTATTGTCTAAATGCTCACGTTCAAACATAAGGGCCAGTTGGGCAGATCCATCTAATAACATTTGAAGCGCATCTTCTTGAGGGGCAGACACAATATTAATTTGTAGATCGGGAAAGCGACTTTCTAGCAGGCAAACATAGTCGGTCCAATTGGTATGTAGCAGCTCAGACACCACAACAATAGTAAGATTAGGTTCCAGCCCAGTACTTAATGCATGCGCGTGCTGTTTCCATTGATTCATTTCAATCAATAGTTGCGCCGTTTTTTCATATAGCACTCGTGCTTCGGCTGTAGGAGTAGGTTCGCGGCCTTTACGTTCAAATAAAGTCAGGTTCAGATCAATTTCTAAATTAGCAATCGACATACTCACAGCAGAGGGGACTTTACCGAGTTTCCTTGCTGCTGCTGAAAATGAACCTGTTTCCATAACGGCTTGGAACATGAGAAGTTGTTCTTGATTAATATTCATCTGTCAAAAAAATTGAAAGAACCTGATTGGATTAATCAAAATTATAAAAATAAAATGCACATTATCCAAGTTATTATTGAGTATTTAAAAATGTTGATTTCCAAGAGAAGACTCATTCATGCAATCAGTTATGAAGGAATTTTGTTGGTCATCATTGCGATTGCATTAAGTTTTATTTTTGACATGCCGATGGAAGTGACCGGAACACTTGGTGTATTTATGGCAGTGGTTTCAGTTTTCTGGAATATGATTTTTAACCACTATTTCGAAAAAGTAGAGCATAAATTTAATTGGGAAAGAACGATCCCTGTGCGGATTTTACATGCGATTGGTTTTGAGGGTGGTTTGCTGATTGCGACTGTTCCAATGATTGCATATATGATGCAGATGACAGTGATTGATGCATTTATTTTAGATATAGGTTTGACCTTATGTATTTTGGTTTATACCTTTATTTTCCAGTGGTGCTATGACTATATTGAAGATAAGTTTTTCCCAAATGCTAAAGCAGCATCACTTCACTAATTCACATAGATTGAAATGAAATAAGCACCCAGATGGGTGCTTATTTTTTTTTGGTCGATAAATAGAAATTATTTTTCTACAATCGCAACCACACCTTCACCGCCTGCTGTACAGATCGAGATTAATGCGCGGCCTGAACCTTTTTCATTAATTAATTTAGCTGCAGTAGCCAAGATACGGCCACCAGTTGCAGCAAATGGGTGACCTGCACCTAAAGATGAACCATTTACGTTCAGTTTAGAGCGGTCAATTGAACCCAACGGTGCATCTAAGCCAAGACGTTCTTTACAGAATTTTTCATCTTCCCAAGCTTTTAAGGTAGAGAGTACTTGAGATGCAAATGCTTCATGGATTTCGTAGAAATCGAAGTCTTGAAGCTTAAGGTTAGCACGCTTAAGCATACGAGGTACTGCATAAGCAGGAGCCATCAATAAGCCTTCTTTAGGACCGTTCTTGCCAATGAAGTCAACAGCTGCTGTTTCAGAGAAAGAAAGATAAGCTAAAACTTCATGTCCGTTTTCTTTTGCCCATTCTTCAGAAGCAAGCAATACCACAGAAGCACCATCAGTCAACGGAGTTGAGTTACCTGCAGTCATTGTTGCAGTTTCGCCTTTACCGAAAACTGGTTTTAACTTAGCAAGTTTTTCAACTGTACTGTCAGGACGTAAGTTGTTGTCACGGTTAAGACCTAAGAATGGAGTCATTAAGTCATCAAAGAAACCACGCTCATAAGCAGCAGCAAGTTTTTGATGGCTGCTTGCAGCTAGCTCGTCTTGTGCTTCACGAGTGATACCCCATTCTAAAGCAGTGATTGCTTGGTGCTCACCCATTGAAAGGCCAGTACGCGGTTCACCATTGCTTGGTGCATCAAGAAGCTTTTTAAAATCAATTTTTGTTAAAGCTTTAAGGCGGTCTTTACCCGTTTTAGCAACATTAAGCTCAAGTAAAACCTTACGTAAACCATCACCTACAGCAATCGGTGCGTCAGAAGTTGTATCTACGCCACCTGCAATACCTACGTCGATTTGACCAAGCGCAATTTTGTTAGCAACAACAAATGCTGCTTGTAAACCTGTACCACATGCAATTTGGATGTCGTAAGCAGGAGTTTCAGGAGCAAGATCTGTGCTCAATACAACTTCACGAGTCATGTTGAAGTCACGGCTATGTTTTAAAACAGCGCCCGCAACAACTTCGCCAATACGCTTACCTTGTAAGTTAAAGCGTTCAACTAAACCATTCAATGCTGCTGTCAGCATGTCAGAATTAGACGCTTTAAAATAAGCAGTATTTGAACGTGCAAATGGAATACGGTTGCCACCAAGGATTGCAACGCGGCGAACAGTGTTTTGACTCATGGTTTTATCCTGTTGAACAGAAGTTTTGGTTTTTGTTGCTTTTGGTGCTGCAGCTACATTTGAAGATGTAGACGGGGTTGCTGAAGCAGCGCTCTTACTACGAGGGCTACGTGCAGGTGCAGTCGTTGAACGAGTACGTGTCGTTTTTGGTGTATTAGTTGCTGCTTTAGGAGTAGTGCTGTTACGCTTAGCCGTGTTAGAAGCCGACTTTGATGTATTTGACACTTTTTCCTGAGCAGAATTCTCGACTGCTGGATTTTCTTGAGTTGTTTTGCTCATAAGGCTTTTCCAAGCATAATAACGATATTCTTGTTAGCTACCTTAACACAATTCAAATAGACCTGTATTGACTAGAATGACATTGTAGATAGCATTCAGGTCAAGACATCCAAAGATGAACTCAAGTATGATTTGGAGTAACTCTAATGAACGACTGCTTTCATATTGTTTCTATCCATCTCATAACATAATGAAGCCTGTCGTAGAAAATTCATTTCTTTGAGAGATAATAATCATGACTGATCAATACCAAGCATTTACGCAATCTCCTATTGGTAAATTCGTTGTTAAAAATCTGGGTTTACCTTCGCCTGTTGTATTAGAGCGTTTTGAAAGTGCTCAGCCAGTAGTGAAAGGTGCAGTATTGGTTGGCGCGGCGCCGTCAAGCGTTTTGTCTGGTGCGATTGCACAAGTACTTAGCAATATTCATGCAGATAGCTATGTAGGCAATAATGTTGCATTACAACAAGAAGCTGCAAAAGTTGGTTTAAATTTACGTCCATTCAATGCAGGCGATAAAGAATCAAAATTCAAAGCAGTTGTATTTGATGCATCTGGTATTCAAAACTCAGAACAGTTAAACGAACTTTATAAATTCTTTAATCCGATTGCACGTCAAGTTGCGACTTCTGGTCGAGTGATTGTTATTGGTACAACGCCTGAAACTGCAAAAACTGTGAAACAAGCGATTGCTCAGCGTGCACTTGAAGGCTTTATCAAATCTGTAGGTAAAGAATTTAAAAAGGGTATTACTGCTCAAGTTGTGTATGTAGACGAAGGTGCTGCTGCAAACCTTGAATCAACATTACGCTTCTTGCTTTCACCACGTTCAGCTTATGTATCTGGTCAAGTGATTCGTGTTTCTAAAGCAGATGTGGTTGATGTTGATTGGGCAAAACCGCTTGCTGGAAAAACTGCATTAGTAACTGGTGCAAGCCGTGGTATTGGTGAGGCAATTGCACATGTGTTGGCACGTGACGGTGCTCATGTTATTTGTTTAGACGTACCACAACAACAAGCTGATCTTGACCGTGTAGCAGCTGACATTGGCGGTTCTACATTGGCAATTGACATTACAGCTGCTGATGCGGGCGAAAAAATTAAAGCTGCTGCGGCAAAACAAGGTGGTTTAGATATTATCGTTCATAACGCAGGTATTACACGTGACAAAACTTTGGCAAACATGAAGCCAGAGCTTTGGGACTTGGTCATTAACATTAACTTGTCTGCTGCTGAACGCGTAAACGACTACTTGTTAGAAAACGATGGACTAAATGCAAATGGCCGCATTGTTTGTGTATCATCAATTAGCGGTATTGCTGGTAACCTTGGTCAAACCAACTATGCTGCATCGAAAGCGGGTGTAATTGGCCTAGTGAAATTTACTGCGCCTATCTTAAAAAATGGTATTACCATTAACGCAGTAGCACCTGGCTTTATTGAGACTCAAATGACTGCTGCGATTCCATTTGCAATTCGTGAAGCTGGTCGCCGTATGAACTCAATGCAACAAGGCGGTTTACCTGTTGATGTAGCAGAAACAATTGCATGGTTTGCATCAACTGCTTCTACAGGTGTAAATGGCAACGTTGTACGCGTGTGCGGTCAAAGCTTGTTGGGCGCTTAAGCACTTTTAGTTAAAGAGGGGTGCTTGTGCATCCCTTTTTTATTCAAGAATCTATAAATTATAAAAGGTTAGGTATGAATACTCGTCATTTTAGCCAACTACCAAAAGCGGCATTGGCTTATCCAAAAGTAGTGCAAGGTTTAATTTTTAAAAAACCGAAAGGTCCAAAAATATTACCGCAAGTTGAATATGTGGTAGATACCCTAGAAATTGATCAGAACCATTTGAAGGCTTATAACGAAGTATGTGGCTTTCAAAATAATGGCTTTGTACCTGCAATTTATTTAGCGGTACTTTCTCAAAGCTTGCAAATGCACATGATGACAGCAGAAGCCTTCCCATTTCCAATTTTAGGTTTAGTGCATATTCGTAACCAGATTAAACAGACCAGACCGATTGGCGTAACTGAAAAACTCACTCTGTCATGTAAATTTGGGGAACTAAAACCACATGATAAAGGCGTTCAGTTTGACTTTATTACCACGGCAAAAGTTGGCAATGAAGTGGTGATGGAAGGCTTAACGACTTATTTATCTCGCCAAAAAGTTGAGAAAAGAGTGGGTGAGAAAGCTAAAGAAGAACAAGCACCAGCTTATGTTCCAAAGGCAGAGTGGAATATTTTAGAAAACACTGGTCGCCGTTATGCGAAAGTGTCTGGTGATTTTAACTTAATTCACATTCATGCCATTACTGCAAAAGCATTTGGTTTTAAGCAAGCCATTGCGCATGGCATGTGGAGTAAAGCGAAAGCATTAGCAAACCTTGAATTACCAAATGCTTATGAAGCAGATGTATGGTTTAAGCTGCCAATGTTCTTACCGTCAAAAGTTGAGTTTTTAACTGCAAATGCAGATAAAAAGACTGATTTCTTGATTCGTAATGCCAAATCACAAAAACCGCATGTTGCAGGAACTGTAAAAGCGTTATAAAAATATCAGCAGCCTGAACAGAGGTTTGGGCTGCTTTTGAGCAAAATAACAAAAAATACAAGGAACTTCATGTGATTAAAGAAATTTTACTGGCCGATACCCATAACTATCACGGTATTTTAGATGAACGTTTTATTGATTTAGCTCACCAGTTCAGCCGTCTTCAAGATGCTAGAACAGGACAAGGTGGAGCTGCTTTAGCGGTTTATTTTAGAGGCCAGAAAGTTGTAGATATCTACACCGGTCTAAAATCACAAACTGAAGCTTGGCAACCTGACACATTGGCAGTTTGCTACTCTACGGGTAAAGGTGTACTCGCAACTTTAGCGCATATTTTGGTAAGTGAAGGGTTTTTAGAATACGACAAACCGATTGCGACCTATTGGCCTGAGTTTGCTCAAAATGGAAAAGAGCAAATGACTTTGCGTCATGTGCTAAGCCATCAAAGCGGCATGTTTGATGTTCGAAATATCATCGAAAGTGCGAGAGAAATGCTCGACTGGTCACATATGTTAGATGTGGTCGCAGCGACTAAGCCAAGATTTCTTGCAGGAGAGGGCAATGCTTATCAAGCTTTAACATTCGGTTGGCTTGTCGGTGGCGTACTTGAAAAAGCAACTGGTCAATCTCTAGATCAGCTCATGCAAAAATATCTTGTTGAGCCATTACAGCTAGATGGTGCCTATTTTGGAACGCCTGCAAATGAGTTGGATCGTGTAGCACGTTTAATTATTCAACCAAAACCAGAAAAACCAGCATCTACTCAAGTTGAAAAACCTAAAAAGCCACAGATGCGTAAGAGTTCACTCTCTGAAAAAGTGATTACATGGACGGGTCAAGACCCGCAAGACTTTCAGGATGCCATGATTCCAAAAGGAATGAAAAATTTTAGTTTCTTTAGTGATGAGGGACTGCAAGCAGTCATTCCGGCAGCGAACGGGACATTTACTGCAAATAGCCTTGCTAAAATTTATGCGATGCTAGCAAATCAAGGTGAATGGGATGGACAGCAATTGATTCGCCCAGAAGTATTTAAAGAACTTAGTACTATTCAAAGTTATGCACGTGATCGTGTCATGCCAATACCGATGAATTGGCGCTTAGGATATCACCGCATTATTACTATGGGTAAACGTGCAAAAAATGGCTTTGGGCATATTGGTTACAATGGTTCAGGAGCGTGGTGTGATCCTGAGCGTGACCTCAGCTTTGCTTATACTCATAACTTCCAGATTGGTTCAATCACAGGCGATTATCGTTTGTGGGGGCTGACCCAAGAAGCTTTACGTTGCACAGACCAAATTTTGGTGGTGTTTCAAAAAGTATGCTGACATTAAATGAAGCCATTATTGATGTA
>ERZ808232.170-NODE-170-length-13794-cov-19.594876_pt1 | contig 13794 bp, 12 predicted proteins | sample MGYA00521281_ERZ808232 | MGnify/ENA primary metagenome ERZ808232 (study PRJEB31515, sample SAMN02941833) | indoor metagenome | biome: House; feature: Kitchen Counter; material: surface | place: USA: Illinois | collected 2012-02-13 ... | reverse complement strand
CGAAACTGTCGCGCTGTCCAAAGCAGTTAAATATTTTGTTGAACATCGTGTTTTTCTAAATGATGACCGTACGGTGGTGTTTAAATAACTTGATCGAATAAACCTAGTTTTTTCTTAAAAATGTCTTTTATTTAATATACTTACCTGATTAGAAAAACATAAATAGGCATTAATATTGCTTAACTTTTACACAATATTATGTGATTAAGGGGATGAATATGAAATTAATTACAGCAATCATTAAACCTTTCAAGCTAGATGATGTACGTAATGAACTCTCTGCGCTTGGAATTCAGGGGATGACTGTCAGCGAGGTCAAAGGTGCTGGTCGACAAAAAGGTCATACAGAAATGTATCGTGGTGCAGAATATAACATCGAGTTTCTACCGAAAGTGAAAATTGAAATTGCTGTGCTAGAAGATCAGTTAGATGTGGCCATTGAAACCATCAGTAAAGCAGCGAGCACTGGAAAAATCGGAGATGGAAAAATCTTTATCACTACGCTCGAACAAGTTATACGTATCCGTACAGGTGAAACTGGAAATGAAGCGATCTAATTTCTAGGTCATGTAAAGCTGTCGACGGACAGCTTTTTTATTACATTATTTTGAGCGATCAAAAAAACCTGCTTAATAGCAGGTTTTTTTAATCAACTTCTATCTCTAGCCTTTTGCTGTACGTTTTAGCTTTTGCGGATCATCAAATGGTAAGGTGTGGGTGATGGCATCCACTTCCAAACTTCCTTTGACCTGGATCGTTTTTCCTTGTACAGCATAATCAACATCGACACGGGCAATCGCAACCGATTTTCCTGAAAGTGGTGAATACATGCCGCAGGTAATCACCCCAATTCTTTTGTCCCCATCCCAAAGTGTATCTCCCATCTGGGAAGCCTGATGACCTTCTAGCAATACACCAAAGATTTTAAAGCGTTCTTTGCCCTGTAGACGACGATGTTCATAGCAGCCACGGAATTCCCCTTTAGTAGGAGAAACCGTAAAGTCTAGCCCGAGCTCCCAGAGTGTATCGCCACAGTTGTCATTTTCAAATGGGAAATATTCGGAGTTATCATATGGGAAGAATAGTAAGTAACTTTCGGTTCGCAACCAGTCTAATGTGGTAAATGAACAAGGAATAATGCCATACGAAGCGCCTTTCTCCAGAATAGTTTCCCAAATCATCGGGGCATCAACCGCCTTGCAGAAAATCTCATAACCGCGTTCACCGGTATAACCCGTACGGGAAATCATGACCGGAGCACCAAACAGTTTGGTCTGAATATGATGGAAATATGGCAGATCACGAATTCCCGGCATATACTCAGCCAGAAAATCGACGGCAAGAGGTCCTTGCAGAGAAAGATCATGTAAATCATCATCAAACAGTACTGCGACCTGACGTCCAAGCGCTGAGCGTACCAGCATTTCATGGCCAATTCCCGTCCCATGCACGACCATAAATGCATTTGGTCCAGTGCGATAAATCACGCAGTCATCGACAAACTTGCCCTGCTCATTCAGCATGGTGGCATAGACTGATTTACCTGGATACAGTTTTGATATATCTCGTGTAGTTGCATATTCCAGCAAGCTTTCTGCATGCGGACCGACATAGTGAACTTTTTTCAGACCAGATACATCCATCAGGCCCGCTTTAGTACGGATCGCCATATAATGATCAGTAATATCACTGTCATAAGTCCAGGCTGTACCCATCCCATTCCAATCTTCTAGTTTGGAACCCAGCTGACGGTGATGTGTTGCAAGAGCAGAAATACGCCAAGAGTTTGCCATTCGATTAGATTCCTTAAATAAATGATTTCTTTTTGAGTTGATGAAAGTTAATTTTTGTCTGAATCAAATTGACTCAGCCATTGCACGAGAGGCTCTCGGTATTCACTAATGCCTTTATAGTCAGCAATCGGCTCTGGCAAATCACGGATTACACGGTGCAGTCGCTGAGCCCAAGCTGGATTGGTACACAGATCATTCAGGCTGATCAGATAGGTCCGAATACTAAATAGCAGTGCATTGCTCGGTGCCAAGCGTGGCATCATCTGTAATTCGACACGCAGATGTAGCATATGACCGGCATTTTCAGCTGTAACCAGACCACGTTCATGTCCCCAAAGATGATAGGTTTCAGATGAGGTATCCATACGTGGGTTGACCGTCATGGTCCAGTTCAGACGGCGATAGGGCTGCCCGACCTGAATATTCAGCAAAAATTTTAGCGCACGGTCAAAAACCCCTAGATTATGTGCGAGCTGCGGCACTGGGGCATGCCACTGCTTAAAGCTCATGCCGGCATCGAAATTCAGTGACCAATCTGCAGGTCCCGTGATCATGCCAGCATCCATAAACAGGTCGCCATCACGTTGATCCAAAATCGCCACATCTCCCTGAAATTGGCGACTGATGAATTCAAATGGATGCATTGGCAAGGTTGCTGTGTCACCAAAAATAAACTGCTGATCAATATTCAATGGCAGATTGGTCCAATGCCAATGATTACCCTGTTTATCTAATTGGAAGTATTCAGGATAGTCTTTTGAGTAATGCTCCATAACCATCGCCAGGAAATCCCAGCTGGCCTGCAACATATGCGGCATAACGATGCAGCGTTTCGGATCCTGTTCCAGGGTTAATCCGCGTTCATTCATTTCCGTAACATAATGTTCATCTATATCAAACCAATGCTCGAAAATAGTCCCCGGCTTCGAGATTGCTGGCTCGATATTCACCGAATACATGTAAGAATCTTCAGGAAAAGGAAATGGAAAACGTTGAATTGCCTGCTGACTGTTGTAATAGCGAAACTGTTCATGCATGTCTTCATTCGGATTAAATTGTATGGTCATCGCATTTTCCCCTTTTCTATAGATCCAGATGGATACACTGCCCAGCTTGGGCACGAGATACACATGGCATGAGTGAATGTTGTTGTTCTTGTACACTCAGATAATGATCGAGATGCTCTACCTCTCCTTGGCTATAGCCTGTGACACACTGTCCACAAACACCGCCACGACATAGGTTTGGAATCTGGATATCACATGCTTCTAGTGCTTCCAGCATGCTGAAATCACTTGGCACATGAATCTTTTTGTTGGATTTACTTAAGTAAATCTCGAATGCCTGTCCTGGTGTAGGAGAATTAAAGGCTTCCCAATGCACTCGGTTCGGTGACCAGCCTAATTTTTTGGCTGTGGTGATCACTGCCTGGATCAACCGATCTGGCCCGCAGATATAGACATGGCTATTCAGATTCTGTTGACTCAGCAGTTGTTCAATATCCAGGCGTTGCTGGGTTTTTTCTGAATAAATATGAACCTGGTCCTGAAATAGATATCTCAGGTCCTCTTCATAGGCATTACTGATCCCATCGCGGCAAGCATAATGCAGTTCAAAACTGTCTCTAGCATGTAGCATATAGCGCATGTGTGACATAAATGGAGTTATTCCAATACCACCAGCAATAAAGACATGATGCTGGGCCTGAGAATGTAATGAGAATAAATTCAGAGGAGCAGAAATCTTGAGCTGGTCTCCAACCTTAACTCGTTCATGCAAATATTTGGAACCGCCACGAGACTGTTCCTGCAAACGTACTGCAATTTTGTATTCATATTGATCATAAGGATCATTCATCAGGGAATAGGCGTTACGCAGCACCCGATCTGCCAAAGGCAACTGGACGACAATATGGCTACCGGAAGAGAAAGGCAGCAATTCCTGCTCAGTTGATTCAAAACTGAATTCACGGATCACGGGGGTAATCTGCTTGATCTGTTTGACACGCACTGCAACTGTTGAACTCATGATGCCACCCCCATCGGATCATGGGCATTCGCACATACGCCCATATACGCACCCAAACGCTGTGAAAAATGAGTCCGGATATACAGATGTACCTGACAGTGTTCACAGGTACAGAATTCTTGCTCTTCTGTCTGTTGCTGGTGTCCGCAATGTACACAATAGACGTTACGTTTTTGTCCTGCCTTAATATTCAGAATCAGGGTCATTTCTTCTTTCAGGCAACCGAATGTCTGCAAACATTGATGAGTCATCCAGATAAAAGATTCACTCCCAATCACCACACTATGAATCCCGGCTTTCTTAGCCTGCAGGGCTTGTGTCACTGCATTCAGGAAATCTGCAAGTGCCGCATCGTCCGTTTGATTCTGCACAATGACCTGTATAGGTGAATCAACAGGAATCAGACCTGATAGCTGGTGGATCAGTTCATCATCCTGCTGCTCGAGCAAAACCAGATAACCAGATGCTGAAGTTTTTATATCCGTATAGTTTTGATAGTTTGGAGTACTGAACATGGCAGTCGACATACACTGAACCCATCCAAAAAAATGTGATAAAGATTTTTTAAAGGAATATACAGACCGGTACTATTCCCTAAAAAACATACTCCATTGGAGGTAACATTTAATGAGATCAAGTTGTAGAAACCAGATTGATTCATAAAAAAAGCAGAGCCTAGAGAGATGGCTCTGCCAAAAAGGAAAACTGCCGCGATTTAAAATGGATGGATGATTAGCCTACTTTTTGCTGTACTGGTGCAAGCTCCTGCAAATAAGCTTCTAATGAGTCATCTAACGCTTGCAGCCAAGTAGTATGATGAGGTGCTGCCATGGTTCCGGTCATTAAGGAACGGTAGGTATGGTCACGGAAGGTCATAATATTTTCCTTCTTATGCTGCTTCCATGCCATAAAGGTCTTTCTGACGCCTTCAATATCAAAGGTAGGATAATCGGTCTGCTCAATTAGGCGCATGATATAGTCACCCTGGAATTTATACATGGCATGGACATCTTCCAATGTTTGTTCCTGTTCATGCCAGACCTGCGTATCCGCCTGCATTTCCTCCAGATTGGGTAATTGAATCCGACCTAACATGACATCTCTTGCATACCAGGCTTGGGCATCAAACATGTTGAATGAATACCATTGATCCTGCATGCCCAGGTAAAACAGTTGCGGGTTTTGTTCCCAGACAACCCCCTGATACAAATTTAATGGATAAAGAATATTATTGGTTTTCAGTCGCAGGGATTCTTCCAGAAATGGGAAATGATGTAAGTAACCTGTACATAAAATAATGGCATCCACAGCTGTTGAACTGCCATCTTTGAAATAGGCATGAGTCTGATCGACATGCGTTAACTGTGGACGTTCTGACCAGTTTTCTGGCCATTTATAGCCCATTGGGGCAGTACGGTAACAACTAATAATATTTTTGGCACCATATTTATAGCATTGTGAGCCGATGTCTTCTGCTGAATAGCTGCTGCCCACAATCAGGACATTTTTATCTTTAAACTCTAAGGCATCTCTGAAATCATGCGCATGCAGAATACGCCCACCAAAATGTTCAAATCCTGGAAATTCAGGAATTTTTGGGGTAGAAAAATGCCCTGAAGCTACGACGACATAATCAAATTGTTCTGTATAAATACGATCCTTTTCATAGTCTTGTACCGTCACAGTAAAGAGTCTGGTGGTCTCATCAAAACTGACAAAACGAACTGCAGTATTGAAACGTACATATTGGCGAACATTGGCTTTCTCTACACGCCCTTTAATATAATCCCACAACACTTCACGTGGCGGATATGACCCGATTGGACGACCGAAATGCTCATCGAAAGTATAGTCTGCAAATTCCAGACACTCTTTTGGGCCATTCGACCAGAGATAGCGATACATACTGCTATGTACCGGTTCACCATGCTCATCTAGACCTGTATGCCAGGTGTAATTCCACTGCCCGCCCCAGTCGGACTGTTTTTCGAAACACACCATCTCAGGAATTTCAGCGCCTCTGGCTTGGGCAGACTGGAAGGCTCTGAGCTGTGCCATTCCGCTTGGTCCTGCCCCTATAATTGCAACACGTGTCATGGTCTTATCTCCATGTAAGATGAATAACAAGCAACGCTTTGCAACTAACTTAGCCTGAGTTTTTTGTTCCGATAATTCCTCAGAATGGGTACGCCATTATGTATAAAATTTACGCCAAATCAGAATATTTCCGCCTGTGTCTGAAACACGATGCCATCGATACCCAGAACCATGCCACTTTCAGAGTAAGCTCCCTGACCAATTTCCTGTACCCAATGGGTCTGGTTTTCTGCCACATTCAGACGATAACGAATATGGAAACAGCCATGCCGCTGTAATGCCTCCTGAATATTGTTCCAGACATATTCCCTGTCATCCTGATGAATGAGCTGCCCATACAGTGGGCTATTGATCAGTTCAGCTTCAGTATGTCCGGTAATCTTCTTGCAACCTTCACTGACATATTCCATGGTCCAGTCACGATTGTTACGCGAACGGTACAGCATGATAGGCATACGTGTCAGGATGCCTTTCAATATCCTTTGCCGTGCATCTTTCAGATCACGGGCCTTGATCAGATCGGTCTGTTCACAGGCCATCATAGACCAAAAATAACGTGGAACATGCCAATCCATCATCTGGATTTTCTGCATTTTGACTTCAAACCATGCCAGATGCTCCGCATCCTGAATCAGGCGGATATGAATAGGGTGGGAAAATCCCGATTGCATTGACCGGATAAATACGTATAGGTCTTCCGGATAAATATAGTGATTTAAAATCGTAGTTGTATTCCGACTGAAATTTTTCCAAGCTGCGTTACAGCGTAAAATATTCAGCTGATCATCAAAAAAAATCACCGGCTCATTCAACTGGTCAAAAACAGGTGTCCAATATTCATCTGGCTGATCAATTTTCTGCGCTTTCTGTTTTTGTAGCATCATTCCTTACATCACTATTCAATATTAAATTCTGAGCTATTCAGGTTCTGATGCACCCAGACCGATAGCTCCAGTCGTGAATGTACATTGAGTTTACGCAATAGGTTTTTGACATAGACTTTTACCGTACCGTCGCTAATTCCGAGTTCGCGAGCGATCAATTTGTTATTCAACCCCTTAGCAATCAGTCTTAAAGTCTCCTGTTCACGCTGTGTCATTTCATTCAGAAGATGAGCATGAGGCTGCTGCACCGATGTCCTGGTCATTGCCGTATCCATTGGCATTTGCCGGAACTGCTGAGCCAGAATATGCACACTGCGCTCCTGTAAAACTGTCTTGCCAGCATAGACCTGCTGTAGGTTTTCCAGAATAACTTCTGGCAAAGTATCTTTGGCCAAAAAGCCCTGTGCACCATAACGTATGGCATCTAAAACTGCCTGATCATCCTCACATGCAGTCAGCATGATGACTTTTAACGGCAGTGGATATTCCATCAGTTTCTTCAGTACCTCAATCCCGGACATATCGGGCATCTGGATATCCAGCAATAAAAGATCGGGACAGTTCTGCTCGCAGTGATCTAAAAAGTGCTGACCTGAGGAATATTCCTGTAGCAATTCAAACTGCCCGGAATGGCGTATGATGTCTGCCACACCGCGCCTGAACAGGGCATGATCATCGACAATACTTACCTGAATCCTGTTCATGATTATTCTCCACCTTTTAAATTCAGTGTCAGCTCAACACAGGTGCCCTGTGGCTGTTCTGGATAAATCTTTAAAATAGCGCCAATACGCTCCGCACGTTCCTGCATGATGTCTAGACCAAAACTGTCTTTGCGTTTTCTATGTAAATCAATCCCTTGCCCATTATCAGAAATACGGACCTGTAATTTTTGCTCCTCAACATGCAGATAAATTCGTGCATAGGAGGCATGCGAGTGGCGCACGATATTACTCAGGCTTTCCCGAATGATGTACAGCACCTGTACCGAATGTCTAGGCTGGATGTTGATATGATGAGCACGGTGATCCAGCTCAAAGACAATACTCGACTGCTGTTCAAATTCCTGAATCACTTTTTTTAGCGCCTTGATAAAATCCAGCTCCTGGGCCAGCCTCGATGCCGTAATCAGTTCACGTACCTGCTGGTAGGCATAGTGGGTATAGTTAGAAATGTCCTCTACCTGCTCGATGAGCTCCTGATAAGCAGGCTGCTTGCACTGCTGGTAAAGCTGTGCAGACGTTAGCCTGAGATATCCCAGGATTTGCGCAATACTGTCATGTAGGTCTGCAGAAAAAGCCCGACGTTCCTGCTGTAATATGTCCTGCATATATCGGTGCTGTTGATCCCTTTCCTGAAAGCCTTCACGGATACACCTATCTAGCAACATGAAAACAGGATGATTGATCTGCTCTAGATCTTGGACATCTAAATAGATCCGCCATACGAGAAAGTCCTGCCCAGTGAACAGCAAGTTTGCTATATGCTGATCAATCTTCAAATGCTGTAAATTTTGTTCATCATTGCTTCCTGATGACAATGGCAATAAAACCTGTTGGATCTTACGAAGAATTTGGGACGACAGACCAGTCTCCACAGCATGATAAATAAAACATTCCTGTGAAAACGGATAACAAGTCACAATGGCGAATTCTGGTGCATTTTTCAAAGGCTGAAGCCCTTTCAAAGATGCAAGACAGTGTGGCAACTCACTGCTCAGATGGCGAATTCTGCTCAGCTGATTTTTAAAATGTAAGCAACGAGTTTCAAATTTTTGTATTGCAAGTTCTTGCTGTAATTGCGTCACCTGCCATGATGCACTGTTTTGCCTCTGTTCTAATAATGCATCCATCTCATTTGCTGTCATTGCTGCACTCATAAATATCCATCAATTAAATGCCTTGCAATTATTCTTCATAGTAAATTTTCTTGAGCATGAATCATGCCAAAATTCTCTTATCTCTAGAGAGGTATTCCCTCCGGGAAATAGCTGCAGCATGAAAAAAAGGAAAAGATAACTGTCAAACACTTTATCTGATCAGGTGAGATCATGGAGCATTTATCAGTACTCCCTGCTGAACCATTCAGCGATGAAATTATTCATTTACAGCCACCTATTCATATCCTACAAATGCAGATCGCTGCACAAAGACTGAATCGTTTTCAGCTGGATGAAAATGATGAAATGGTTCTAGAAGCTGCAAATGGAAGTGTCGAGCTCTTGGTTTTGGATCAGGATGGACACCCAGCTTTGGAAAAGATTGATATTCTTACGCCTGCCACCTATCTAATGACCAGCGCACAGCACACCTTGGCGCAACTTCAGCAGGAAAGCCACACCGCCCATGCATTGCAAAAGCAGTTTGATCAGTACCAGCTCTGTACACAGCATTTGCAACAAGTCTCTTGCATTGAAGGTTTTGAAATACTCAAAATAAAAGCAAAGACTGCCGTTCAGGTCTTTGTGTTGAATACCGGTCCAGATCTAGATATCACCAGCCCTGCCTGCCTGGATGAAATCAAAGTCATCATTCACAAAGCCCAGTCAGTTGATGCCTATTTACCGGAACCTTTGGCAAACCCTGTACAAGAGATCCATGTTCCCCGTGCCTCTGCACGAACCTATCACGTCAAAAAAGGGCAATGGATCCAGATTATTGACGTATCAGGAAAACAGTGCTCGGACTTTCTGGCTTTTGATCAGCAGGCGCTGGAACAAGCTCATGAAATCGGTCTCGATGCCGTTGCCACTAGAACTATTCTGGGTCAGAGTACACCTAGACCTGGTTTACATTCACGCTTTTATGGCAGTGATATGCAAAGCATGGTCGAAGTAATCCAGGATACCGTGGGCCGGCATGACATGTTTCTAACTGCATGCAGCCCCAAGTTTTATAATGACGCTGGATATTTTGGTCATATTTCCTGTACCGATAATTTTAATCAGGTGTTGAAACCTTATGGTATCGCAGCACGTGATGCCTGGCCGGCGATTAACTTCTTCTATAACACCTTTGTTCAGGATTGCGGCAGCATCGGCCTAGATGAACCTTGGTCCAGACCAGGAGATTATGTGCTGTTACGCGCCAATCGCGACCTGGTCTGCGCCAGTTCTGCCTGTCCGGATGAAATTGATCCATCCAACGGCTGGGTTCCTACCGATATCCATGTCCGTATCTATGCAGAAACCGAAGAATTTAAACGCTCACAACATTATCGGATACATCCTGAGGAGCAGCCAAGAATGACCATGACATCCGGATTTTATTCACGTATTTCCGCCCTGACCTCCAAAATCAGTGAGTACAAAGGCTACTGGATTGCCAATGAATATGATGGCTGGGGAAGCGTTGCCGAATATCTGGCCTGCCGAGAACGGGTCGCCATGCTGGACCTCAGCCCGCTACGTAAATTTGATATTTCAGGTCCAGATGCAGAAGCTTTTTTACAATATGTCCTGACCCGCAACGTACGCAAACTTGCCATTGGGGAAATCGTGTATTCCGCTTCCTGTCTGGAAACTGGAGGAATGGTCGATGATGGCACCCTGTTTAAAATGAGCACACAAAATTTCCGTTGGATTTGTGGTGATGAATATTCAGGTACCTGGCTTAAACAGAAAGCCAAGGAACAGGGCTTTCGGGTCAGTATCCGCAATGCCTCTACTCAGATTAATAACCTCGCTGTACAAGGTCCAAAAAGTCGGGAATTACTGGCAAAAATCATCTGGACACCAGAACATCAACCAGAGATTGAAAAACTGGCCTGGTTTCACTTTACTTTGGGTAAGCTCGGCGGTCCAACGGGTATCCCACTGATGGTTTCACGTACTGGTTATACAGGAGAGCTGGGCTTTGAGGTCTGGTGTCATCCCAATCATGCCGAACAGCTCTGGGATACTATCTGGCAGGAAGGCCAACAATACCAAATCGCACCCATGGGGTTCGATGCTTTAGATATGTTAAGGATTGAAGCGGGCCTGATCTTTGCTGAACATGAATTCAATGCACAGACCAATCCATTTGAGGCAGGCATTGGGTTTACTACCCCCTTAAAAACCAAAGAAGATGATTTTATTGGCAAACAAGCCATACAAAACCAGAACCCAGCCAGTCGCCACAAACTGATGGGACTGATACTGGAAGGCAATGAGCCCGTCCATCATGGTGATTCTATCTATGCAGGCAGGTATCCTGTTGGTATTGTCACGAGCAGTACGAACTCACCGTTATTAAAAAAACAAATCGCGATGTGCAGACTGGCACCAGAATATGCCCAGGTCGATAAAGAAGTTCAGGTCGGTCAACTAGATGGTCATAAAAAGCGTCTGAATGCCAAAGTGGTCAGCCTGCCTTTCTATGATCCCGAGCGTAGCCGCGTACGCTCCTAGTCACAGTTCCCCTAAACCAAACGAAGAGAACCTGGCCTCGGCTGGGTTCTCTTCACTCTTTAGCACTTATACCGCCAACGTTCACAACAATAGGCTAAGCATTTTTATATATTCTAAAAATTATACTTTTAGAGATCTCGTAAAGAAGAGTGTAGCAAGTTGCTACACTTTTTCATTTTTCTGAACTAACTCTTTCAGGAAGTTCTCAAGCAGCTGTAAGCTTGCTTCATCAATTTGTGAAATATTTAGTGAGACTTTTAGTTGTTTATCACTAAGCTTGATATTTCCAGCAACCTTACCTGCATATTCTATATTTCTAACGACTGAGGTGGTCGTGAGCTTATCTGAACCCTGACTAAATAATTTTTCCGCATATGCTGCTGCCTTAGTCTGTTCAAGCTTTTTATCTTTAACTTTTTCCCAAGCTTTAAGGAGTACTGTTTCAGCTTCTGAAAGCTGCTGAAGATGATCTGATAGGAACTTTTTGAATGCAGTAGCAGCAGTACGACCCAGTAAATTTGGCTCAGCATCTAAATCTTTTAATATCACTTCAGGTAATTTTTCATAAGATAGGTATTTATACATATCTTCACGATTTAAACCGAGAGACTTAGCCAAACGTTGTTTGTTTTTCTTTAATTTCTCATCTAATGCATTCAGACCAACAAAAATTTCATAATCCGTCAAATCCTGGCGTTTTAAATTCTCAGCAAGCGTCAATAAGGAAGCTTCATCATTATTAGCATCAATAATGATCGCTTCAATAACTGTTTTACCGAGTAACTGATGCGCACGTAGACGACGTTCACCAGCAATCAGTTCATATTTCAAATTATCAAGTTTACGAACAGTAATTGGCTGTAAAAGTCCTACTTCTTCAATAGAATCAGCTAGTTCTTTCAGCTCTAGTTCGTCAAATGTTTTGCGAGGCTGATTTGGACTCCTACTGATATCTTCAATTGGAACATTACGCCGAAACTCCTTCAATTCCTTAATATTATCTTTCTGTGCTTGTTGATGTTTCTGCGTATTCTGTTTCAATTTCTGAGCTAAAAGCTCTTTCGTGCTCGCCATAATATTCTCAGATTTTATACTTTAGCCACAATTTCAGATGCCAGACTTTCAAATGCCTTACGCACTTTTGAGCCTTTTTCAACTTTCAAAAGTGACTGCTGCAAAATTGCTGCCTGGTTAACTTTGGTACTTTGAGGAATAGTTGTTTCTAAAATTTTTCCAACTTGCTTCAAAGCTTCATCACGAATCAATTTGCAAACATTTTGGCGTTCATCATGTTTGATCAATAATGCCCCTAATAGTTTGAGATCTGGGTTAATACGCTTAATTTTTTCAAGATGGTTTAGAAGGTCTGTTACCCCATAAAGACCATATTGTGATCCTGATTCAATGGGAATGATCACATGGGTAGATGATGCTAAAGCATTACTGGTCAATAATTTTAGGCTAGGTGGACAATCAATAAGTATAAAATCGTACAGATCTTTCAGTAATTTTAGTTTGATTGCGAGTTCTTCAGAGGGACGTGGTGCTTCTTCTTTAAGCTGGTCTTCGGTTTTTCCCAAATTCAGGGATCCGTAAATTAATGATACATTATCAAAATTGGTTTCTTCTTGTAAGGCATCAGCTAGCAAAGAAATATCACCCACGAGTAATTCGGCCGTTGTAACAGCCATTTCACTAGGATGTTGAACTCCAATATGCAAACTTGCATTTGCTTGTGGATCTAAATCAATAACTAGAACTTTGTTGCCCAAGTTTGCAAGTTCTGATGCCAAATGAACAACTGTTGTTGTTTTACCACACCCACCTTTGTGATTGGCAACAGCAATAATTTTTGCAGACATACGTGTCATATGCTTCCGTATTCGAATGTTAGTTAATATAAATAACTTTCACTAAACTTACTATAGTTTTTAAATTTATAAACCCTGTTTTTTCAGATGTAAAACAACTTAAAAATTAAATTTTTAGTTAAGCTAGCTTAATTAAAAATTAATATAATTATATATTTAGCTAATTAATAATTAGAGCCTTTTTTTGATTTAAAAAACAGTAACTTATGATTTTAAGAGTGGAAAGCTTGTCATCGAAAAGTGGAAGGTTTGTCACTTAAAAGTGGAAGACTTGTCATCGAAAAGTGTAGTAGTTGTCACTTAAAAGTGGAAGGTTTGTCATCGAAAAGTGGAAGGCTTGTCACTATAGTGGAAAGTTTGTCATGCATTAATTAAATATAGTGATTCTTTTAAATAAAATATAATAAAAACAATCTTTTATTATGTGGATAAAATCTTTATTTTCCCTTTCATTGGTGGAAGATTTGTCATTTATCTTAGTTTTGTTGTGGATAACTTAAAATTATCTAAAAAATTATTGATGATTATATACTCTTTCCTCTCCCTCGCTGATTAAGTAAAGGTGGAAGCCTTGTCACATCAGTGTTTCAATTCTAAACAAATAAGTTATAACTAAGTGTTGAATAGGTTGAAATCTATCTTATTGTCGATTTTATTTCCTTAAAAGTGGAAGATCTGTCATTTATCTTAGTTTTGTTGTGGATAACTTAAAATTATCTAAAAAATTATTG
>ERZ808232.169-NODE-169-length-13927-cov-15.048227_pt1 | contig 13927 bp, 14 predicted proteins | sample MGYA00521281_ERZ808232 | MGnify/ENA primary metagenome ERZ808232 (study PRJEB31515, sample SAMN02941833) | indoor metagenome | biome: House; feature: Kitchen Counter; material: surface | place: USA: Illinois | collected 2012-02-13 ... | reverse complement strand
ATTTGGCTCAATTAGGGGCGCTTTGCATTTCAAATCTTTGTGCAACAAAGCCATTCAACTATCAATAAATCTGAAAGATTCTCACTTTTATGATCAAGAAAAAGTAGTTATCTTAATCAGGCTTGAGCACAAACTCTTAAAGTGCTCCTTTTTAGTTTGATTTTTTAGGTATTTAAAATGAATAAAATGCATGTAACTTTGGCTGTAGTGGTTGGTTTAATTATTGGTGGTGTAGTCGGTGCGATAGGTTACTCTAAAACGGCCGCACGTTATGATGCGATGACCACCGCATGTGTAATGGTGAATCAGGCAGTTGAACATGAAATCTTGAAGCCTGAACAAGTGAAAGAGTTAGGTGAGCTCACAGGTCAAACCCTTAAAAAAGATTATGCTTCTGTTGCATCAAAATTTAAGTTTTCTGAAAAGCAATTAGGTAATGCTTCTGAAGGTTCAAATTGTAGTCAGTTTATTGTTGGTGTGAACGCAGGACAGTAACCACGTGTGATGTTATAAAAATTACCTTCAATTACTTTTAATTTATAACGATCAACCGTCCTTAAGGGCGGTTGATGTAATTTACAGTATTTTATATTTGTAGGTTTTAGAAGAATGGAAAATATTAACAGCACTTAATCTTAAAACAGCTATCATTTAGGTTGATATTTCATAAACAAAAGACGATATAGAGACTTTAAAATGAAAAAGCTTGCAATAACCTTAGCTGTTTTGATTCCACTTTCAACTTATAGCTTTGCCAATGACTCGACTGGTTATGTCGGTACAGGTGGTATTCAGTATTTAAAAAATGCACAAGTTGCGATGCAAAGTGAGGATCTATTTATTAGTAAAAAAATCATTAAAGTCGATTATCTATATAAAAACTTAAGTAATAAGGATGCGAAGGAAACCGTTTTATTTCCGCTACCACGTGTAGATAACTTTTTTGAAGCAGATTTTGCAAATACTGAAGCACTTTTAAAAAGCTTTAAAATTGTGGTGGATGGTAAAAATATAAAACCAGAAATGCATGTTAGAACGTTTATTCAAAAAGATGAAAAATCACCTTTAATGGATGTAACCGAAGAGTTTAAGCAATGCGGTTTTACTGAAAAAGACATGCTGAATCCATGGATTCGTAGTAACTATGATTATTTGAATTATCAAGATAAGCTAAACAAATGTAATAAACCACAAATGCAGAAAATTTTAGCTCAATTTGAAAAAGATGATGTGATCCCGTGGTCATCTCAAGTCATTTATAGCTGGAAGCAAACCTTTAAAGCCAATAGTTTGACCAAAATTCATCATGAATATAAACCTTTAGTCGGTGGATCTGTAGGTCTCACACCAGATGAAGATAGCAAGCGATTTTGCATGGATAAACAATTTAAACAGGGTCTTAAAAAAGCTCAGGCAGAACATTCGCCGTTTAGTGCTTTAGGTTATATTTTGACAACAGGCGCTAACTGGGCAAAACCTATTGAAAACTTTAAGTTAACGATTGAACGTGATAAAGGCGAACTAGTTTCATTTTGTTGGGATGGCAAAGTCAATAAAATTAGTCCGACTCAATTTGAAATGATAAAAACCAAGTTCGTACCAAAACAAAACTTAGACATTATTTTTGTTCATCTGCCATAAGCTCATACAAACTTTAAATTGTATAAAATGCATCACTTTTGATTGTGTGTCATAACCTAACCATGGCGCACAATAACAAGAGGAAGCCGTATGTTACTCAAGGGAAAAGTATTAGTAATTTTTTTGAGGCAGTGGCGCAATTGGCTCTGCTATTGCAAATGTTTTAATCCGTGAAGGAGCACATGTTTATTTATGCGCAAGAGATTTAAAGAAACTACAAAATTCGGTGGGCGCTCACATGCAATAGTTGATGTTGTTCAAGCGGGTTCGTATACACGTGAATTGTTTGAGTCTAAAGCACAGGTAAGGGGCTTAACATAGGACAATGGCTAGAAGGTGCTGCTCAGAGTACTATGCTAAAGCGATTACCCACACTTTCACAAGTTGCAGAAACCGTTGTTTTTCTTGCATCAGAGCATGTGAACTCAATGGCGGCAACGGTTGTAAACATGACTGCTGGTGCAATAATCAATTAGAATTCTTATCTTTCCATATTTATTTCAAAAACTTAAATTAATATTTACTATTCTGATTTAAAGAAGCTCAAATAAAAACGAATAAATGGGTAGCCTAACTCAGCTAAAAGCTTACATACTATAAAAATAAAGGAATTTTTAAGACAGGACGAAACGTGAATTTAAAGAATCTTGAAGCATTTTACTGGGTGGTGACTTTAAATAGCTTCAATAAGGCAGCAACTAAATTACAAACCACGCAGCCTGCGGTATCTCAAAAAATCACATCTCTTGAAAATGAATTAGGTTTTAAAGTTTTAGACCGGAGCTTGCGGCAGTTTAAACTGACCCATAAAGGCATGACATTATTTAAGTATGCTGAAAAGTTTATGCGTTTAGAAACTGATTTGGTCGCAGAACTTACCGAAAACCAGCACCTGACTGGCACCATTCGTTTAGGCGTTTCTGAGACTATCGTGTATACGTGGTTGGTTGAATATATCGAAAAAGTTCAACAGGAATTCCCAAAAGTTTCGGTTGAAATTGTGGTAGATCTGACCCCTAACTTGCAAGAAGGGGTACGTACAGGCGACTTGGACATGGCCTTTTTGCTTGGGCCAACTTTGGCTTTTGAATGTATTGAGCAGTCGCTTTGTAACTTTGAACTGAGTTTCTTGGCGGCGCCATCTTTTAAAGGTGGAATTGGGCAAATGTCTTTTAAAAACTTGATGTCGCATACCATTTTAACCTATCCAAAAATTACCTATCCCTATAAAGAATTAAAGGCAAAAATGAAAGAAAAGGGGATTGATGAACCACTTTCTATTACCAGTTATTCTTTAGCGACGTTATTGCGTCTAGCCGAGCAAGGTTTGGGTATTGCGGTCGTGCCAACTTTAACGGCATTAAAGGAAATTACCGACGGACGGTTGGAAATATTAAATACGCCCATCCGTTTAAAAACCTTTCATTTCACGTCTATTTATATTTATGGTAATGACGTTGCTTTGAAAGAAAAATTAACTGAAGTAGCGGTTCAGGTTTCAGAAAGTGCCATGAAAAGACTCAATGAACAAATTAAAAAATAAGATGTTTCTTGAATGCTTTTTATCCCTATTTTTTCTTATTAAAAAAAGCTGTTTTGTAGGTAAAACGATAAAAGCAGCTTATGTACTTCAATAAGTAAAATTTATCCCACTCTTCCTTTTGAAGATAAGTTTATAAAAATCAAAAGTTTAAAATTTTAAATTTCTGTAAAAAGTCTTATTGTTCGTAGGGATTAGCTATGTTTTTATTTTAAACACAAGATTTGATCACCGATTGTGTTGATTGGGGAACAGGGAATCTTTGTCATTTAAAAGGATTAAAGAATATCGTTTGGGACAAAAAATGATGTTCTTGATTCAATTTGAAAATAGCGTTGTTAAGCTCAAATGGATGAGGAACGCATTAATATGTCTTTACTGAAATCTTCTTTTTTATCAGATCGCCAATGGGCCATTGTAGCCTCAATTTTTATGATGGCGACCTCTGCAATGGGGCCAGGATTTTTAACCCAAACAGCTGTATTTACAGTTAAGTTAGGTGCTGCATTTGGCTTTGCAATTTTAATTTCTATTGTGATTGATTATGTCGTCCAACAAAATATCTGGCGAGTGGTGACACTTACTCAGATGCGTGCATCTGATATTGCCAATAAAGCCTTACCGGGTAGTGGTTATTTACTGGCATTTCTGGTGATTTTAGGCGGGTTTTTCTTTAGTGTCGGTAATATTGCAGGTGCAGCTTTAGGTTTAAATGCACTTTTTGGCCTAGATACAAAGTGGGGCGGTATTTTAAGTGGCGCCTTAGCCATTTTGATTTTTGCTTCTAAAAAAGCCACGCTTGCCATGGATAAAAGCATGATCGTGTTGGGATTGCTTAAAATCCTCCTGATTATTATTGTGGCCGTCATTGTAATGCCTCCTGTTGGGCAAGCAGTTCAGCAAACCTTTGCTCCAGATCAGATCGACTTTGCCATTATTACTACGATTGTTGGCGGTACAGTTGGTGGTTATATCTGTTACGCAGGTGCGCATCGCTTACTCGATAAAGGCGCTGTTGGACCTGAAAATATTAATGAAGTTGCCAAAGCTGCGACCAAGGGCATTGTTGTAGTCGGCATCATGCGTTATGTGTTGTTCTTGGCTTTTTTAGGTGTGGTGGTAAGCGGTGCTCATATTGATTTAGCCAGTCACGATGCCAACCCGGCAGCCCAAGCATTCCAATATGCAGCGGGCACATTTGGTTTTAAATTATTTGGTTTAATTTTCTGGGCAGCAGGAATTAGTAGCACGATCGGCGCAGCATATACCTCAGTTTCATTCTTTACTGCATTTAAAAAGAACTTAACACCAAAACAGACCAACTATACGACCATTACCTTTATCGCATTAGCGTTATTGCTCTATGTGTTATTGGGTGCAACTCCGGCAGGCTTACTCATTTTCGTAGGTGGTTTTAACGGATTGGTGTTGCCAATTGGCCTTACAATTTTTGTGTATGTGGCTGCATGCCGTAAAGATTTAATGGGTAATTATAACTATCCAAAGTGGTTGCTTATTTTAGGTGGATTAACATGTCTGTTAACGTGGTGGATGGGCTATATGTCATTTACGACAGTATTTAATTATTTGACCAAGCTTTAAGCCAGACGACATGAATTGATAAAGGGATAATGCCATGTTTGTAGATTTAAATAGTGATTTGGGCGAAAGCTTTGGCTCATGGAAAATGGGTAATGATGACCAGATTTTACCTGTTGTGACCAGTGCCAACATTGCTTGTGGTTTTCATGCTGGTGACCCGCTCGGCATTTTAAAAACAGTTCGTAAAGCGGTTGAACTTGGCGTGACCATCGGTGCTCATGTGTCTTACCCAGACCTTGTTGGATTTGGCCGTCGTAATATGGACTTGTCACGTGACGAACTAATTGCCGACGTGCTTTACCAAATTTCTGCGCTCGATGGTTTAGCGAAAGTAACTGGCTCAAAAGTGCAGTACGTTAAACCACACGGCGCGCTTTACAACACCATTGCTCATGATCAAGCTCAGGCAGCAGCAGTGATTGATGCCATTAAAATGTATAACCCTGAACTGGTTTTGGTGGCTTTGGCGGGTTCAAACTTAGTCGAGCAGGCACGTGCGGCTGGTTTAAAAGTTGTGTCCGAAGCATTTGCAGACCGTGCCTATAACAGTGATGGTTCATTAGTTTCCCGCCGTCTAGAAGGTGCGGTTTTACACGACTCGGCATTTGTTGCGAGCCGTGTGGTGTCTATGCTTAAAAATGGTGGGGTTGAGTCAATTGATGGTGTATTTACCCCAATTCAGGCTGACACGATTTGCTTACATGGCGACACTGACGGTGCACTAGAAATGTCGGCTGCCATTAAAGCCGAGCTTGTAAAAAATAATATTGAAATTCGCCCATTTGTAAATAAAGCATAAGGAAGAGCGCAATGTATAAGGATATTAAAGTCGACCCAGCTCAGCTGGAAGCTGCATTAGATGCACGTTTAAAAATCCGTGCAGGTTTCGATAAACCAACGGCGGGCATGGCTGCGGGTATGACGCAGGTCAACATGATTTCAGTGCCAAGAGATTGGGCATATGACTTTTTACTCTATGCACACCGTAACCCGCAAAGCTGCCCAGTGCTTGATGTGCTCGAAGAAGGCATCTATGCAACTAAGCTTGCAGCAGATTCAGACATTCGAACTGACTTTCCACGTTATCGCATTTGGAAAGATGGCGAAATGGTCGATGAAGTGACCGATGCGAGAGAAATTTATAACGCTCATCCTGATTTGGTGACTTTCTTGATTGGTTGTAGTTTTTCGTTTGAAACAGCTTTGCAAGAAGCGGGTATTGAAGTTCGCCATATTCATGACGATACCAATGTGCCGATGTATCTAAGCAATATAAAGTGCGAACCGGCAGGGCGTATTTCAGGAAATATGGTGGTTTCCATGCGACCGATTCCATCGCATCAAATTAGTGAAGCGGTACAAATTACCGCACGCATGCCAAGCGTGCATGGCGCACCTGTACATATTGGGCACCCTGAAAGTTTAGGCATTAAGGATGTAAATAAGCCTGACTTTGGTGATGCTTCCCGTATAGAAGCGGGTGAAATTCCAGTGTTTTGGGCTTGTGGGGTAACACCGCAAGCAGCAGTGATGAACTCGAAAATTCCTTTTGCGATTAGTCATGCACCAGGTTACATGTTTATTACCGATATTCCTGACCGCGCTTGGATGGGCTAAATAGCTAAGGAAGAATTAAAAAGGATAAGCAAATGCGTTTTTTATCGGTAAACGCCGATTGTTTTCTGATTGAGCTTGCGAGCTTAGAGGAAACTTTGGCGTTATACAATAAATTGCAAAATACGCAAGTGAATGGAATTAAAGACTTAGTCCCTGCTGCAAAAACAATTTTGGTTTTTTTCAACGAGATCGAAACCAACTTTAAAACGTTGGTTGCTTCAATTCAGGGCCTTAAAGTTGATTCTGGATTTGAACGTAGCAGCCAAGAAGTGATTGTGCCGATTCGTTACGACGGTGAAGACCTTGCGCAAGTTGCCGAGCTACAAGGGCTGTCTGTAGCTGATGTAATTAGAAAACATTACCAAAGCGTGTGGAATGTGGCTTTTATTGGTTTTGCGCCGGGCTTTGCTTATATGAGCAGTCCCGATAAGCCTTTTACCGATATTCCACGTTTAACGGTTCCGCGTAAAAAAATACCGTCAGGCTCGTTGGGCTTGGCTGGAAAATACTCTGGTATTTACCCAAAAGACAGTCCGGGTGGCTGGCAGCTGATTGGGACAACATCAGAAAAAATGTGGGATTTAGAGCGTAAAAATCCAGCACTACTTTTACCAGGCATGACCGTTCATTTTGAGGATGTCACGCATCGTCCAATCACTGTAAGTGTACCGAAGCAAATCACGCGTACAGTTAAGCCGAAACAATCGGTGCCACTGTTTAAGATCACTGCGCCAAGTTTACAGATGCTTATTCAAGATGAAGGGCGTTTAAATCAAACCAATATTGGGGTTGGGGTTGCTGGTGCGATGGATTTATCTGCCATGCACAGTGCTAATCGTATTGTCGGTAATCCAACCGATACACCCGTTATTGAAGTTTTAAATGGTGGGCTAAAAGCCAAAATGCAGCATGCAGGCGTTATTGCAGTTGCAGGTGCTATTTCAAACATTCGTGTGAAATTTGCCGACGGACAAACCGCAGACTTTGCAAGCCATCAACCGATTGATCTGGATGAAGGCGATGAATTTCAAATTCAGCCACCGACCGCAGGCTTAAGAAACTATCTAGCAGTTCGTGGTGGTATAGACGTTGAACCAGTACTCAATAGTGCCTCGTTTGACAGCTTGGCAGTGTTAGGTCCAGAACCTTTAAAGCTTGGAGATACCATTTACCAAGGGCAGGTAAAGGCAGCCAATATTAGCGTAAATGAAGTGGGCAAAAGTGACTTACCGCGAACTGGCGAAGTCGTTGAGCTAGATATTGTGATGGGCCCACGTACCGACTGGTTCGAACAAGACAGTATTGAACTGCTCTGTCAGCAAGAATGGCTCGTGACCAATGAAAGCAACCGAGTCGGGCTAAGACTTTCAGGTGCACAGCCTTTAACTCGCAAAATTACCTACGAGTTGGAAAGTGAAGGCACGTGTATTGGCGCTTTGCAGATTCCACCGAGTGGTCAGCCTGTTTTGTTTATGAACGATCACCCTTTAACGGGGGGGTATCCGGTCATTGGCTCTGTTGCTAAACACCATTGGGACTTGGTGGCACAGATTCCAGCAGGTTGCCGCATCAAATTTAAAAAAATTGCCGAATTTACAGATTTTGAGAATGAATGATGAATACAGAAAAATTATTGATTGCTAACCGTGGTGAAATTGCCGTTCGTATTATTCATGCTTGCCGTGATATGGGAATTTCATCAGTCGCGTTATATGCAGATGACGATATTGGCAGCATGCATGTCGAACTTGCAGATGAAGCATGGGGGTTGGCTGGTGCGACTGCTAGCGAGACTTACCTAAATATTCCAGCCATTATTGAAGTTGCAAAGAAATCGAAAGCGACCATGGTGCATCCAGGTTATGGCTTTTTATCTGAACGTGCTGAATTTGCCCAAGCCGTGATTGATGCGGGCTTAAAATGGGTAGGGCCATCACCAAGTGCCATTGAAAAACTAGGCGATAAAATCGAAGCACGTAAAATTGCAGCTTCGGTTGGTGCGCCCTTGGTTCAGGGTACGCAAGATCCACTCAATAATGCAGATGAAGCTTTAGAGTTTGCCAAACAATATGGTTTACCAATTGCCATTAAAGCGGCGTTTGGTGGCGGTGGCCGTGGCTTAAAAGTCGCGTGGAAACTCGAAGAAGTCAAAGAGCTTTATGAGTCGGCAGTACGTGAAGCAAAAGCTGCCTTTGGCCGTGGTGAATGTTTTGTCGAGCAATATCTCGATAAACCGCGCCATGTAGAAGCGCAGGTGATAGCAGACCAACATGGCAATATTGTGGTACTTGGTACACGTGATTGTTCATTGCAACGCCGTAACCAAAAGTTAGTCGAAGAAGCACCAGCGCCATTTATTAGTGATGAGATTTACCAACAAATTTTAACCTCGGCAAAAAATATTTGTCAGGCTGCAAACTATGTGGGTGCGGGAACAGTTGAATATTTACTGAGTCGTGACGGCAAGCTTTCATTCTTAGAAGTAAACACACGCTTGCAAGTTGAGCATCCTGTTACCGAAGAAACGTCGAAAGTCGATTTGGTGGTGGAACAAATTCGTGTTGCACAAGGTGAAGCGCTTTCTATTAAAGAAACACCAAAAGCACAAGGCCATGCCATTGAGTTTCGTATTAATGCTGAAGACCCAGCACGTGGTTTTATTCCGGCCTTTGGTGTATTGAGTTTATTTGAAGCGCCGTTTGGTAACGGGGTACGCGTGGACACTGGCGTTCGCACGGGTTCATTAGTATCTAGCCACTTTGACTCACTCATGGCAAAACTGATTGTGACTGGTCCAACCCGCGAAGTTGCAATTGCCCGTGCGAAACGTGCTTTGAAACAATTCAAAATTGAAGGCGTGGCGTCGGTTTTAGACTTCCACCGTGCGGTACTCAATGAACCTGACTTTACAGATGAATTTAATGTACACACGCGTTGGATCGAAAACGATTTTAAACAAGAGTTAAAGCCAACCAAACGCGGCATTCCAAACCATCAACAACCAATGCTGCTCAGCTACATTGAAATTGATGGCAAGTTACACCGTCTAGGTTTACCTGCGGGCATGTTTGCACAAGGGCCAGCAACCGCCGTTCAAGCCCAAACAGCCGAGCCAGAAGTCAGTGCCGAGCATTTACTTGCCCCAATTAATGGTGTGATTAGTGCTTGGAAAGTTGAAAATGGTGAGCAGGTCACCGAGGGGCAAGTGGTTGCCATTATGGAAGCCATGAAAATGGAAGTTCAGGTACTGGCACACCGCAGTGGCGTTATTCAGATTGGTGCCGAGAAAGGCGCGACCTGTCATGCAGAAACTGCTATTGCGAGTATTCACTAAGCTTTGAACAGTTTTAAATTGATTGAGTCTTAGTTCGCTAAGACTCAACATAACCTTTATCTATTAAGTCAGTTAGGAATTTTTTCTACGTTGTCGTTAACGAATTTCGTCTTGAAAAAATACAGTAATTATGAGATATTTGTCACAGTTTGGTGATACTAAAAATTAATCACTGTATTGAAAGCTCGCATATGCGGGCTTTAATTTTTAGCCCAGTTTAAGCATTTCTCACTTAATGAGCTGGCAGCATAAAAACAATTTGAGAATTTGGCACTCACTCAAAGGCGAATTGAAGAAAGCGAATGAAAATTCTACCTTCATCTGAATATGATCAAATTCTAAAATACAGTGTCTACTGGCTCGTCATTTCGATTGTGATTGGAGTCGTTGCAGGGTTAGCATCGACTTTAATTTTTGTAGCTTTTGATATTTCAAATAAAGTGAGAAGCCTGCATCACTGGCTTATTTATTTCTTGCCTTTTGTAGGTTTTGGTATTGGTTACCTCATTAAAAAATATGGTTCGCCCATTGAACGCGGAACTCATTTACTCATAGATGAAATTCACCAACCCAAGTCGTTTATTCCAAAACGAATGAGCCCCATCATTTTTATCACCTCAATTTTAACGCAGTTGTTTGGTGGTTCGGCAGGGCGAGAGGCACCAGCAGTTCAACTTTCGGGTGCTTTAATTGACCACCTGAGCCATATTTTAAAAATCTCGGAAGATAATCGAAAAATTTGCTTAATCGCCAGTATTGGCGCGGGATTTGCGGGGGTATTTGGCTTGCCTCTGGCAGGTGCAATCTATGGTTTAGAAATTACTGCCTTAGGTAATTTAAGATACTCAGCCATTTTTCCATGTTTTGTTTCGGCGCTGATTGCTTCGGCCATACCTGAGCTATTCGAAATTGTTCATCCGCATGTTTTTTATGTGATTAGTGAATTTCCAGCCATTCATTTTGGCACGCTCATGAACTTAATTGTGGCAGGTCTGATCTTTGGTTTAGTCGCACGTTTTTTTATTGCGGCCATCCATTTTGCGAGTGACGTCTTTTATAAATATGTTCGTTATTTACCATTAAGAACGATGGCGGGTGGTATTGTCATTATGCTACTTACGTTGTTCACCGCGCATCAGCAATACAATGGTTTGGGTACAGATAAAATCATTTCATCTTTTTATGTGCCGATTGAGTTCTACGACTTTTTTAACAAGACCATTTTTACCGCCATTACTTTAGGTTCAGGTTTTAAAGGTGGTGAAATTACACCACTGTTTTATGTGGGTGCGACATTAGGTAATGCTTTAGGGGCGGTTTTAAACATGCCTATTTCATTGCTTGCAGGCCTAGGGTTGGTTAGTCTTTTTTCAGGTGCGAGTAAGGCACCGTTAACCTCTATTATTTTAGCTGTTGAGCTATTTGGAATGAATGTTGCCACTTATGCGATTATTACTTGTTTGTTGGCAGCGCTATTTTCTGGGAATTGTGGGTTGTATCGCCGTAAAAAGTTGATGGATTAGAAAGGGTTTTTTAAATAGGCCTGATTATGATTGAGCCTATTTATTTCGATATTTAATATGTAATTTTCGTTTTAAAATTACATTTACCTTATTTTTTTATATTAATAAAATTTTGCTATTATTCATGTTAAGACAATTAAAATGGTACAACAATGACAAGTCCAATTTTTTTAAGAGATCTTCCGTATGAAAAATTACAAGAACTTTCAGAAAATGATATTCAACAGATTCTAAAAGCAGAAAATTTATATTGGAAAAATAAACCCTTTACGAAATATTATATAGTAGTAAATGGTGCTAAAACAAAAAATGGTGGACTCATTCGGGCATCGGGATATTCTCCAAAATTTAAAGGTATTTCCATAGCATTAGTTGGTGATGAAGCAATTTATGCAGATGGAACAACAGCAAAAATTATTACAGGGGCTGGTGAAGCTTTAACTATAAGAGATCATCCAGTAGCTTTGATTGGTTCACATTTAGATAATAATGATGAAATTATAGATAGTCCTAATAAGTCAGTTTATATATGTATATATCATGATCAACCAAAACCTTTAGGTTTTTTAAGTAATATATAAATGGATAAATAAGATGTCGAAAGGTTTTGCAATCCATAATGCGATTACTGATCACGGTGGAATGGTTCCTTCAACTCAAATGAAAAGTTCCCAAATGGGTAATTTATTTGTACGTGCTGGGGATGGACATGTTTGTCCTAAATGTAGATGTTGGTCTACTGTTATTAAAAGTCATGATCATGTGATTTTTGATGGAAAACCTGTTGCTTATGTAGGTGATAAACTGTCGTGTGGGGCTACACTTTTACCTCAACAAAGTCATGTTGTTGGTGAGAGTGGTAGTCCTTATTCTCAGAAAACAAATCATGCCTCAGCCACTCCAGAAAAGTTTGATGAGCAACTTAAAATTGTTTTTGAGGAGGGTATGAATGATATATTTAAATACATTGATTGTCGGGTTAAAGTAGGGGGAAAATTTCAAGATGGTAAGCTTGATTTAAATGGCAACACCAAGCGGTTTTATACAGAGAAACAAGAACCTATTACTGAGATAGAGTTTGTCCTTAAAGATAATATAGTTTATTTTCATGATTTATAAGAGAATTTTATGACTTGGTCTGAAACCCCCAAAAGTCTTCTAAATATTTTTACAAATAAAAAAGAAGGTAGTATTAAAGAAGTAAAGATTGAAACTCCATCTAGACCGCTAACGAATGGTGAAATTAAACTAGCAACATCTGTCTTTAAAAATTCAATAAATTACACAACAGTAAAGATATTTTTTGGAAGTTTTTTCCCGCTTAAATCTCAGAATGAAGATACATTCGTCACTCCGAATGGCAGTATATATATAATGCCTAAACATTATAGAGATGATTATAGTTTGGAGGATATTTCTTATAAGAAAATTTTTCTTCATGAGCTTGGTCACGTTTGGCAACATCAACGTAAACTTATTGTTCTAGCCAATGCTGGAGCATTGCAGGCTTGTTCTGTTCTTAGTAATTTTAAATATGATCCTTATATATACAATATATGGGAAAGCCCAACTGTTGCTGAGTTTGTTAAATATAAAAATACGACTAAAAGATTTTTAGACTATAATTTAGAATCACAGGCTGAAATTTTGGCTGACTATTGGTTGTTAAAAAATAATTATGATGTGAGTTATATGCTTGAAAGAAATAGAAAGAATGTTGTGGGTAAGAGTAGGGATAAAGTTCTTGCTATGTATGAACAAAAAATTCGTCAAGTAATAAAATAAATACACTAGGAACTATTAAAGTGAAAGATTCGTCTGTTGGTAATAAAGTAATATTGGTTGTTTTTCTTATATTTTTCTTATATTTATGCTATGTCGCATTTGGTTTTTTTTCTAAAAAAGAAGAAAATAAAATTAAGGTAAATATGAGCAACTCAGATATCCATTTTTTATTAAATAAAGATGGAATAATGGTTCATGGTTATGAAGTAAGAAGCTTGATTGATAAAAAAGAAAATAGTTTAGAATATAAGAAAATTTTGCAAAAAAATGTTGAAAAAAGAGTAGCCGAGATTGTTATTGGTAATTATAAAAGCAACGGAATTGAAGAAAAGAAACCTTACTATATTTCTATTTCAAGAGAGGGACTTTTCAATGAGCCTGGGGTAGTAATGCAAACATTAAATTTTTGTATTAAAGATCACAATATATTTTCTTCTGAAGGTGACGAAGAAAGCTTTGTACGTGAATGCATTAATTAGTATGAAAGTTGCATAGTTCATTAAGAGATAATTTAGTATAAAATTATGAAAAAAAGCTATATTTTACTATTGTCATTATTCTCTAGTGTTCATATTTTTGCTTCACCAGAGAAACCACTTTATGCAATCGTTAAAGATAAGAGTATTTGTATTTATACTAATGATATAGATACAAAACCATATAATAATCAAATATATTTATATATGGGCGGGATTGTTTCTGGCCAAAATTATAAAAGTACATACAGCAAGATTTATAAAAATATCAAAATGCCAATAGATAAAAACTCTTATATCCCTATACCAAGTTCTTATTTTAATAAAGCAATACCTTTTGATGTTACTTTAGACAGGCTTTGTTGCACAAACCTATCTCTAAAGGCTTATTCCACAATATAATTTTCAA
>ERZ808232.168-NODE-168-length-13966-cov-8.790382_pt1 | contig 13966 bp, 13 predicted proteins | sample MGYA00521281_ERZ808232 | MGnify/ENA primary metagenome ERZ808232 (study PRJEB31515, sample SAMN02941833) | indoor metagenome | biome: House; feature: Kitchen Counter; material: surface | place: USA: Illinois | collected 2012-02-13 ... | reverse complement strand
AGCTTACAGCATCTCGCTGATCGCTGAAACCAATTTGACCTGTTAACTCAGCGCTGTCTGATGCTGCTTTAAGCAATGCATTAATTTCTTCAACCGACGTTTGCGCATTAAGGTTTAGACTTAGTACTGCGATGGAAACGTTAATCACTGGAACACGTATCGCGCTGCCACTTAGCTTACCTTCTAGAGAAGGAATCGCTTTAGAAACCGCTTTTGCAGCTCCTGTCTCAGTCATTACCATGTTCATGCCTGCAGCACGACCACGGCGATCACCTTTATGAATATTATCGATTAAGTTTTGGTCATTAGTATAAGCATGAATCGTTTCAACATGACCAGAAACAACACCAAATTTATTTTCTAATACAGACAATATTGGTGTAATTGCATTCGTTGTACATGATGCAGCAGAAATAATAAGATCATCACTGTTGATATCTTTATCATTCACACCAAACACAATATTTTTCATCTCTTTACCTGGTGCCGTCAAAACAACACGACTAATACCAGGGCGGTTTAAATGCACACTCAAACCATCACGATCACGCCAACGACCTGTATTATCAACTAATAAAGCGTTATCAATACCATGTGATTTGTAGTCAACTGTTTCAGGATCTGATGAATAAATGATTTTTACCGTAGAACCATTAATGATCAGTGCTTGGTTTGCTTCATCAACCTTGACTAGACCTTCATACGTACCATGAACAGTATCGTATTTTAGCAAGCTAGCGCGCTTCGCTAAATCGCTGTCGCAAGCTTTACGAACAACAATTGCCGCAAGCTTCATGCCTGGTGTTGTATTACCAAGCATACACATACGACGTGCTAACAAACGACCAATACGTCCAAAGCCGTATAACACAACAGGCGTTTCTGAACCTGTAGTAGATTGCGCTTCTAAGATAGAGGCTATATCTGCTTTAGCGAGCACATCTTCTAACTCAATAATCGTTTGACTTGCATCGCTATTAAGCACTTCTTCAAGCACTTGATACACTTGCACAAGGTCCAACTCAGAATGTTGATCAAAAAGCGCAACCAAACCAGTGACAGAATCTGCCATTAAGGTTTTTCCCGCTAACTGAATCTTAATCGCTTTGTCACGACTCAATTTTCCTAGTAAAGGAATCATTGATTCGACTTGTGAAAGTGTTTGTAACCAAGTGTTTGTCATTCTTTGCCCCCGAAAAAAGACGCTATGTCATCAATATGGGGCAAGTTTAAAGGCAGTTTGAACGGAAGACAAATTGAAAAAAGACAACGAAAAGTCTTTAAAATCGGGGATTTAGCGGTATTTTTTATGTAAATAACGAGATTCCACAAGAAGGATAGAAAGTTTACTACATAACGTTAAAATACTAACGGTAAAATCTAAAAATGATAGAGTATTCCGTAATTTGATAACCAAAAATGAGACAAAATTTCATAAATTATTTTACAAATTACGCTTTCGCTCTGCGATCCACCCTAATATACAAAAACATCCTACAACAAATGCAGGGCGATACAGAAAATCTACTTGAGATATAAGCCAATAGACCAGTGGTTGGCTCCATAATGTGAGTAAGCCATACCCAAAAGTACACATCAGAATAAAAGCGATAACACGTGCGGCAAATACCCAGGAGGATATCGCTTTTTTCAGCACACCGTTTACTTTATCTCCGTAAATAACTAAACAGGTCGCAACAATGGCAAGAGAGATCTCATGCAAATGAGCTTGCATGAGATGAGCTATATGAGAGTTCCAATCGACAAGAATCATTCGTTACTATTTCAATACCTTAAAACGCTTATTTATTTTAAATAAATTGCCTATTGATTACTTTCAAATAAAGCTTCTACATCAATACGTCCTGATTCTGGCGCTTTTTTGGGTTGCTGATCTGCATAAATGACCAACACATTAAACGTCGTGTTATGCAGTTCTATGTAGGTACCATCATGAAAAACCCATTTAGCACGACCAAAACCATTACGTACAAAACCCATATTTGGCGTTCCATATTTTTTAACGAGTAATTTACCCAAAGATTGGCGATTACTCTTACTCTCAACCACGCCCGACAAAGTCGCTTTTATAAGATATAAATCATTATTAAACTGAACTTTTAATTCTTTAACACCTAAAATACCTTCAGCCCCAAGACTATAGGTGGCCACTTCTTTTTTATACGATGGATAAGGCTGAAGTCCCATTTTAGACAAGCGAGTCTCAAAATCTGCTTTATTCAAATCGTTAATAGCTAAACCAAATAACTCTGCTCCTTGATCAGGGATTGGAGTTATCTGCCGATCTGTCGATTCATCGGCAGCCAAAACACCTGACGATAAAATACACAACATAGCCATAGACAGAAAAATAGAAATGAAACGCTGAAACATTTTTATATTCCTTTAAAAATATACCCAGTAAAAAACTTACCAGATAAATTATACGATTTGCCATTTAACCTTCACTTTTTCAGACTGACATATAGGTCATCCAAAGCATGACTGTCCTTTGATCGATTTATTAACATTCAAGCTAACACCCTGTTAACTGTGTTTCTTTTAATCAAATATCTTTTGATTATAAAATGTTCTTCACTTTCATGTACCGTTAAAAAAAGAAGATATTACAGATTTACACAGTAATAAATAAAATTAAAATCGTAACAATAGAACCTAGATAGCATAAAACTCATGGCAGGCAGGATTTATAGATATCTGCTAATATCCTGCACTATTAAGCTTTCTTTTAAGAAACACATTGATTTACTGAGGTAATACATGGCACTTGTTATTGGTATCACAGGCGTATCAGGCAGCGGAAAAAGTCGACTTTGCTCACTTTTAGCCGAAGGCCAAGGCAATAAAATTACCATACTATGCCAAGACAGTTTTTATAATGGATGTGGCAGTATAGATCCTGATGTGTATAACTTTGATGATCTCAGCTCATTAGATATAGAAAGCCTAACACTCGCTATTCATAACTGTAAAAACCGCCAACAGCCGAATGAAATACCGGAATATGATCATTCACTACATAAGCGTATCGGCTATCGTAATCTGGAACCGACTCATATTGTCCTTGTAGAGGGCCATATGATGTTTCAAGATCCAGGTATTCGTGATGCGGTTGACTACCTATTTTATGTGGATACCGATATGGATATCGCGATTGTCCGTCGTCTTAAACGAGATATTGCTGAGCGCGGTCGCAATGTTAATGAAGTCACCAGTCGTTATATGCGTCACGTACGTCAAGCGTCATTGAAAACTATTGGTATTCGCGACAAAGCGGACTTTATTATTCCAAATAATAGAAGCTTTACTAATGCAGCAAATTTACTTCGCAACCACATAGACTTCTTACTAAAAGAAAAAGACGCCTAATAGGCGCCTTTTCATCAGGTTTCGACGGTTTAAAATATTACTTTTTTATATCATCAAAGAAACGCTTTACGCCATCAAACCAACTTTTTTGTTTCGGAGAGTGAGCACTTTCCTCACCCATACTTTCTGCGAGTTCCGTAAACAGCTCTTTTTGACGAGCGGTCAAATTCACTGGCGTTTCCACTGCTACTTTACAGATTAAATCACCTTGTGGACCACCACGTACTGGCTTCACGCCTTTATTGCGTAAACGTAATAGTTTACCTGTCTGGCATTCTGCTGTTACTTTCAATCGCACACGGCCATCTAACGTAGGAACATCGATTTCGCCGCCTAATGCTGCCGTTGTAAAGCTAATAGGTACTTCACAATACAAGTTCGCTCCATCACGCTCAAAAATACTATGTGGCTTAACAGAAACCTGAACAAACAGATCGCCTGCGGGACCACCTTGAGCACCAGCTTCACCTTCACCAGACAAACGAATACGATCACCCGTATCAACACCTGCTGGAATTTTAACGTTCAATGTTTTGTATTCTTGAGTACGACCTTGTCCATGACAATCTGGGCAAGGATCACTAATCACTTGGCCTGAACCATGACAATCTGGGCAAGCTTGTTGAACCGAAAAGAAGCCTTGCGACATACGAACTTGACCCGCACCACCACAAGTACCACACGTTTTCGGTTTAGAACCTTTTTTCGCTCCAGAACCCTCACAAGATTTACAGTTAACCAGTGTTGGAATACGAATTTTTTCGTCACATCCCCAAACTGCTTGCTCAAGATCTAACTCTAGCGTGTAGCGTAAATCTGATCCACGACGGGTACGACTTTGACCGCCACCACCTCCGCCACCAAATATATCACCAAATACATCACCAAAAATATCACTGAAACCACCTGCGCCTGCGCCACCTCCGTAACCGCCTCCCTGGCCATTCACACCTTCATGACCAAATCGGTCATACGCTTCGCGCTTTTCTTCAGAAGATAGAATCTCGTAGGCTTCAGCCACTTCTTTAAACTTATCTAACGCTTCTTCATTATCTGGGTTTTTATCTGGGTGATACTTATTCGCTAAGGAGCGATAAGCTTTTTTAATATCTTTCTTATCCGCGCCTTTGGCCACCCCAAGAACGTCGTAATAGTCTCTTTTGCTCATCGCTGGCATTCCTGAATTGATAAAGTCTGAATTGAAAATTCTTAATTAAAAAACTGAACTATAAAAACCTTTGTACACTTCACCCTATTTACTGGATTACAAATAGCAAAACACGGTCCTAAAACCGTGTTCGCTACATCAACCCATTAAAGCAGGGTAATTAAAACAAGCGTTACGGCTTATTTTTTATCTTCTTTTACTTCTTCAAACTCAGCATCTACTGCATCGTCTTGTGGCTTACCAGTCGCTTCTTCAGCACCTGGTTGAGCTTCAGCACCTTCAGCTTCTGCATACATCTTCTGAGCCAAAGAACCTGATGCTTGAGTCAACGCATTCGTTTTCTCTTCGATCTTCTCTTTGTCGTTAGATGTTAGCGCTTCTTCAAGTTCAGTGATTGCTGTTTCAATCGCTGTTTTCTCTTCTTCTGTCGCTTTATCACCAGCATCAGCTAGTGTTTTACGAGTCGCATGGATCATACCATCTGCAGTGTTACGCACTTGCACAAGTTCTTCGAACTTACGATCTTCTTCTGCGTTTGCTTCAGCATCCTGAACCATTTTTTCAACTTCTTCGTCTGTAAGACCAGAAGATGATTTGATCACGATAGACTGCTCTTTACCGGTTGCTTTATCTTTCGCAGATACACTCAAGATACCGTTAGCATCAAGATCGAAACTTACTTCGATTTGTGGCACACCACGTGGAGCAGGTGGAATCTCAGCCAAATCAAAACGACCTAGAGATTTGTTTTGAGATGCTTGCTTACGCTCACCCTGCAATGCATGGATAGTTACTGCATTTTGATTATCTTCAGCGGTAGAGAAAGTTTGTGACTTCTTAGTCGGAATCGTTGTGTTTTTCTCGATCAAGGCAGTCATTACGCCCCCCATAGTCTCGATACCTAGAGACAGTGGAGTAACGTCTAGCAAAAGAACGTCTTTTACATCACCAGAAAGTACCGCACCTTGGATAGAAGCACCAATTGCTACGGCTTCATCAGGGTTAACATCTTTACGTGGCTCTTTACCGAAGAACTCAGTTACTTTCGCTTGCACAAGAGGCATACGAGTCTGACCACCAACCAAGATAACTTCATCGATATCAGAAGCTTTCAGATCGGCATCTTTCAATGCTTGACGGCAAGGCTCAAGAGAGTTCATTACAAGCTCTTCAACCAAAGATTCCAACTTAGAACGAGTCAATTTAACGTTCAAGTGTTTAGGGCCTGTCGCATCAGCAGTGATGTAAGGTAAGTTAACTTCTGTTTGAGAAGCAGAAGACAATTCAACTTTTGCTTTCTCACCGGCTTCTTTCAAACGCTGTAGCGCTAGTGGATCGTTGTGTAGATCGATACCAGACTGCTTCTTGAAGTCAGCTGCTAGGAATTCGATAACACGCATATCGAAATCTTCACCACCTAAGAAAGTATCACCATTAGTAGACAATACTTCGAATTGTTTCTCACCATCTACGTCAGCGATTTCGATGATAGAGATATCGAATGTACCACCACCAAGGTCATATACAGCAATAGTAGAATCGCCAGAACTTTTATCTAGACCGTAAGCCAATGCAGCAGCAGTTGGTTCGTTAATAATACGTTTAACTTCTAGACCAGCAATTTTACCTGCGTCTTTAGTCGCTTGGCGCTGAGAATCGTTAAAGTAAGCTGGAACAGTAATAACTGCTTCTGTTACTTTTTCGCCTAGAAAATCTTCTGCTGTTTTCTTCATTTTCTTAAGAACTTCAGCAGATATTTGTGGCGGCGCTTTCTTCTCGCCTTTGATTTCTACCCAAGCGTCGCCGTTATCAGCAGCAACGATTTTGAAAGGCACCATTGAAATATCTTTTTGTACGACTGTGTCTTTAAATTTACGGCCAATTAAACGCTTAACTGCAAACAATGTATTTGTTGGGTTAGTCACTGCTTGACGTTTAGCAGATTGACCAACTAGAACTTCACCATCTTCAGCAAAAGCGACGATGGACGGCGTAGTACGATCGCCTTCAGCATTTTCAATTACGCGAGCTTTCTCGCCATCTAGTACAGCAACACAAGAGTTCGTTGTACCTAAGTCAATACCAATGATTCTACCCATGGTTTGTATCTCCTATAAATTCGTTTATGACGATGATAATTCTGTATTTGGGTACGCTTTTTAGCTTTTCAAGCGCTGAGTGTCAAAAAAATGACAGTTAATTTAAGCTGCGCTTGAAACAACTACCATTGCTGGACGCAATAAACGTCCATTCAGCGTATAACCCTTCTGTACAACATCCATAACAGTGTTTGGCTCTAACTCAGGATTCGGCACCATAGTAATTGCTTGATGCAACTCTGGGTTGAACGGTTCGCCATGCGGATCAACCGCGTTGACTTCAAAACGAGCCAATGTTTCTAATAAGTCTTTTAGTGTCAACACAACACCTTCACGAACCGGGTCAGATTCGCCAGTATCAGGAGCTGACGTTAATGCTCGCTCTAAATTATCCGCGACATTAACAATCGACTTCGCAAATTTCTCTAAGCCAAATTTATGTGCTTTTTCAACATCCAACTCTGCACGTCGACGTACATTTTGTGAATCTGCTTGAGCACGTAGCGCCGCTTCTTTATATTGCGCAGCCTCTTCTAATGCTTTTGCCAACTCATCATTTTCAGGCGTTTCTGTAAGCAGCTCTGCTTCAGGCTCTAAAAGCCCTTCTGTTGCTTGATTTTCTGCTTCGCTATTCAAATCTTGTTCCGCTTCAAAATTATTTTTTTGCTGATTGGTCATTTTTCACTCCAAATAACAGAAAGTATTCTCTAACTATGTTGGCTATATGGGGCCAGCTTTTCCCCTTTCAACAGCAAAGCCGCATAAATTTAAGGGGAATTAAATATCTCTTACCTACTTGTCAAAAAACAACCAAATACTGTATAAATAACCATGTAAATTTTTCCCCTCATGTGGAGCGTATTATGCTAGTTAGCATCGCTATATCCAATTTTGCCATTGTTGATACATTAGATTTGGAATTTAAAACAGGCATGACGGTCATTTCAGGTGAAACAGGGGCTGGTAAATCCATCATGGTTGACGCCCTGTCACTTTGCTTAGGATGCAGAACAGACGCCTCCGTCGTTCGACACGGTGAAAAAAGAGCAGATATCAGCGCCACTTTTGACATTACTCAATACCCTCATGTATTTGAATGGTTAGAAGAAAGGGAGTTGGAACAAGATCAACACTGCATTTTACGCCGCGTCATCAGTAAAGAAGGCCGCTCAAAAGCGTACATTAATGGCCGCCCCTGTACTCTAGGAGATTTAAAAGAAGTTGGAGGGCATTTGGTCGATATTCATGGGCAGCACGAGCATCAATCTCTACTGAAAAAAAGCGCTCAACGGCGCCAAGTAGATGAGTTTGGTCAACTTATCTCACTCTCAAAACAAGTTAGCCGACAATATAATGAATGGCGCCAGCTCAAAGATGAATTAGCAGCACAACAAAACCGCTCATCAGAACAAGAAGCCAAAATTCAGCTTCTGTCTTACCAGTCACAAGAGCTGGAGCAATTAGATTTAAAAGAGGGAGAAATCATTGAGCTAGAAAACGAACAAGCTTTTTTGTCTAATATTGCGGACGCGAAATATAAAGCTTATCAAGCGAGCGGAATTTTAAGTGATAGCGACGAAAGCACCGTTTGCTCCCTTCTCAATCAAGCATTACAGAGCGCAAGTCAAATAAACCCAGCCACGCAAGAACTGGAAAGTGCACTTGATATGATGAAAGACGCTTTAATTCAAGCTCAAGAGGCTGCCGATAGCTTACATCAGTATCAAGATACGCTTGAGCAAAATCCAGAACGACTAAGTGAAATAGAGCAACGACTCACTCATATCTATGACACAGCTCGTAAACATAAAGTCTTACCAGAGACTCTAATACTATTAAGGGAGTCAGTCGACTCTGAACTTTCTGCACTACAAGGCAGTGAAGAAAGCATTGATCAACTAAAAGAGAATGAAGAGCGGACTTACGAAACGCTAACCGCCCTAGCAACAACATTGACAGAAAAACGTATCGCAGCCAAAGACATACTTGCTAAGCAAGTAGAAGAACAAATTCATGGCCTAGGTATGCCTCACGCTCGTTTCTTTATTGATTGCCAACCGCTCAATCAAGTCTCTGCAAATGGTTTTGAAGAAATAGAATATATGATTGCCTCTAACCCAGGCCAACCTGCTCAACCTCTGCGAAAAGTAGCTTCAGGTGGTGAACTGTCTCGCATCAGTTTGGGGATTCAAGTCGTGACGGCACATACATCTATTATTCCAACCTTAGTATTTGATGAAGTAGATGTGGGTATCAGTGGTGGTATCGCTGAAGTAGTCGGTCGAATGTTGCGCTCTGTTGGCAAACGTGGACAAGTATTCTGTGTTACTCATTTAGCTCAAGTAGCCGCTCAGGGCGATCAGCATTTACGTGTTAGTAAGCAGGTAGAAAACGAGGCAACATCTTCACAAGTTGCTCAACTAAGAAACCAAGAGCGTACACAAGAAATAGCGCGATTACTTGGTGGCCTAGAACTGACAGAACAAACACTCGCACACGCTAGAGAAATGCTAGGGAATGTCCAACTCCAATAAATAAAAAAGCGGATAACCCTGTCACTTTAGGATTATCCGCTTAGGAATATTACTGATGATTTTATTTCTTTTTCGGACGCACATACATGATTAGACTGTGGTCTTCAATTTCAAAACCATGCTCTTCTGCAATTTCGTGTTGACGTTTTTCGATCACAGGATCAACAAACTCAATTACTTTACCTGTCTCCAAACAAATCATATGGTCGTGATGCTCACCTTTTGACAGTTCGAATACAGCAGTTCCTGCTTCAAAGTGATGACGCATCACCAAATTAGCCGATTCAAATTGAGTTAACACTCGATAAACTGTGGCCAAACCAACATCTTCACCTTGATCTAATAAGGTGCGATATACATCATCTGCACTTAAATGATGGTCACCAGCATTCTCTAGAATTTGTAAAATTTTTACTCGTGGCAAAGTAACCTTGAGTCCTGCTTTTTTTAGTTCTTGATTTTCGCTAGTCATGAGTCATTCTCTATTCGATCTTGTTGATAATTACTTTATCATTAGCATACCTGAGTTAGGATAATACAAATGAAAAAATTAATATTAGTAATATGCACTCTATTATCTATAAGCGCATGCAGTGTTTTTCCACCTCCGTATAAAACGCCGGTCACACAAGGCAATATTATAACGAAGGAGCAGCTGTCCCAGCTAAAAGTCGGTATGACTCAATCACAAGTCATGTACCTTTTCGGCACCCCTATGGTTAGAGATTCCTTTAAACCTAATGAGTGGCATTATTTGTATACAACTAAATATTCAAATCTTGATACACCTAAAAGTGCAATTAGTAACCTAATATTAACATTCGAAGGAAACAATTTAGCAGAAATCAAAAATGACTAACCCTTAGTTATTTTTTCGCTGCACGGTTGGCTCTAGCTTGTTTAGGGTCAACTTTAAGTTCGCGATAAATCTCTATTCGCTCACCTTCTTTTATTACCTGTTCATTTGCATTTCTCACCGCTTTACCGAAGATACCTACTTTTAAACTGTCTAGATCCAACTCAGGAAAGAAAGTATCTATCTTAGAAAGCTGCACAGCCGTTTTTACAGTACAGCCTTCCTCTACATCTAAGGCGATAATTTTTTGCTTTTCTGGTAACGCATACGCTACCTCTATCCGTATTTTATTCACCGTAAACTACCTTTGCTCGCTTACTAAACGCATCTACCATAGTATTCGCGATTTGACTAAATACACCACCAAAAGCAAACTTCAGCATACCACTTAGTTCAAAATCAATACTAAGCGCTATTTTACAACGGTTTGGGGACAGTTCTGTGAACGTCCATATACCATGTAGCTTTTTAAATGGTCCTTTTAATAGTGTCATTTCAACTCTATTAGGCTCTTCCAAGAAATTTTTGGTCGTAAAAGTCTGTCGTACAGGACCTTTACCCACCTCTAGAGAAGCCACTATCTCATTTGACGTATGAGAAATTAAAGAAGAATTCAAACAGCCAGGCAAAAACTCTGGATAACCGTTTATATCATTAACCAAGGCATACATTTGCTCACAGCTAAACTCCACATGAGCAAATCGCTCTATCTTACTCAAATCAACCCCCCATCCAACCTGTAATAGTAATCACAACCAGAACAGGAATACTTATGTATTTCAATGTGTTATACCACAACTTAAAACAGCCGGCTTGGCGAGCAATCATCTCTTTTTGTAGCATCGTACGAGGTATAAACCATGCAACCAATAAAGATAGCAAAATAGCACCAAGTGGCAACAGAATCAGAGACGTCAACTTATCAAGTAGCTCAAAGAAATTTAAACCAAATAACATTTTGTTATCCCAATGATTAAAAGATAACAATACTACAATACCAACAAACCACACTGCTCCGCCTAATACTAAAGCGGCCTTAAAACGAGCAATGTAAAATTTTTCATGTAACCAGGCTACAAATAGCTCTAGCATAGAAATAGCAGAAGTGAGACCTGCAATCACTAATAGTAGAAAAAATAGCCCTCCTATTAATGGACCTGCTGGTAGGCTTCCAAAAATAATAGGTAAAGAAATAAATGCAAGACTCGGCCCCGAGTCCAAATCAATATGAAACGCAAATGCCAATGGAAAAATAATTAAGCACGCTAATATGGAAACAATCAAATCAATAGCTACGACTACCGAGCAAGCTCGTGCAATAGACATTCGCTTGCTCATATAAGCACCGTAAGCAAACATTGCCCCCATACCAATACTTAGACTAAATAATGCATGTCCAATGGCAGATAATACAACGTTAAAGGTAATATCTTCCCACGACCAACGGAATAAAAAATGAATAGCGTCTAATGCGTCTCCCGTTTCTAAAGAAAAGACGGACAGCAGCAACATCACAACAATCAACACCGGCAACAAAATGCGTACTAATGCTGCCAGACCTCGAGTCACTGATTGACCGACAGTCAAAACCACTAACATCATAAAGACAGAATGCCATAACAACATCTCTCCTGGTGACGCTTGTAAATGATTAAACATTGTTGTCGCATTTGATTGTGAAATATTCACTAACTTTCCCGACACAGCACGCTCAAAATACGCTATAGACCAACCCGCAATGACACTGTAAAAAGTCAGTATCAAAAAACCTGCAATACCAGCAATCCAAGGGACCAGTACCCAAAACGAGCGAATGACTCGACGTTCACTTAAATCATGAATCGTATCAATCGGATTAGAACGGACTGCACGCCCTAATGCGACTTCTGCCATTAATATAGGCAGACCAACTAACAGTAAGCAAAGACAATAAATAACTAAAAAAGCCCCTCCGCCATTTTCTCCAATCAGATATGGAAACTTCCAAATATTGCCCAAGCCAACAGCAGACCCGCTCGCGGCAAAAATAAATATCCACGGACTAGACCATATACCTTGTAAACATCGACTTTCGGGCATAAATTTACGCTCTCACTACTCAGTAGTGTTTAGAAAATTAAGTAAGAGACAATTACTTTATAACCGTAATTTATCTCTCGGCATGACAATTCATTTATAGAAATGAATTTTCTTACATTCAGACGCATACCTCAAGAAAAGCGTAGGTTTTTGCCTCTATCAACCGTATAATTTCAGACTATGAGTAAAGTAAAGAAAAAATCCAGTAGCACGGGCACAATAGCGCTTAATAAACGTGCAAAATATGACTACTTTGTTGACCAGAAGTTCGAGGCCGGTGTTGTCTTGTCTGGTTGGGAAGTAAAAAGCTTACGTGAAGGTAAAGCTCAATTAGTAGATTCCTTCGTCATTATTCACCAAAACGAAGCATGGCTTGTTGGTGCGCGAATCACTCCTCTACTAAGTGCTTCAACGCATGTAGTTTGTGAGCCAATGCGTCAACGTAAGCTACTCCTTAATCGCAAAGAGCTCGATAAAATAATCCAAGTTACTGAGCAAAAAGGTAAAACCTGTGCGGCCATGGCACTTTACTGGAAGGGCAACAAAATAAAATGTGAAGTTGCTCTTGTTACCGGTAAAAAGGATCATGACAAACGAGATACAGAACGAGATAGAGATTGGTCACGAGACAAGGAACGATTAATGAAGCATGCATAGCCTGTTTCATCCTTCCTTATCATAGGGAGAATAGTCTCAAGTTCAAATAGCTCAGCAATAACACGTTATCTCTAGCGTAAACATTTAGTTTCCGTTAGAATTACGTTACTTTTTGGGGACGACATGGTTTCGACGTCGGTTACAAACCCAAAGGTGCATGTCGAGAGTGATGCGTGATCTCGTTAATCCCCCGCATCAATTTTATAGTCGCAAACGACGAAAACTACGCTTTAGCAGCCTAAACCGCTGCTAGTGTGCTGCACTCAGGTTGCTTGTAGCCAGAGATTCTGCAGTATCATAAATTACGAGATGCTAACTGATGCCCCGCCTAGGGATAAGGTTCTAAGATTAAGTAGGCTCGCCATTAACACCCTGTCCTTCGGGCGGTTCGTGGTCAAATAATAGAAGTGACTATGCATGTAGAGCCGATGGCAGAGGACTGACGGACGGGGGTTCGATCCCCCCCGTCTCCACCATTTAAAGGCTTGATTTTAAAGGGGTTTGCACTTTTTAAAATGAGGTCGGTGCACATATGAGGCACCAAATAAAAAAGCCACCTTCGGGTGGCTTTTTTTATGCCTGTGATAAAGGGTTTAATCTGATTACTTCTTCTAGGTAGTCGGGATAAATGCGAATACCTCATGGTCATTTTAATATCGCTGTGACCTAGTATTTTTTTGCAATGCTAATATGTTGCCGCCGTTCATCATGAAGTGGCTGGCGAAGGTGTGACGCAAGACGTGTGCGGCTTGGCCTTTAGGTAATTCTATCGTGGTGCGTTTAAGCGCCCTTCTAAAGCTGCTTATTGAGCCGGTTAAAACAGCATTTGATTTTGTTAATTTAGCGTGTTCATGTATTTCGTCGTATAGCTCTTGAGTAATTGGTACCCTGCCATTCTTACCACTTTTGGTGTCTGTAAAACTAACTTGATTATTTCGCACACGCTGTACGGTTAACCCTTCCACTTCGCTCCACCTTGCACCCGTCGATAATGATATTTTCGTAATTAGGTAAACATGGGGGTTATCACCTGTTTGGGTTTCGTCTAATAGCTCTTTTATCTGGTCGTGTGTTAAATATGCAAGTTCATTTTCTGGGACCTTTACATTATCAACAGTGGTCAATGGGTTAAGATAATTAATCTCTTCAGCTTTAATCAAGGTGTTAAACATTGACGATAAAT
>ERZ808232.167-NODE-167-length-14025-cov-9.032785_pt1 | contig 14025 bp, 6 predicted proteins | sample MGYA00521281_ERZ808232 | MGnify/ENA primary metagenome ERZ808232 (study PRJEB31515, sample SAMN02941833) | indoor metagenome | biome: House; feature: Kitchen Counter; material: surface | place: USA: Illinois | collected 2012-02-13 ... | reverse complement strand
GATATAAACAACACTTTTAATATAGAAGAAAATAATGAAAGCGATATTGATTTACTTTTAAATATTAATCAAATATTCATTAATAACAATTTCCAAAATAATAGCATAAATGAATCCCAAAAAATGCTTTCAAATTTAATCTCTTTAAATGAACAACCAGCCAAAGATACTTTAAAAATATACTGCGATGCATCAGTTTCAGATCCAGACGCAAAAATGAAACAATCAACTTTCGGTATTGTATTCAGGAAGCCTAGTTCCGATATTATTTCTCTTAAAATGAGTGGAAGGGTTAAAACAAATTACTCAATAAAAACTCATGATGCAGAAATGTGGGGAATTCATTACTCCTTAATACAAATTGAAAAAATGATGAAAGAAAGAAAATTGTCAAATATAAAAAAACATTGAAATATCATGTGATAATATCAATGTTGTAAAATTTTACAATGGAATATTTGAAAGTAGAAAGGGGAATGATATTGAAATAGAAGTTAAGAAAAGGCATAAAAAAGCTTTTGAATTATTAGAAAGAATCAATAAAAATTTCTCAATAAAGATAAGTTGGGTAAAAGGGCATTCTGTAAATATTTATAACAGTGAATGTGATAGGCTTGCGAAAGAAGCATGGAAAAAGTTTCCAGAATTGAATGATTTTTCTAAATTAATTGAAGTAAAATCTCAAATAGAATATATTGAAAATGATGCTTTTAAAATAACACCCCGAACAAACATGTTAAAATTTAAATAAACCTTCTTTATTTAATATTTATATAGTTTATAATAATTATATAATTTATAAAAAAGAAGGAAATAATAATGAATTTAAATGTGGACGATGCAGTTCAGATAACATGTCAAAAAATAGATTATAATATACGAGGTGTATCGTTAATAAAAATATCTTTAAATGATCAAGGTAATATAACGGATCATTATTCTATGACACCTTCTAATAGAAGTTATATGAATGACGCTAAGTTTTTTCATAAAGTATTATCACCAATTTTACAAAATTTAAATAATCAAGGAAAACCTGGCGTATTAAATTTTTCGCAAGGCTTTCCTGCTTTAGAAATGCTATCTTATCGTCCTGACCAAAAAGAATCAATACAAGATGAAAAAACATTAAATGAAATAAATGGCATGGTTGATACTTTAATGTTAGAAAAAATAACTTTAGGTAAACAAATCCCAATAAAAGATCAAAGAAAATATACAGAAGGCAATCAGATATTTGAAGATTTTAAAAAAGCTAATATTAATCCACGAGAGTTTAATAATATCATTTATACAAAAGAATATCAAGTAAAATATCCGAAAAGTCATCATTCTAACTCTTTAAATATTATAAAAAACACTGATAGTGAAGGAGTTAAGTCTTATATAATAACTTATCAAGATAAAGATAAAAAAATAAAAAACGAAAAAATATATCAGTTTGATAATTTAGAGGACGAAAAAGTTTTCTTTACAGAATTATTAAAAGAATTAGAAAATAAAAACTCTAAAACTATTGTTTATAATAACGATTATAATTTGTTTAAATATAAACCTGAAAATTCAAAAAATATAAAAATGAAAAAAGTAGAGCCATTACCATATTTTCTCGACATTTTAAACGATAAAGATATTGTTAATCATTATAAAGATAAAAAAGAAAATTTACCTTCTTTAAACCACTTTATTCTTAAAGGTCATATGGATAATGAGTTGAAAGCGTTAAGAGATAAACATGTTTTTAACTTAATGTCTGTTAGAGGAGTAAATGTTTACAGAGGATTTAAGGAAAATCTATCTGATAAAGGAATAAGTAATATAATAATGAAAAGAGAAACAGATGAAAATAGTGAAAATATATTTGTTTCTGTTGTTCAAACTTCAAGAGAAGAAAACGGAACTTTTACTACTGATATTTGTAATTTCTCCGTAGATATGCAAAAAGATAATGAAGATGAAGTCGTTTTTTCTAAATTTGCTCAAATATTTGAAAATAAATTAGGATATCCAATATCATCTTCTAATTCAAGCAAGTGTCAAATTTCATTAGAAAACTTTGAAGATCGTGGGGTTTTCGCCTGGAAATTAAGAAATGAATTCAAAACAAATATTGTTAATTTTGGTTGGGAAAGTAATACTCCTTATACTAACATGTTAAATGATTATATCAAAAATAATTTCGAAAATACAAATCAAAAAAATAGATTAATGGCGAGTGATGGTCCAACAGATGAAAATACAATATGTGTTTATTCCGATGCTTCACTGTATCAAAAGAATAAAAATAGTATAGCTTACGGTGCAGTTGTAAGAGCACCTAATTCAGATAAAATTATTCATGAAATAAGTGGTGTTAAAAGAGTTAATCATCAAGAAGAGACATGTATAGCTGAAGAAATAGGAATTATTGAATCTTTAAAATCAATAAAAATGTTAATGGAGCAAGGTGTTTTATCAAAAGAAAAAAATGTAGAAATCAGATGTGATAACATTCATGTAATAGAAGGGTTAAGTGATAAAGATGGGAAAGATAATAAAATAGAAGAAATGTACTCTTCTGAAGTATATTCTAAAAAAGAAATAAATGAATTGTTGTCTTACTTCAATAACGTTAATTTTAAATGGATAAAGGGACACTGTAATGATGTTTATAATGAAAAAGCAGATTTAATAGCTAAAAAAAGTTGGGCATTAATGTCCAGTAAAGGATATCAAAATTATGGTCATAAAAAAATATGTGATGAAAAAATAAAAGACTCTCACTACGAAGTTATAGCGTCAGTGTCAGATAATGATAAAAAAAATAGATATAATAAACATAAAAGAAGAAGAAAGGCTTAAATTTAACCTTTACAATGTTAATATATAGTTTAAAATTTAATAATAAAAGAGATGAAGAGGTGATAAAATGAGTAAAGAGTTAACGGTTTCTGTTTCTTTAAAATCAGGGCCAAAAAAAGTTCCTTATGCGGCAGTTGAATATAAAGATGGAGAACAAGTTCAGACAATCGTTTATAAAGCAGGCACTAGACATTTGAATGAAATGTTTGCAGATGTTTTAAATCTTGCAATATTAAAAGACATCAAAAGTGTAGCAGAAAATTATGACCACATTCAACTTAATTTAAACAGAAACAAGTTTAGTAAATTAATAGAAGATGGACAGCCAATAATTAATGAAAGAGATATTGATACAGTTAAAAAAGCTGAAAGTATTTATAATCACTTGTTAGATATAAAAAGTAAAACCAACATAGGTGTTTCTTTTGAGCATAGTAATCTTGCAAATATATATAACGAAGTTTTAAATTATGATAAATTAAGCGATTATAATGAACAACAAAAAGGAATAGTTTTTGGCGATCTTGTTATTGCAGAGGGAGAAAGATTTGATCCTAAAAAGTTTGGAATTGAAAATTTATCTGCAAATATTGAAAATAATAAAGAAGAAGTAAGTAGTCCTAATTTACCTACAAATAAATTAAGCGCATTTATAGATGTTGTTAAATCAGAAAATGATAGTAATATATTTTACATAGGTGTTGCTATGACTAAAAAAGAAGAAAATTCAAATACCGCTATTTTTTCTCATATAATTCCAATTAAAGCTGAAAACGAAGAGCAAGCATTGACCGAACAATTGAGAAAAGTTTTCTTTAAAGGTGAAAATAAAAGGCAACAATCTTCTATTCATGCATTAGTAGAAAAAGAAGAAGGTCTAAATGTATATTGTTCTGCTGGAAATTCAGAAATTATAAAATCAATCGTAAATGAAAGCTTTAAAGAAGATTTTAGTTTAAATATAACAGACAAATTAGGAAATAGTATTAGAGATAAAATATTACAAAAAATAAATAACGATGAGTCATTAAGAAGTATTGAATTAAATGATAATAAAAAAGAATTAGTGGCAAGTGAAATTTATAATGATAAAAATAAAATGGCTGTATATATATCAACTTCTTCTAATGAAATAGGGCAATCTTACGGTATCGTAATAAGAGCGCCCGCCAGCGATGAAGTTTTATATGAAATTGAGGGAAAAGTTAATGGTGATATAATTAACGATCAAATAGAAAGAGATAGATATGCAGCGAATGAAGCTTTAAAATATATAGCTGGAAAAGTAAGGAATGGTCATCTTCCAAAAGATATGAGTTTTGAAGTAAGAACCAATAATTTACCATTAGTCTCAATGATAAGTGACGGTAGCTTGAAACTTTTAGATAATGATAAAATTAAAAAAGATATTTCTGAAAATATTTCATTTTCTTGGGTAAATGATAAACACCTTGATCCTTATATTTCATGTTCAAAAGATGTTGCTAGAAATGCAAGGAAAATGATTTCTGCTGGAAACATTGTTCAGTCAGTAGAGTTTGAAAATAAAGAAGCCATCTCTTCTATAAAAAATAATAAAGATTATACTTTCAATAGTAAAGCTAAAAAATTAAAAAAATCTTAATTATATGTATATGATTAATAAGGCTATATATATTTCTTGAAATGTATATAGTCTTTTTTGTTGCAATAAATATCCAGATAGTATAGTCTTTCGAAATCAACAATCAAGTTCAAAAAATAACCTACATTTTTTTTAAAGAAAGCAAAAAATCTGTTGCCAAGCCTTTTAAAGACGTTTATAATGTATATATAAATAAATCGCAGGAGAAATTAAATGTCGAATGAAAACACTAAAAAAGACCAGCCTTTAATGTCAGCAGAAGCAATTTACCAGATGGGTAAAATTGCAAAAACACATAAAGCAAAAGGTCATATTGAAACTGAAGAGGAAAGAGCAGAGCGTTCTAAAGTTCTTAATTATTGCCTAAGTGTCATTAGTCAATTCCCACAAAAACATGCTCTTGACATTGAACATGTAGCTATGTGGCTTGAAAAATCATATAAAGAAAACCCTGAAAAAACATTCTGGCATGTAATGCGTGCTAACGGTATTGGTGGTTCAGATATGGGTGTGCTTTATGCAGCAACAGAAGGTGACCAAGGTCAATCCCCATTCCAAACAAACCGTGATATTATTAAATCAAAACTATTCTTATCTCCTATTGGTGAAGATAGTCCACATACTTCCCGTGGTACGAGAATGGAGCCTTATGTTAAAGATATTTTCCTAAAAGATCTTGCCGTAGGTAATGTTGTTGAGTCTACTCTTAGCACTGAAGATAAAGCAAATCAAAGAAATAATGCTAAAACTAACCCGCTTTACGGAGCAAAAAGTATTCTAACAGAAGAAATGGAAGCATCATTTGTAACATTTTATGATCCAGAACACCCTTGGTTAAATGGTAACCCTGATGAAATTATTCAAAAACCAGATGGTAAAATTGTTATTGTTGACTATAAAGCACCAGTTGATGTTCATGGACATATTCCTGATTATTACTATGCTCAGGTTCACCATTATGGAATTATTTTCAAAAAACAATTCCCTGAGTTGGCTGATAAAGTAGAAAGTGTTGCTCTTGCAAACTTTAATTATCGTGAAGGTGCAGAAATTATTTATACTGAAGTTCCTTATAGTGAAGAAGTTGCAGAAAAAGTTCTTGCAGTAGGTGATAAATATTGGAATGATTTTGTTATGAAAGGTCTTCTTCCAAAATCCATTGAATTTGGTGTTAGCACTGAAGTAGAAGATTTACAGATTAGAGCAGTTTCAAGAGATGAATATGGTGTCGCAACAGAAGTTCAAAATATCGATTTCTCACAAGATATTGAATCTGGATTAATTTCAGAAGATATGCGTAAATTCGTAGATAAAGAAGACGGAACCCAACTTAGTATTGATAATGTAGTAGATACATTAAGCGATCTTATTTCACGTTATAGTACGACTCGTCATATCGCAAGAGAAGGCGAAAAAGTGAGTGATGAATTTTCATTTACAATTAAGCATTTGTTGCTTAACAAATTGTCTCTTGAAGATGAAACAGATACAATTAAAACGCCTACTGCGAATATTGCGTTAATTAAACGTTATGATATGACTAAGCTTCTTCCAGATCTTGAAGATTATTGGAAAAAACTAAATCTAAGTACTGAAACATTAAATGCAGAGATTTATAATAACCCAAGAGCATATTTGAAAAATGAATTTGATCCTAATAATCTTTATCAGGCAACTCAAAACTATATGAATGATATGGCATTCTATTTCAATTATAAATCTGGAAATATTGATAAAACTCCCGAAGATGACATTCACTTTGAAGAGTTAGAAAATAAATTTAATGCAGATTTAAAACTAAGAAAAGGATCTACTAATTTAAATCTTGTTTCAATTCCAGAATTTATGGAAGCGGTAGATACAACTCAAACCGAGTTAGATATTGATTATCTCATTAAGTTTACCAAAAGAGTAGACCCGACTGGTGGTTTCCCGTTCAGAAATTATATTGATTATAATGCTTCTGATGTAACTATCAGATTAAGAAATCCGAGAGATGAAAAAGATCTTTCAGTTGTTGATACTTTCAAAGAAGAATTGAGAGTTATGATTACTGATTATGCGGATAAAGTTGGTTTAAGTTATGCTATGGATAGAAGAGAAGCTACAAAACAGGATATTGTAGAAAATCAAGCGAAAGCGGAACTTGAAGCTGCTCAAAAAGCAGAAGAAAAAGAAAGAGTTCGTATTGAAAAAGAGAAACAAAAAGAAGAAGCTGCAAGAGCAGAAGCAGAAAGAAAAGCAGAAGAGAAAGCTAAAAAAGATTTGGGTGATGTTAGCAAATTATCTGATAAAGATAAAAATGAAATTGCAACAGAAGCTGATGATTTATTAGGAAAACCAACTGCAAGAAAGAAAAGAGTAATTAAAAACGGATAATTTTGTAAAAAATTACATTTAAAAAAAATGGCACTCTGAGTGTCATTTTTTTATTTAATTAATTTAAAAAAAGTTGAAAATATATTTGACTTATTTTTTTTATAGAATATCCTCTCTTTAAGGAAAAAGAATTCCTTTTGAGTAATAAAATAAACTTTTAAAGAAATCTTTTTTTTAAATGAAACTCAATTTGTAGTTAATAGTTCGTAATTTAATTAACTAATTTAAATTATGTCAAAACAAATTAAGCTGAAAAACAAAAAATTAAAACTTAACTAAATTGCAAAACAGGAGAAATATTATGGGATTTAATCCATCATCCGTTCCAGGTCTTAATAACGTAAAAGTAAGACAACAACAAGCTTTCAGAAAACCAAATGATAAGCAGTATAGTCAGCAAGAAATGGTTACCCCCCGCCTAATACATCAATATCATATTGTCCCTAATGATGCCGCAAATAACGGTTATATCTTAGGTGTACTTGATTGGTATGGTCAAGAACGTCACGTAAAAGTAACTATTAGTGATGAAGCGTATCAATCTCAAAAAGCAAGAGATGCAGAAAGTAAAAAAACCTATGAAGGTAATTTTAATGGTGCGTATATTGACTCAAAAATGGAAGCAAAACTTAAATTTATCGAAAGCAATCAGACTGATAAAAAATTCGTAATCGGATTAGAAGGTGCTGTATTTAAAAGTGGAAAAGTAGAAAAAATCAATGGTATTGATTATATTCCAGTAGTTGCAAGAAGAATTGCTAACTTTAAATCTGCGGCAAAAGCAGTAGAAGGTTTCTTTACCGCATCTGGTTATTACGATAAAGATATTGAAGCTTATAGAGTATCAGCTATCGAAAGCTGGTCTAAAAACCCAATCAATTTTAACGATGAAGAAAATATTGTTAAATTGGAAGAAATGCTTGACGTAATAAATAAAAATAGAGATTTATATGAAAGTGGTGATAAGAATGCAGATATGCTTCCTAATCTTGGATTTAGATTTATCGCCTCAAAAGTAACAAAAGGAAAAGAAAAAGATTCAGAAGAAGAAGTTGTTCTTTCTCGTAAAATCTTTGATAGTTCAAGTGCTATGGATATTATCCAGTTGGAAAATAATAGCTATCGTCCACTAAACAGAACATTCTTACGTCAGATGATGGAAGGTTATACTCATTATGTTCTAAATGAAGAAGACGGTGTAGCTAAATCTTATGGTGCAGACGAAAGCGAAGTATTGCTTGAAATAGTTCCATTTAAAGTTTACAGAACTTCAACCATTGAGCCTGTATTTAATTTAAATACGACTAATGAAAATGTGAAAAGAAGACCTTTATATCAGATGATTCAAACGCCTTACCTTAATTCTTTAAGTGAAGACGAAACACCTACTGTTGGAAGAAATCTTGCGTTTACAGGATTCATTAAAATTTCAAAAAATAAAATGGACGAAGATACAGGTAAAGTGACTATTCAAAGTTTAGTTACCAATTTCAACTTCGGTACATTAAGAGGAAATGTTCTTTCATTTATCAGAAATGGTGATGACGATAAGAAATATGAAATCGAAGAAAGAATAAGACAGAGATATTATACTGAAGAAGAAAAGATTGAAATTGAGAAAAGAAAAGAAGAAAAACTTCTTAGAGAAGGTAAACCAGCAGGTTCTTCATTAAGTAAAGACGCCGGATTAAATCCACCAAGTAGTCTTTCTTTACAATCAGCACCAAGTGCAGATAGTCATGAAACCTCAATGGAAGCAGAAGATCTTTTCAGCGATCAAAAACCAACGGTTGAAACTCAGAAAGTTGAAACAAAACCTGAGCCAACTATTGTTGAAGATGACGACGATGATATTCCTTTCTAATAAGGAACAAAAAAAGCCTCGAAAGAGGCTTTTTTTTTAGGAAAGGATAAACAAAAATAAAAAAAGCATTAATCCAATGAGTAAAATAGCACCACCACCACCTGAATCTGAATCTTCTTCATTGCTTTGATTTTCTTCAACCTTTTGAGTAGTCTCTTTTTTATTATCCTGAGTGTTTTTTTCTACTTTCTTTTCTTCTTGATTTTTTGCTTTATCTTTATTTTGAGAAACAACATTTTCGTTTATAGTTTTATCTTTACTTTGAATTTTATCTAATTCCTCTATCTTTTTATTTATTGTTTCATTAAGTTTACTTAAAGTTTCTTTATTTGAGTTTATATTTGAAGAGAGGTTTTCGTTATCTTTTTTCAACGAATTATTTTTTTGAGAAAGGACCGAGTTTTCATTTTTTAATGAATCTCTTTCTGTTTTAAGTTTAATGGTCTCGTTATTCAAAACTTTTTTTTCATTGGTTAATTCAAGAATTTTTTTTTGATTATACGAAGTGCTCAATATATAACTTTGAAAGTTTATACCAATAGCAATAACCGCGATACTAATTACGATTCCAAATATTCCAAAAACGATTTTTTTATTCATTAATTTTTCTCCTAATAAAAAAGTTTATTGAATTGTATCATTATTTTAATCGTAGATCTAGCTGTATTTTATTTTTGATTTACATTTTAAATTAATGTATTATATCAAAATATTATAAAAATAAAAAGGTTAATCAAATGTGGAAAGATATTGCAATAAATCCATATGGAATAAAAGTTCAAGAAAATAATGACGGTGTGAGAAGATATAAAACTCCAAATGGATGGAAAATAGAATCTGATGAATCTATTGAAGTATGCCGACTAAAAAGTAAAGAAGAAATAATAATTGCAGCTAAGGCAATGTCAAACTTAACTATTTCAAAATATTATGATCATAATCCTTATGTCTATTCAATTATATGGTTTACTCCATATGGTTTTCAAACAAAAATTAATGAAAAAACAATAGAAAAAGTAAAAGAAAATAAAAAAGCAATCATATTAAAAAAACATATCGAAAATGAACTAGGAAAGAGAGTTTTATTTTTATGGATGAATCATGTTAAATGGAATGACGAATTGCCTAAATGGGATTACACAATAAAAATGAAAAGCCCAACTTTGATTCGTGGAATACAAATAGGACTATCTAAATTAATAAAAGAAAGATATAAAGAAGATCTGTGGACTGAATTAGGAATTTTATCTTCTTCAGACTCTTCAATATGGATTTTACCACCTGAAAAAAGAAAAATTTATTCTTCCAAAATTGATGATAATCAAAGTGTTCCATTTGCAACATTATTAGATAGTATGCCACCTTACATAAGTAAAAAAATAAAACCCAAGGCTACTTTTAATCAAGCTTATCTAACCCCTCAAAATATAGAAAATAATAGCATTTTTGATATTTACACAAGCACTGATGTAAAGAAATTGTTATGGGTAACTGAAAGAACAATAGCGCATTATGGTTTTGAAAATTTATTAAGTTGGAAAGAATGGTATTCATTAGAAGATTCTGAAGGAATTGTAGTTTTTGAAAATAAAGAAATAGAAAAAAAATACAAACTTTTTGATATTTTAAATTTAGAAAAAGGAATAGAGCGTTTAGAAATCTCTTTAACTAATAATAATCCTGTTATAATTTATATTATATCAAAAGAAAATAAAAAATTAAAAACAGAATTATCTTTAAAAGATTGGGCTGGTGAACAGCCTAAAATAGAAAAAGAAACAAAGAAAATGAAAGAAGACGAATTTGGTCGAGTTCCTTATAGGGCCTTAAGCAAAGTAAGTAAACCTGTTGGTATGATCCCGAAAAGATTAGAAGAAAGTATTCATAATGCTCTACTTGAATTACAAAGAAAGTATGGTGATGTTGATAGGCTTATCTCAAAAGCAATGGGAATATCTAAAAAAGATTTAGGTAATTATATCAGTGCAGAACAAGTAGACGCAGTAGCTTTATTTATGGACGCATTTTCAAGGAAACAAGATGCTATACTCGCTGATGAAACAGGTTTCGGAAAAGGAAGGGTTCTTGCTTCTTTAGTAAAAATAGGATTAAGAAAAGGGAAAACGGTATTATTCCTTACTGAAAATTCTCAATTGTTTTCTGATTTTTATAGAGATCTTACAGATGTTTATGGTGAAGAAGATATAAAAGATATTGTTCCGACCATGCTTCATGGTAATGCAAAAATAATAAATCAAAAGTCTGAACTTATAGCTAAAATGACGAGAGCAAGTAAAGCATATAATGAAATGCTAGAAAAAAAATCATTTGATAAAAATGAAACAAAGTTAATATTTTCTACTTATTCTCAAATAAATAAAGAAAACAAAACAGATAAAAATACTAAAAATAAAAGTAATATAAAAGTAGAATGGCTAAAAGAAAGATTGAAAAGTAATCCAGAAGGTTGTTGGTTAATTCTTGATGAAAGTCATAATGCTGCTGGCGATTCAAATGTGAATACCAATTTAGAATCTTTAATACCTTATTCAGATGGTTGTTTATTTTCTTCAGCAACTTATGCTAAAACTGAAAATAACTTATCTGTTTATAAAAGAGCAACCAATTTGCCCGAATGGTTATATGTTTTATCTAATAACGCAATTTCACATGATGAAGGTGAAATGAGAGAAGCATTAACAACCTCTATGGCAAAAAAAGGAAACTTTATAAGAAGAGAGCATAAGCCTATTGATCCACCAGAAGTTAAATGGATAGAAATGAATGAAAGTGAAGATTTAGCATTATCTGCATTTTCTATGTTTTGGCGAAAAGCTCATTTAGCAGTAGCTACTAGAGAAAAGCTTATAGGTGGATTTTATGGAGAATCTTGGGCTAAAATAGGCGGGTATTTATCACGTTCAGTTAAAGAGTTTTCTTTTTTAGTTAAAGTTGATTATCATATAAATGCAATAACAGAATCTTTAAAAGCAGGAAGAAAACCATTTTTGGCTTTAGAGAGTACATTTGAGAGTGCTTTTAGATCAGTATTAGAAAATGATCTTGAAGGTTCAGATGATAATGAGGAAGAAAATGAAATTAATTTGATTAAAGATCTTGAATCAACTGAAGAAGATAAAGAAAATAATAACTCAAAAAAATATAAAAAGAAAAAACCAACACTAAATGGTTTAATACTTGATAAGCTTCCAACATGGAAAGAAAGATTAACATTAATATTAGATAAAACTTTAAACATTGAAGATTTTAAAGAAAATAATGAGAATCCAGAAGATTTAGAAACAATAATGCAATTAAGAGAGGACGCAATTGAAGAATTAAAAAAACTTCCGGATTGGGATCTTATGCCAATAGAAAGGATTCTTCGTGGTGTAAAAAATAATGGATATAATGTAGGTGAACTATCTGGTAGAATGTTAAGTTATGAAATTACGGAAGAAGGGAAATATAAAATAATACCTCTTTCTAAACCTAACAGAGTTGAGTTAGTTAATAATATTAATGACGGAAGTATAGACTTCGCCGTAATAACACTTGCTGGTTGTACTGGTATAAGTGTTCATGCTGGTAAAAAATTCAAAGACCAAAAACAAAGAGAACTTTTTGAAGGTGATATCGCAGTAAATACTTCTAAAAGAATACAGTTTTGGGGAAGAGTGAGACGTAAAGATCAAGTATGTGAGCCTTTATTTAGCCGTTGGGCATTAAACATTTTATCTGAAAAAAGAACTCAGGCGAGAGAAGATAAAAAGAAAGAAAAATTAGCTGCTCATGTGGGTATGAAACAAGATTTTGAAGATATTAGTTGGATTTCAAAAGAAGGTGAGGATATTGTTGAAGAATGGGCATTAGATAGAAAACAATTCGCTGCTCAAATTGGCGTAACCAAAGAAATAGAGGGGAATTCTGTTGGTAGAGTAGATAGAGCATTGTTAAGATCTATTATATTACCATTAGTTGAACAAGAAGGGCTTCTTGATAGATTAGATCGTGGCCTTCAACTTATGAAAAATGTAGCTCAAAAAGAAAGAAATATAGGTGTAATTAAAAGATCAAGAAAAATTAGAGAAAACTGGCTTCTTGGGCATCCTACAAGAAATTCAGAAGATCCAACAAACAAACTGGTTTTACCAAAAATAAGCTATGTTGAGCGTGTTTTTGAAAAAAATAAAGGAATAGAATATAAAGATTTAGTTAAATATATAACAGAAAACAATTGGAAAGAAGTTGATGGATCTTTTGTGTTGGAAAAATGGAAAAATGCTTGGTTATTTGAATCTTCTTGCGGAAATATTCTGAATGAGAATTTCAGAAATGAAGTTTGGAATTGGGTAGCGGCCAGATTGCCACTTTGTAAAAAAGGAAATGAAATAAAATTAACAAGACCTGGTGAATCAGATATTACAAGCGCCGTTATTTTAGGTTTTGATTATCCAGAATGTGAAGGAAAAAAAGAAGGTGCAAGTAATTGGGCTTTATCACAAGTTGCAATAAAAGTATGGATGGTTGGTGAAGATGAATATTCATTAATTCCATTAATAAGACTATTTAAAGATCCGGCATTTAAAGTTTTAAATTCAAAAATAAACATGGATTTATTTAAAGAAGAAACTTTGCCTTTTATTGGTGTCTCTATTGAAGGAAATCCTATTTTAGCCGCTTATTGGGGAAAAATATGGAATGTAGGAAAGCCAATTTTGGTAAATGACGATGATGAAGGATTGATATGGATATGGAGTCTTCCTAAATTATTTAATTGGAATATAATGAACAAACTTCCTAAAATAGCATTGAATATAAAACAAATTTATAATTTTTTATGTTTTAATAAAAATATAAATAAAGATCAAAAGTTAATAGCTATAATGAAAGAAGGAAGATTTATTACAGCAGAAAATAATGGTTATGCAGTTCAAATAGAAGTTGATCATGATACTTTCAAAGAAGAAATTAGTGGTTGGGCAAATCCACGTAACAGAAAGTTATTTAATAATATTAATTATAAAGGAAGAACAAAAGACAAAAAAAATTGCGTTTCCTTTAATATTAATTATAAGTTAATTTTTAACGTTTTCTCTTCTATGGAAAAAAATGGAATTATATGGAAAATAGAAAATTGTGATGAAAAATGGTATTATGATAGCTCAAAATCTATAATGGATTCTGCTATTAATGAAAATGAAAAAATTTTAAACCCAACAAAGAAAACTGAAAATCCAAATGCAAGACAAAAAAGAAAATAATTACAATAGATTTTTTATTTTAAAAAGTTATAATGTAATATATAGATAAAATA
>ERZ808232.165-NODE-165-length-14115-cov-8.692603_pt1 | contig 14115 bp, 13 predicted proteins | sample MGYA00521281_ERZ808232 | MGnify/ENA primary metagenome ERZ808232 (study PRJEB31515, sample SAMN02941833) | indoor metagenome | biome: House; feature: Kitchen Counter; material: surface | place: USA: Illinois | collected 2012-02-13 ... | reverse complement strand
AGCGCCAGCGCAACAAGCCCCACAGCAAGGTTTTAACCAGCCTCAAGGTGGTTATAATCAAGCGCCTGCTCAGCAAGCTCCACAACAAGCAGCTCCGCAAGCTCAACCACAGTCTTTTGGTAGTTGGGGTAATGAACCGCAACAAGCGCCTACTCAAGCCGCTCCACAGCACCGAGCACCACAGCAACCTGCTCCTCAACGCGCTCCAGCACCTGAACCGAAGCCTCAGCAAGCGCCAAACTTTGATGACTTTGATGATGACATTCCTTTCTAGGTCATACTTAAAATAAAATTGTAGAGTTAAAGCTGAGAGCCCCTTCTATAGGGGCTTTTTTGCTTCAAATTACGATCTTTAATGGAGAGCGAAACAATGCTTTTAGGTGTCACGCTTGGAACGAACGATCTCGCGAAAGCGGGGGCTTTTTACGATGCGGTGCTAAGTACGCTTAATATGGTTCGTACGATGACGGTAGATGGAGAGATTGGTTACGGTGCCGCTGATAATACAAGCTGCTTTTGGGTGTTAACGCCGTTTAATAAACAGGCTGCGACAGTCGGCAATGGAGTGCAGGTGACATTTCAAGCGTCGAGCAATGCTCAAGTTGAGGCGTTTTATCATACTGTTTTAGCTTACGGTGGGGCAGATGAGGGGGCACCAGGCTATCGTTATCGTGCTAATTATTTTGGCGCTTACTGTCGTGATTTGGATGGCAATAAGCTACATGTTATGTATGAAGTATAATCTTGGGTTAGTAAAAGGGTTATCCTCTGTGCTTTAGCTTAAGTGACGCACTTATTATCTTAGTTTAGGTATTACTATGGGTCTATTAAACTAAAAGGTTTTAAATAAAACTTGCTGTACAATTTATCTTTGTGTTATTGTTTTTACATCGGGTTAATAGAAAGCCCTGTTTATTTGTAAGTACCACGTTGTTATTAGTAATAATCCTTCGCGTTATCCTCAGTTAAATATTTGTTTTCTTCATACTCAATCGTCTTATTTTAGGCACACTTTTATTAATTTCTAGGATATCTATTATGTCTACTAAAACAACTGGTTCAGTAAAATGGTTTAACGAAACAAAAGGTTTCGGTTTTATCGAACAAGAATCTGGTCCTGACGTTTTCGCTCATTTCAGCGCAATTGTTAGTGATGGATTCAAAACATTGGCTGAAGGCCAGCGTGTAGAATTTACCGTGACACAAGGCCAAAAAGGTCCACAAGCAGAAAATATTGTTTGTATCTAAAAGCATTGTGTTAGCGTCAAAGCCCCTCTTATAGGGGCTTTTTTGTTTTTATAGAGCGCTTATTCAGGATTGAAAACGCTAAGTACGTACTAAGGCGTGTCAATCGTCAGTACTATTTTCCCTAAATGGTGTTTTTTCTGAAACGCTTGTTGTGCCTGAACGATCTCTTGTAGTGGGTAGGTTTGCGCCACCAGTGGTTTTATTTTTCCTTGTTCAAGGTAGTGAATCAAGTTTTGAAACACGTTCGGTGCTAAAACCGTGCAGCCAAACAAGCTCAAGTCTTTCAAGTATAGAGTTCGTACGTCTAGTTCTACAAAGGCACCACCAATGGCGCCAGAAACAGCATAACGACCAAAAGGTTTGAGTACTTCTAGGAAAACAGGCCATTGTTTACCAGCAACTAGATCAATAACAACATCGATGCTGCTTTCACCTAAAGCGGCGACTACGTCATCTTCTCGGGTAAGTGCTTGGTCAGCTCCTATGTCCAATAATGCTTGGCGTTTATCCGCACTGGTAATAGCAACAACATAGGCTCCGCGAGCTTTTGCTAATTGTATGGCAGCAGAGCCAACACCACCGGATGCACCAGAAATCAAAACGCGATCTTGTTCGTTAACATTGGCTCGGCTTAGCATATTCTCTGCTGTCGAATAAGAGCAAGGGAAAGACGCCAGTTCGATATCTGATAAATGACTCTTGATTGCGTAGGCATGTCTGTCTGCAACTTTCGTATATTCTGCAAAACCACCATTACATTCAGAGCCAAAATAACCGGCAGGATTGAGCTTTTCACTATCGATTTCTTGTAGACAAGGCTCGATTAAAACACGTTCGCCAATACGTTTTGGATTAACCTTACTGCCAACAGCCACTATGATACCGCAGACATCTGCGCCTTGAATAAGAGGAAACGACAATGCGTGGCCTGACCAACTGGCGTCAGAGCTATCGGCCTCTTTTTTCGAATACCACGCTAAGCGAGTGTTGATGTCGGTGTTATTGACGCCTGCTGCAGCAACGCGAATCAACACATCTTGGTTACTCAGGGTCGGAATGGGTAAGTCGTTGCGATAGTGTAACTTGTCTGTGTCGCCATGCCCGGTTAGGACGATGCCACTCATAGTGTCTGGAATAGAGCTTGGAATAGTGGATGTCATAGTGGTTGGCCTTCTAGTGAGATGTTTGAGTGGTATTCATCAGAACGGACAGTGTGGTTTGAGCTGCAACGACCGCTTGTGCGCCTAAAATAGGCCAGGCACTGGAAATGCCTTCATGTAACAAGAACAAAGGGTCGATTAAGTCTGATCTTTGGCTTTTTTCCGCTAAGAACTGGCGGACTTCCTCTTTGTGTTCTTTAACGGCTTTATTAATCAGTTCGTTATCAGGGAAAGCGGCAACGGCATTCATCGACAAACAGCCATGAGGGGCGCTTTCTGCCATCCATACCTCAAGGCGTTGAAATATATCGGATAGTGCCTGTTCACCATTGGCTGATAGCGCACTATTAAGGTAAGTAAGATAGCGCTGATGGCGATACGCTAGCGCGGCGACGACCATGGCTTCTTTCGATGGATAATGTTTATACAGAGTGCGCAAACTGACGTTGCAGGCTGTTTTCAGTTTATCCACATTTGGTTCGGCAAAGCCATATTGGCTAAAGGCAAGCTCAAGGTTGGCTGCGATTTTTTGTTTCAAAGTGGTTTTTCTAAAGGGTAGAGTGTTTGTTCTACCTGGAAAGGTAGAGTAAACACTCTACCTTTGTCAATGCGCTGCCATTGATCTTAGAAAATTTTGTTTGAATCGAGAGGATATCTGGCAGAGATTTATCGGTATACTTAGTGCTTTTTGGCGCGTAGCTAGGTGCTTCAAAGGCACAGCACAAGGGAAGAGGTTGAAACAGTGAACGATGACGATGAAGCATCTTTGTTTGCTCAAGAAGTAGCGGGCATTCAGCCTTTAGAAAAAAGCGCAGTGTATCTTGGCAAAAAAGGCGCGACGGTGGATTTTCAAGCGCGTAAACGTGCGGCTATTATGGTTCAAGAAGCAGATAACAATCACCTTTCTCATGATTACGTTGAAAAAGTGGGACCCAATGATGTGTTGGCATATCAGCGTTCAGGTGTTCAGGATGGCGTATTTAAACGTTTACGCCAAGCAAAATATGGTATTGAATCTCGTTTAGATTTACATCAAAGGACTGTTGCACAGGCTAGAGAGCTGGTTTATCAATTTGCAGAAGACTGTATACGTAATGATATTCGCGTGGCTATTGTTGTTCATGGAAAAGGCGACCGGACACCTGACCCTGATAAGCAAGCGATGATAAAAAGCTATATTAACAAGTGGTTGCGTGATTTAGACAGTATTATGGCCTTCCATAGTGCTCAGCGTTACCATGGCGGGCTAGGTGCGGTGTATGTGCTGTTCAAAAAAAGCGACAAAGCGCGCCTTGAAACCTGGGAACAAAGCCAAAAGCGGTAACATGTCTTGTTTTGAGGATAAAAGCATTTTGGTTTGTTCATGTAGTAAAAGTCACAAATTTGTTATAATCCCCTTACTTTGCGGTCTTGAGTTCCATTAGGCTGCCCCAAAACATTCCAATCACCGTATTCTAATTCACTAGAGGTAGAGAATGACTAATAGCACCGCACATCACCCTGCGTTTACTTTTTTGCGCAGCGAATTTATCGATGCTCTAAACGTAACTGTTCAAGAGTTCGAGCATACTGTTACAGGCGCTAAACATTTTCATATTGCATCAGAGAATGATGAAAACGTCTTTTTAGTTGGTTTAAAAACTGTACCGACAGATTCTTGTGGTGTCGCGCATATTTTAGAGCACACTGTATTGTGTGGCTCGGAACGATTTCCTGTTCGTGACCCATTCTTCATGATGATTCGTCGCTCTTTGAATACTTTTATGAATGCGTTTACGTCTTCAGACTGGACGGCTTACCCGTTTGCCAGTAAGAACAAAAAAGATTTTAACAATTTACTTGGTGTTTATCTTGATGCGGTGTTCTTTTCTCGTTTGGATGAGTTGGATTTCTCTCAAGAAGGGCATCGTCTTGAGTTTGCTGAGCCGACCAATGCCGAGTCTGAGTTAACTTATAAAGGCGTCGTGTTCAATGAAATGAAAGGCGCGATGAGTTCGACTACGTCAGTACTTTGGCAAACGCTCACAAAATATCTATTCCCTAATAACACTTACCACTTTAACTCTGGTGGTGAGCCAAGTGATATTCCAGATTTATCTTATCAAGACCTATTAGCATTTTATCGAACTCACTATCACCCATCGAATGCGGTTTTCATGACATTTGGTGATATCCCTGCTGAAACGTTGCAAACTGAATTTGAAGAAAAAGTACTGAATCGCTTTGAACGTCTTGAGACACAAGTTAGTGTGCCGAATGCTAAACGTTACTTTTCTCCAGTTCGTGTAGAAGAAGGGTATGCAGCGGATGAAATCAAAGAAGATGGTAGTCATGTTGTCGTTGGTTGGTTATTAGGAGAAAGCATCGATTTAGGCCAGCAATTTGAAGCTGAATTATTATCAAGTGTCTTGTTAGACAATAGTGCTTCACCATTACGACGCGTGCTTGAAAGTAGCAAATTGGGTCGTGCTCCATCGCCTTTGTGTGGTCTTGAAGACAGCAATAAAGAAATGAGTTTCATGTGTGGTCTAGAAGGCGTGAAACGTGAAAATACCGCTCAGGTCGAAGCACTGATTTTATCGACTCTTGAAGACATTGCTAAGAACGGAATTCCTCAAGATATGGTTGATGCCATGCTACATCAATTGGAATTAAGCCAACGTGAAGTAGGTGGCGGTAGTTATCCATATGGATTACAGTTAATTTTGGCAGGCTTATCAACGGCAGTACATTCTGGTGATGTGATTGCTCAATTAGATTTAGATCCAGTGATCGAGTCCATGCGCGAAAAAGTGCAGGATAAGGATTACATCCCTAATTTAATTCAAACTTTATTATTGTCTAATGCGCATCGTGTCACTATCACTTTAAGCCCTGATGATGCTTTGGAAATGCGCCGTAATCAGTCAGAAAAGGATCGTTTAAGTAGTATTAAAGCGGCGCTTTCTGATGAAGAAAAAGCCAATATTATTGCCCGCAGTGAAGCATTGAAAGTGCGACAATCACAAGTCGATGACATGAGTATTCTGCCAAAAGTTGGCCTTGAAGATGTGCCAGCACGTTTGCCTGAATATGAAAACCATCAACAAGCTGGTGAGTTGCCTGTTACGTTTTATCCGCAAGGCACCAATGGCCTAGTGTATCAGCAGTTGGTTATCACCTTGCCAGAGCTTGATGAAGAGGAAAAAGAGTATCTACCTTTATTTTCTTCATTGATTACAGAGCTTGGGGTTGGGGAGCAGGATTATCTTACTATTCAAGAGCGACAAGCTCAGGTTTGTGGTGGATTAGGTGCGTCTAACTCGATTCGTGCGAGTATCGAAGATCGTCAAACAGTAAGTGCGTATTTTGTGTTGACGTCTAAAGCGTTAGTGCCGAATGTGGTCGCGATGAGTGAGTTGCTAAAAGACACCATGTTACAGGTTCGTTTTGATGAAATTAGCCGCGTGAAAGAGCTGGTGGCACAGCGTCGTTCACGTCGTGAGCAATCAATTACTGGTCAAGGCCATTCATTAGCAATGACCGCTGCAGCTAGTGGTATATCAGGCTTATCTGCTCAACAAGAGCAGTGGGGTGGTATGACGGGTATTCGTAGTGCGATTGCATTGGATGACGCGATGAAAGCAGATGATGCTGCAGTAGAGTCGTTATTTGCGATTTTCTCTCGCTTGCATGGCAAATTACTTAACGCGCCTAAGCAGATGTTGTTGGTGGCTGAGCCACAGCATGAAGCCAGTCTACTTGAAAGTGTGTTGCCAGTATTTGCCGATTTGCCTAAAGGTGAGTCTTCAGCGGCATTTGTTTTACCTACAGTGGACAGTAAAGTAAATACAGCTTGGCTTACGGCTACGCAAGTTAACTTCTGTAGTAAAGCCTTTAAAACTGTATCGGGCGAGCATCCTGATGTCGCGGCGTTAACAGTATTGGGTGGTTTTCTACGTAATGGCTTTTTGCACCGAGTTATTCGTGAGCAAGGCGGTGCTTACGGTGGTGGCGCGAGTTTTGATGGTACCAATGGAGCTTTTCGTTTTTATTCTTATCGTGACCCACGTCTAACAGAAACATTAGCGGATTTTGATGCTTCTATTGAATGGATGTTAAGTGAGACGCATACCGATGATGCATTAGAGGAAGCTATCTTAGGTGTGATTGGCTCTATGGATAAGCCTGGTTCGCCAGCGGGTGAAGCGCAAAGTGATTTTTATATTCATTTGCATGGACGATCTTTGGCGTATCGTGAAGCATTTCGTGCGCGCATTCTTGCTGTGACCCTTGAACAGCTAAAAAATGTAACGAAAACCTATTTAAACAAAGAAAATGAAAGCGTGGCAGTGGTAACGTCAACCGCTAAGCGTGATGAATTAGCTGCGTTAGGCTTTGATATTCAAACTTTATAATGCAAAAACGTGACAGTTTTTTACCAACGGAAAATGTAATGGATCAGTTTCACGATATACGCCCTTATAACGACGATGAAGTCGTTGGGGTGTTGAATAACTTGGTGGACACACCAGACTTTATTAATACCATCATCGACTTTCGATTTGCTGGTTGGCCTAAATTATTGCGAGCGCCCTTGGCGTTTGCAGTAAAAATTGCTTTAAAGCGTCAAGTCTCAGGCATAAACAATGTACATGACTTTCAAATGCGTGTTGCTGGATACATGGAGCGAATGATCAAAACCACGACCTCTGATGTAGAGTATCGGGGTCTTGAAAAGTTAGAGAAAGGCGTTGGTTACTTATTTCTATCGAATCATAGAGATATCGCGATGGACCCAGCCTTTGTCAACTATGGTTTGTATTTAGCCGAGTTGAATACAGTGCGCATTGCAATAGGTGATAACTTATTACGTCGACCATTCGTATCTGATTTGATGCGTTTAAATAAGAGTTTTATTGTTAAACGTTCTGTTAATGGTATTCGCGAAATGATGGCTGCCTTTGCGCAATTATCTGGTTACATTACACATTCATTGACGAAAGATCAGTGTAATATTTGGATTGCTCAGAAAGAAGGGAGAGCAAAAGATGGTGTGGATCAAACTGATCCAGCGCTTATTAAAATGCTTTATATGAGTCAGAAGAAAGAAAAAATTTGTTTCCCTGAAGCGATGGCAAAGTTGAAAATTGTACCTGTGTCGATTTCTTATGAGTACGATCCGTGCGCTTTTGATAAAGCGCGTGAATTGTACGAGAAGTCGACAACGGGGAATTATGAAAAAACAGAATTCGAAGATATAGATAGCATTAAAAACGGTATTGTGGGGAAAAAAGGTAAAGTAGTAGTGACCTTTGGAGATATTCTGAAAGACGGAATTGATACCCCTGAAGAGCTGGTGGCTGCTGTTGATCGTCAAATTATTACCAATTATGCTATTCAGGGCAGTAATAAGGCGGCGTTGGCTATTGAACAAGGTTTGCCATCCACAGATAGTGCTTTTGCAACGTATTTAGAGTCGTGTCCACAGGACTTGCGGGATACGGTGATAGCTATGTACGCTAATCCGTTAAAGCAACAGATGAAATATCTAAAAAAATAAGAATCAAGTTACAGATTGTGAGGCTAGGAATGTTGTTAAGGTCGTGGATTAGTTCACCTATTTTCTTTGTGTATTACATGTTATCAACGTTATTGTTTGGTGCAATAGGGCCATTTGCTATCGTGTTATTACCTGAGAGATATCGTCAGCCTTTACTTAATGTGCATAACAGAGGCTTGTTATGTATGTTTTGTTGGCTTTGCGGTGTAAAAGTCGAGATTATTGGGCGCGAGCATATTCCTAAAAATCGGCCTGTTGTTCTGGTGGCGAATCATCAGAGTGAGTGGGAAACGTATATGCTACAAATCCTTATAGCGCCTGTTACAACAGTGTTAAAAAAAGAACTGTTGTCGATACCTTTTTTTGGTTGGGGGTTGCGTATGGTCAATCCTATTGCAATAGATAGGTCTAAACGAACTAATGCATTAAAGCAGATAATGAGCCAGGGAAAAGAGCGTTTAGAAAATGGTACTTCAGTGTTAATTTTTCCAGAGGGAACTCGGACTAAGCCCACAGAAGAAAAAGAATTTAATAAAGGTGCCGCTATGCTCGCGACATCAGCAAAAGCGCCAATTTTACCTCTTGTCCATAATGCAGGTTATGCGTGGCCGAGTAAGAGCTTCTTGAAGCATTCAGGTACGATACGCCTTGTTATCGGGCCAATGATTGAGTCAGAAGGTAAGAAGACCTCTGAGTTGCATAACGAAGTAGAGCAATGGATGCGTGCTGAAATGGCAAGCTTGCCTAAAAAAGCATAGTGCTTTGTTTTCCTATCTTTGTGTAGAGTGAGACACAAGTAATAAAAAAGCCGCATTATATAATGCGGCTTTTTTGATTCTGCTTAAACTCTCTTGTCAGATAAAGCTTAGTATTTTTTGAATACTAGGCTGGCATTAGTGCCACCAAAGCCAAAGCTATTAGACATGATCATATTCAGATCAACATTATCTTGGCGAGTTGTTACCACTGGAATATTACCAGCAGCAGCATCAAGCTCGTCAATATTAGCTGATGCTGTAATGAATTTATTTTCCATCATTAGCAAGCAGTAAATTGCTTCATGAACACCAGCAGCACCCAGAGAGTGGCCAGACAATGATTTAGTTGAGCTAATAGACGGAATGTTATCACCGAATGTCTCATTCACTGCTTGAAGTTCTTTCATGTCGCCAGCAGGAGTACTTGTACCGTGTGTATTGATGTAATCAATATCTCCATCGATAGTGCTCATTGCCATTTGCATACAACGTTTTGCGCCTTCGCCAGAAGGGGCAACCATGTCGTAGCCGTCAGACGTCGCGCCGTAACCTACAAGTTCTGCGTAGATTTTTGCACCACGTGCTTTTGCATGTTCTAGTTCTTCAATAACAAGAATACCGCCACCACCTGCGATAACAAAACCATCACGGCTTGCATCGTAAGCGCGAGACGCTTTTTCTGGTGTTTCATTGTATTTAGAAGACAAGGCGCCCATTGCATCAAACATACAAGTTTGTGCCCAGCTTTCTTCTTCACCACCACCTGCAAAAACAACATCTTGTTTGCCAAGCTGGATAAGCTCCATGGCGTTACCAATACAATGAGCACTGGTTGAACAAGCTGAAGTGATAGAGTAGTTAACGCCTTTAATTTTAAAAGGAGTCGCTAAGCAAGCAGAAACAGTACTGCCCATAGTTTGTGTAACGCGGTATGGACCAACACGCTTTACACCTTTTTCGCGTAGAGTGTCAGCGGATTCCACTAGGTTTTGTGCAGATGCACCACCTGAACCAGCGATCAAGCCAGTGCGAATATTGGAAACTTGCTCTTCTGTTAAGCCGGAGTCTTTAATCGCTTGTTCCATAGAAACATAGGCATAAGTTGCCGCATCGCCCATAAAACGGCGAACTTTACGGTCAATACCTGATGAATCTAGGTCGATGCGACCACAAACGTGGCTGCGAAAGCCTTTTTCTTTGTAATCTTCAGCGAAACGAATACCAGAACGGCCCTCGCGCAAGGAGTTCAAAACACTCTCTTTGTCATTGCCTAAGCAGCTGACAATACCAAGACCTGTTACTACTACACGACGCATAAATGTGCCTCTTTCACTCTTAATCTTTAGAAGTTTTCTGTTGACGAAAATAAACCTACGCGTAAATCTTGCGCAGTGTAAATTTCTCGGCCATCAACTGATACGCTTCCGTCTGCAATCCCCATAATCAGCTTGCGCTCAATAACACGCTTAAGATGAATATGAAAGGTAACTTTCTTTGCGGTTGGAAGAATCTGACCTGTGAATTTTACATCACCAGACCCCAACGCGCGACCGCGGCCTTTGTTGCCTTTCCAGCCAAGGAAGAAGCCAACTAGTTGCCACATAGCATCCAAACCTAAGCAGCCAGGCATAACTGGATCACCAGGAAAGTGGCACTGGAAGAACCAAAGGTCTGGATGAATATCAAGCTCAGCTATAATTTCACCTTTACCGTATTTGCCACCATCAGTTGCAATACGAGTGATTCGATCCATCATCAGCATATTCCCAACCGGAAGTTGAGCATTGCCTGCGCCAAACATTTCGCCATGGCCGCATTGTAATAGTTCGTCTTTTTCAAACGAGGAAGCTGTAGTCATTATAATCCTATTTCCACATTCAGCGAATAACTCGATTTAGCTATGCTGAGTTGCGTGGTCCTGTTAGCAGTATAAAATCCACCGGATTATAGCGTCTCAAGCTACTAATATGAATGTTTGTCTCGAAAAAAACCGCCAAGACTGTGTAAAAAATGAGCGTAATCGTCTTTCTAGTGAAAAATGTTCTGTTATTTTGGTGGAGACAGCAAGTTTTAGAGAAAGGTTGTGCGTTATAACGATTCACAAAGAGGGGGTTGGAACGCGCTAATGTTAAAAGGTTTGGAGTGAGAATAAACGTAAAAATACGGTGTAATAGAGAGAGTGTAGCGATGTTAGAGCAAAAAAAAGCGCTCTTTAGTCGAGCGCTTTTTTACGGTGTTACATATTAGGTTCTGCGTTTTACAGAGCTGTTGGCAATAGTAATTAATGCGTTTTTATAATCTGATTCTGGTAAGCAAGCAATGGCATCAATAGCAAAATCTGCTTGTTCTTGTGCTCGTTGTTCGGTGAATTGGATTGCACCGCAAGCTTGCACATCCGCAATGATTTCTTCAAGTTGATCAAGTCCGCCGGTTAAAATGGCATTTCTTACTCGTGCCACTGCTTCCGGGCTACCGTGCTTCATGGTATAGATTAATGGCAGAGTGGGTTTCCCTTCAGAAAGATCGTCGCCGACACTTTTACCCATTTCTTCCGCAGTACTAGTGTAATCCATAACATCATCGATGAGTTGGAAAGCGGTCCCAACATACATGCCATACTGCTGTAAGGCTGTTTGATAATCTTGATTAGCACCAGCAATAACCGCACCACAAAGAGCGGCACCTTCAAACAGTTTTGCTGTTTTATATTGGATAACCCTTAAATAGCTTTCTTCTGTTGTGTCGGGATCACCACAGTTGATTAGTTGCTGAACTTCACCTTCCGCGATGATGTTAGTCGTCTCTGCGAGAATTGCCATGCAATCCATGCTGCGAATATTAACCATCAATTGAAATGCGCGAGTATACAGAAAGTCGCCAACGAGAACGCTAGGAGCATTCCCCCATTCTTCATTAGCTGTCTTTTTGCCACGACGCATATCGGATTCATCTACCACATCATCATGTAACAATGTTGAGGTGTGAATGAATTCAATAACGGTCGCCATTTTGATGGCATTTTGTAACTTATCTTGATCCAAATCTGCACTTGCTCGTGCCGCTAAAAGGACTAACAAGGGGCGTAATCGTTTACCACCATTACTAATAATGTAGTAACCAATTTGCTCTATAAGCGGAATGTCACTACGTAACTGTGACAATATATAATCATTTACCTGGCCAAACTCGTTGGCTACAACATCATGGATTTGTTTAGATTGCATGCAATTTCCGAAGCTAAAAGTCTCAAGCTGAACAGCAAGTTCGGACTATGCTAGGTAAGCACTGTGCTGGGGTCAACCCAAAATATGAAAAATACACAATACATTGCCTTTTCCCTTGTTTTGAGTGGTTTGATTTTGTACAATCTCGCGTCCGATTTACCCACGTTTTGCTCCCTATCATATGGTCGTTGGTTTTTTTGTTGTAATTGACAAAAATTCAGTGCCACTAGAAGTAGGTCAAACTCAATTCAGTAGCCGGGTAAATCTCATTGGAGAAGAACATGTTTGCAGTAATTAAAACTGGCGGTAAGCAATACCGTGTAGAAGAAGGCCAAACCCTTAAAGTTGAAAAACTTGCGGTTGAAGAAGGCGGCGTTATTGAATTTAACGATGTTCTTCTTGTAAGCAATGGTGACGACGTTAAAGTTGGCGCACCTGTTGTAGAAGGCGCTAAAGTAACAGCGGAAGTTGTTTCTCACGGTCGCGGAGACAAAGTGAAAATTTTGAAATTCCGTCGTCGTAAGCATTCTATGAAGCGTATGGGTCATCGTCAGTGGTTCACGGAAGTGAAAGTAACTGGCATTAACTAAGCGCTAACTAAACTAATTAAGGAGTAAATCATGGCTCATAAAAAAGCAGGTGGTAGTACTAATAACGGTCGCGACTCCGAGTCGAAACGATTAGGTGTCAAACGTTTCGGTGGTCAAGTTGTGATCCCAGGTAACATCCTTGTTCGTCAGCGTGGTACTCAGTTCCACCCTGGTGTAGGTGTTAAAATTGGTAAAGACCACACTTTGTTTGCTGTCGCAGAAGGCCAAGTGAAATTTGAAGTTAAAGGTAAATTTAAGCGTCGTACAGTGTCTGTTATTACAGCACCTGTTGCAGCTTAGTTTTTACTAAAAACTTAAAAAAGAGCTCCGCTATGCGGGGCTTTTTTTTTGGAAAAATTCTATAATCAGCATCTGTTGATTTTGATAATGCACCTAAGAGGTGAATCTGTGAAATTCGTTGATGAAGCCAGTATCTATGTAAGAGCGGGTAAAGGCGGAAATGGTTGTTTGAGCTTTTGGCGTGAAAAATTCGTAGCGAAAGGTGGTCCTGATGGTGGTGATGGCGGAAATGGCGGCAGTGTTGTGCTGGTTGCTGATGAATCCCTGAATACCCTGATTGATTTTCGCTTTACTAAAAAATACATCGCCGAGAGTGGTGAGAGTGGTCAAGGTCGTGATATGACTGGCTCAAAAGGGCCTGACCTTGAGATTATAGTGCCTGTTGGGACGACTGTAATCGATGAGGATACTGGAGAAACCTTAGGGGATCTTGTTAAAGCTGGCGAAACCTTGAAAGTTGCATTGGGTGGTCATCATGGCTTGGGGAATACTCGATTTAAATCGAGCACAAACCGTGCGCCACGTCAGACAACAAAAGGTACTGTGGGTGAAGAGCGCTCATTGAAGCTAGAAATGAAAGTGTTAGCGGATGTTGGTTTGCTTGGCTTGCCTAATGCGGGTAAATCTACTTTTATTCGTTCGGTGTCGTCTGCTAAGCCAAAGGTTGCAGATTATCCGTTTACTACACTAGTACCTAACTTAGGTGTGGTAAAGGTTAAGAAGCACCAGAGCTTTGTTGTGGCAGATATTCCTGGGATTATTGAGGGGGCTTCTGAAGGGGCTGGTCTTGGTATTCGATTCTTGAAGCATTTGGTGCGTAACCGTATCTTGCTTCATATCGTTGATTTAGCACCTTGGGATGAAATAACACCTGCTGAGGCTGCTGTTATTGCGGTGAACGAGCTTCATCAATTTAGCCCTGCGTTGGCGCAGCGTGACCGTTGGTTGGTGCTTAACAAGACTGACATGGTGCCGGCTGATGAATTAGAAGAACGCTGCCAAAGTGTTGTTGATGCATTAGGTTGGGAAGGCAAAGCGTATCGTATTTCCGCTATTTCTGGCGAAGGTACAGAAGTATTGTGTCTTGATCTGATGACTGCGCTTGAAGAGAAGCGTGAGTTACTCGCAGCTGATGAAGAGGCGCGTGAAAAAGAAGAAGCAATACGTACCTTGATTGATGAAGAAGGTCGTAATCGTATTCTGTCTCTACGTGATAAGCGTCGTAAAGCAGGTTTGTTATTAGACGATGACGAAAACTTTGACGATGATGATTACGATGTGGATGTGGAATAC
>ERZ808232.163-NODE-163-length-14199-cov-15.748798_pt1 | contig 14199 bp, 13 predicted proteins | sample MGYA00521281_ERZ808232 | MGnify/ENA primary metagenome ERZ808232 (study PRJEB31515, sample SAMN02941833) | indoor metagenome | biome: House; feature: Kitchen Counter; material: surface | place: USA: Illinois | collected 2012-02-13 ... | reverse complement strand
CATCGGGATAGTCTCTCAGAATATTGACTCTCCGACAAACCCGGTACGGTTCAAGCTTCAGATAAAATTCAAAAAAAGCTGAGTAAGTTAAATATTGAGGTGAATTCATGATGATAATTGTTTTTACCCTAACTTTGCTGGGTATGTATTTATTATTTATGTCGAGAGAAAAATATAGATCACCGAAGTCGGCAGGCCATTTTAAATTATTTGCTCAAAAATATTATTCATTGTTGAGGATATTGGCCTTTTTATTATTTGCGTTGAGCGGGTTTATTCTCATCAAGAAATATGGTTTTTCAATTGGTTTTGTCAGTTGGTGGATCTTTGCAACACCCCTAACCTTTTTACTGATACTTTGGCTTAACCCACTCAAGCCAGCAAAAACTTCCTCTAAGTCATCAATTTGAATAAAATTTCCTCAAGCTAAGCATGATTTTGATTGCTTAGCTTTTTTTTGCATAAGTAAATCATTATTCATGACAACTGTTTATCTCTAAAAGGAATAAGATATCTGCGTTTCGTGATAAGTGGCGATAAAGATGTCTGGTGCTTTTGAATTTATCTTGGCAGGTATGTTAGTTGGCTTCTGTGTAGGTATTACAGGAGTTGGTGGTGGATCATTAATGACACCAATTTTAATTGGTCTTTTTAGGATTGAACCGCATATCGCAATTGGTACTGATTTACTTTACGCCGCGATCTCTAAGTTCTGTGGATCGATGGTTCACGCAAAAAAACTTAATATCGTCTGGCCGATTGTTTTATGGCTAGCGGTCGGTAGTATTCCTGCATCTTTTGGTACTGCGTGGGTACTTGAGCATTATTTAAGTCAGTCAACTCATTATAAAGCTGTATTAACCATGGTATTAGGCTTTATGTTGACCTTAACTGGTGTTTCCATCATTTTTCGTACTCGTATTGAAAAGTCCTTTAATAAATTCCGAAATAAAGAGAATACTCAAACTGAAAATGAGCAATTAGCTGTTCAAAATAAGCGTACCTATATTGTGATTATGGGTATTATTTTGGGTGTATTCGTAACACTATCATCAGTCGGCGCTGGTGCCTTTGGAATTATGGCACTTGTAATCATGTTCCCTAACTTACCAATGATTCGTATTATTGGGTCGGATGTCGTACATGCGGTATTACTTACCCTAGTCGCAGGTCTTGGACATATGAGTGCCGGTAACGTCGACTTTGTGCTGCTTATGTGGTTATTAGTAGGTTCAATTCCGGCAATTATTATTGGAACATTAATTAGCTCACGTATGCCGGAACGTTTAATTCGTAAAATTTTAGGTATTACGTTATTTGCTCTTGGTGTTAACTTTATGGTCCACCCAGTCAAAGCCAAACCAAAAGCAGCTGTGGTACAACAACAAGCATTAGTTGCTGAAAAAACAGGCAACTCGACCGAAAGATAGCAAAATCAATGGGATTTTTCCAAACTGAATTGCCATGAGATGTAGTATTTTCATAATTATTTCATGGTATATTCAGTACACAAAACAACCTTTAGTATGATCGAACCAGTGACAGCAATGACTACACATTCAAATTCCGTTTCCAAGCCAGATATCGACGACGTTAACATTAAAAGCATCCAAACTCTTGTAACACCAGCTGAGCTTAAATCAGAACTTCCGTTATCTGATATTGCTTCACAAACTGTTCTAAAAGGCCGCGAAACTATTCGTAATATTTTAGATGGTTCAGATAAACGTTTATTTGTCGTTATTGGTCCTTGCTCTATTCATGATCCAAAAGCTGCTCACGAATATGCTGATCGCCTAAAAGCGCTAAGCGAAAAGGTTAAAGATACTTTATATCTGGTTATGCGTGTTTATTTTGAAAAACCACGTACCACAATTGGCTGGAAAGGCTTAATTAATGATCCGGATATGAATGACTCATTTAACATCGAAAAAGGTTTACGTATTGGCCGTAAACTTTTGCTTGAGTTAAATGAAAAAGGTTTACCTTGTGCAACTGAAGCACTTGACCCTAACTCTCCACAGTACTATCAAGACTTAATTTCTTGGTCTGCGATTGGTGCACGTACAACCGAAAGCCAAACTCACCGCGAAATGTCTTCTGGTCTATCATCACCAGTAGGTTTTAAAAATGGTACAGACGGCGGTTTAACTGTTGCAACCAATGCTATGCAGTCTGTTAAATATGGCCATAGTTTCTTAGGCTTAAATGAAGACGGTCAGGTTTCAATCATTAATACAAAAGGTAACCCTTACGCACATGTGGTATTGCGTGGCGGTAATGGTAAACCAAACTACGATGCTGGCTCTGTTGCAGAAGCAGAAAACGCTTTAGCGAAAGCAAAAGTGAGCAACAAAATTATGATTGATGCAAGCCACGCTAACTCGAATAAAGACCCGTACTTACAGCCGCTTGTTCTTAAAAACATTACTGAACAGATTTTAGACGGCAATAAGTCAATTGTAGGTATTATGGTTGAAAGTCATCTAAAAGGTGGTCGCCAAGATATTCCTGACAATCTTTGTGACCTTGAATATGGTAAATCAGTAACGGATGGTTGTATTGACTGGGAAACTACTGAAAAGACATTGCTTGAAATGCATGAAGCTTTAAAAGAAGTTTTACCAAACCGCTAATTCATCTTTTTAAGATTGAAAATTAAGCCCTCATTTTTTGAGGGCTTTTTTATTTTATTGAGGTGGAATTTAACATCAAACTAAATAAAAATAACTTATGACAAAAGTAAACATCAGTACAGTTTCACCTATTTCAATCGCTGCACCGACGGTATCCCCTGTAATACCGCCCATCCTTTTTATAAACACATGTCTTAAATAAACAAGACTGATTAAAAAACCAATGATGGCAATAAGCCCTTGCCACCCCCAATACAAAGGTAATAGCAGAACGAACCAAGTTATTATCCATGAAGCAGTTTTGGGTAAATGGTCTGTCAAAGAACGGCCTAAGCCTTTTTCGCGGACATATGGTGTAGTTAAAAACAAAATAGATGGCACCACACGCCCAAGGATAGGAATGCATATTAAAAATAAAGATTGATGCTGTTCAATCAACACATAAACTAGTGCAAATTTGAGCAAACATATGATAACTAAGCTGAGGACTCCAATTGGACCACAACTTGGATCCTTCATGATTTGTAAAGTACGTAGTTTATCTCCAAAACCACCTACCCACGCATCGGCAGTATCTGCTAGCCCATCTAAATGCAATCCACCCGTTAGCCAGATCCATAAAGCGAGTACGATTGCCGCAAGTAAAAGAGCGGGTAATTTAACAAAAATACAGGTAACAAGAAAAAGTATACCCCCAATAATCAGACCAACTAGAGGATAAAACAGAATAGCTCGACCATTTTGTTGCGCCGTTGGTATTGTTTTTAGCTCAATAGGCAGAACAGTTAAAAATTGCAATGCTATCCAAAAAGGTGTCATATCCAAGTCTCTAACTGATCTATATCTAAAAACAAATTGAATTATGAAGAAATAAAAATGGGAATAGCAATCCCTATTCCCATTAAAGACTTCAAAAACTGAAAATCTATTGCATTTGATAGCACTGTTTCAATTTGATGTAGTCATAGTAAAAACTGGTTGGTGTATAACGTGCATAATTACATGCAGGTTTAAATAAAGTTTCTTTTTCGTTATAAAGCATTTTTACCAAAGTAGAGCCTTGGTTATTTTGGTAAATATCCCATTGTACATTTGCCGCCATAGGTGAAACTACTTCACCACGCCATGCGCTTGTCGAGTAATTATAAGTCTGACGTAGTAGTAACGGCTGCATCATATTATGCAAATCTAAGCTAGTTGCTAAAGGAATAACAATTTCAGCATGGGCAAAACGTAAAACTGCTTTATAAGGTTGGGCTTTATTCACTACGGCGTCAACTTGTTGGAACAGGTCTTGTTTAAGTCCTTGGGCGATTTCACTGGTGACTTGATTTGATTCTGTAAAGCTTGGACCTTTTTCGTAAAAATCATTGGCATCATTAAATTCAGCATAAAATTTTGCGGCTTCCAAAGGCATATATTTATCAAAATCAATACCTTTTAACTCATCTTTCATACCACCAGAAATTGAATAGAGTTCATAAATATAAGCCGCTGCATCAACTGCGCTGGCAATTGTATTTTTCCCCTTACCTTTTTCTGTAATTTGCTCACCTTTCGGCGAAGTTACTGTAAATGATCCGGTATTGCTAAAGCTATAACCAGTGGTACCGAGCTTTTTAATGAAGTCAGCTTTAAAAATTGGGCTGAGTACCAGTTGGGCAGTTTTTTCAGCCTGAGTATTTTTTGATAACTCATCTAACTTTTGAGCTAAATCTTTATTATTTTCTTCAAAATCTTGATAAGCCTGACTTGCATCATAAATTTTTTGTTGGCTAACACTCAGTGGTTGAGCTAAGTCTTCCTCTGCATTCAAGCTATGAAAATAAAGTTTAAAACGATCAACGCCACCATCTTCAATACTTGGCACGCTTTCACTCGATAAATTGGTATAAGACAATGGAACAATTTTATCTTTCAGTTGGGGTTGTTGTTTAATGAGTTCAGCAGTGAAAAATTTAGCACTATCTACCGCACGGTCTACTTCAGAACTTTGTACCAATATAGATGCCTGAGCATTTAAAAGAGTTGGTAAGCGCTGTAATAATCGATCGGCAATACCGCGGTGTTCTAAAATACCAGTCATGGTTTCATTTCCATAACCGTATTGACGGATCCCTTCAACACCATAACCTAACAAAATATTAGCTTTCATCATTGCTTCTAAATCAGCACCTAATTGCTCACCTAGTGGCGTTAAGGCATTTTCAGCTTTCGCCTGTTTCCATAAATTATAAAGTGCTAAATCATATTTCAGACTTGATAAACCTCTCGAACCGTGACGTGCCACTAACTCTGTAAAAACTGGCTGGAACCCAGTCGGCGCTTGTTCATAGCTTTTTAAGTCTTGTTGAGGTTGGTAAGGCGTTTTCGTTTGATAATATTTTGATGGGTTTGTTGGAGCAGTTGTTTGAACATCTTGATCATCATTATTGTTACAAGCCACAAGTAATAATGATGCTGCAAGCACAGTTGTTTTAAATAAAATATTCATAAGCCAGATGTGTGATTAATAAGAAATGCCAATAGCTTAGATACTAGCAATGACAGTTCTATTACACAGGGTAAAATAACATTTTAAAAATAATAACTTACAAGTGTATAAAAATATAAAACTACTATCTTAACTTAAAAGTTACTTGACCATCTGTTTCAGAAAATTCGAGTGAATATAATTTTCCAAGCTCTGCCGGCATTTTAAGTAAGTCATCTAGAGGCTGTTGTCTGGCTAAACAAGCCAATAGCTTAATCACACCGCCATGAGTAACAACTAAAGCATGCTGTAAGTTTTGCTTTTGCATATGCTCCAGCAAATCTTGAAAGCCTTTAAGAACCCTTGTTTGAAACTGGTCTAATGTTTCTGCGCGAGGTGGACAATATTGACTTGGTTTTTGCCAAAAGTTTGCCAGTAATTCGGGTGAAGTTTTATAAATTTGCTGAATTGAGACGCCTTCCCATTCACCAAAATACATTTCTTTTAAGTCATGATTTACAAGTAAAGGCAGCTGAGTTGTCTTCGACAGTTGCTCAGCAAAACAAGCACAACGTTTTAATGAAGAGCTTACAATGACATCCCATGTCTGGTTTGTAACTTGCTCAATGGTTGACTGCATTTGCTGCCAACCTTTTGCCGTTAACTCATCATCTAAATGGCCACGTAAGGTATGGCTATACTGGCTTTCTCCATGCCTGAGCAAATCAATCCTAAATTTAGCCAATTTTATTCCCGCTTACAGCCGCTTGAGCGAAGGTAGCCATTTGGTTATGTAAAGCGCAAGCCATTTTAACCAATGCAAAGGCAGTACCAGCACCACTACCTTCACCTAAACGCAAATTCATTTTTAAAATTGGGTCAGCATTGAGTTCTTGTAAAATACGGCGGTGTCCATATTCAGCCGATTGATGGCCAAAAAGCATCCAGTCACTCACTTGAGGATTCATCCGCACAGCACATAAAGCGGCTACAGAACTAATAAAACCGTCTACAATCACAGGTAAACCCACTTGTGCACAGCGGATATAAGCACCGACAATTGCCGCAATTTCCAAACCACCTACAGCACAAAGCGTTTTGAAGACATCACCAATGACATGTTTATGATGAAGTTCAATTGCTTTTTCAATTACTTCAATTTTATGTCTTAACTGATCAGCACCAATTCCTGTACCTACTCCAGTCAATTGCTCGGCAGTATCATTTAATAAAAGGCATGCTAAAGCAGAGGCAGAACAGGTATTTCCAATCCCCATTTCACCCGCAATATAAATATCTGCTCCATTCGCTTTAGCAGTATCTACACTTTTTTTCCCTAACTCTAAGGCAGCACGGCACTCGTCAGCATTCATTGCAGCTTGTTTGGCAAAATTTGCTGTGCCAGCACGAATACAATGACGTTCAACACCTGCATATTCGTATGCTTCGCCTGCTGTACCGCAGTCAATCACTTGCAAATGAGCTTGATGATATTTAGCAAGCACACTAATTGCTGCACCACCCGTCGTGAAGTTTTGCAACATTTGACGGGTAACAGCTTGGGGATATGCAGAAATATTTTCTTCAACTACACCATGATCACCTGCAAAAATTGTAATCCATGGATGGTTAACTTGTGGATGCGCATTTGACTGTAAACTAGCAAGTGTGATTGCAATCTGCTCTAGATCCCCTAAAGCACCTGTAGGTTTGGTAAGTTGGAGTTGATGTTGCTCAGCTTGTTGTTTTGCGTCCAAATTAGGTTGCTTTACAGATTCTAACCACCAGTTCATTTTACTTATCACCTTTTAAAATCATTGGAAAACCAGCCACACAAAACACAACTTTATCTGCAATTTGTCCTAAAGCCTGATGTAGCCTTCCTGCTTCATCGACAAAACGGCGGCTAATCTCACCGAGTGGCACAACACCTAAACCTGTTTCATTACTTACTAAAATAATTTCTGACTCGAGTGTGGGTAAACCTCTTAGCAGCTGCTCACACTCAAATTGTTGAATATTTTGATCTTCTAAAAGTAACAAATTGGTTAGCCAAAGTGTTAAACAATCCACCAGAATAATTTGGTTAGGTCGATCAATTTCTTGCAGAGTTTTTGCTAAAAATAATGGTTCTTCAACCAAAGACCAGTGAGCAGGACGCTGATTTTGATGATGGACAATCCGGCTTTGCATTTCTGGATCAAGTGCTTGTGCCGTAGCCACATAAGTGACAGCTAATTGCATAGATATGGCCGTTTGTTCAGCCAGTCGGCTTTTGCCAGAACGGGCACCACCTAAAATCAATTGCAACATGAATCACCTAAAAACAAATGCTGATACGAATACAGCTGACCTTGTAAAGTTTGAGCCTGATAATAGCCAAAGGTTAAATGCTCAACTTTAAGATCAAATTCAGCCTGTGTGTATTGTACAGGTAATTGAGAAATTTTTTGTAAAATCAAATTACTACTATAGTCTTTCTTATACAAACCCAATGTAATATGCGGACAGTAATCTAAAGCGGCAATTTCATTAGAAACTGTACCTAATTTTTGCCGTATGAGAGATAAGTTATTTTCGGTGTCTTGGACTTCTACAAATAAAGCACTGCTAAAGCTATCAACTGATCCAATTTTTAATTGAAATGGTGCAATATCTTCTTTTCTTAAAATTTCCCTTTGCTGCACAAAGTCACTAAAACAAAAGTCATCACCATGAAAATTAATTTCATGGGTCAAGAATCCACATATAAACAGTGTGATATGATATTGACGGTGATTAGGTTCTACTAGAAATTCTGAAAAATGCGCACGCAATTGATCTAGATAATGAACTAATTTCTGATCATTAATTTCTAGATACCACAATGCGTAATTTTGACGCCCAAGGTGCCATTCGGGATAATCCCGTATAGGTGTTGGCACCATGAGTGTGGAGGGTTTTAACAGCACAGTTTTAATTCAAAATTATTCAAATTTTGTATTAAAACATGTTTGCCTTTCAATTGTTGAGGTTAATTCAATAAGCAAACTCAAACATATTGATTTGATGTAGTTTTGGTATTGTTCGACTTAATGCCTAATGGTTGTTTACCTTGTTCAGAAAACAAATATTGGATAAGTTGAACCAATTCAGCTTCAAGCTGTCTTCTTTGAGTTGTACTCAAGTCTAGGTTCTGAATTTGTTGCTGCAGATGTTCAACAGCTTTAGTCTCTTCAATTTCTAAAAATTGAATCGCATAGGCATAACCTAAAGCAGCACCTTTTAATAAATTTTTATAAGGCAAATCATGACAAATATTCACAGCAATTGATGCCATGACACGTTCATTATGATTGAGTTTGCGTAGTGGATCTCTAGCTACGCGTTGACAAGGATCTTTAAATGCATATTCACATGAGTCTAGAAAACTTTGTGACATTCGATCCAGATCTTTTGCATAGTTAGGTAATACAATTGCAAGTCCTTGCTTCACTTCTGCAATTAAGTTCTCTGCAAATGCTTTAACTGAATGATCGCCCATGGCAACACCAATAGATTCATAACCCATTAAAGATGCATACCAAGCAAGCATCGCATGTACACCATTCCATAAACGATTTTTAATGAGTTGAATGTCAGTAATTTGGTCAACCAATACCACCTGACGCAACTTTTCAAGTAAAGGACTGCCTTTCTCTACATAGATTGGCATATCAGTTTCACTATGGAACAAGATTAAATCCATGCTTTGTAAGATATGTCCCGGCTGGAAATTACGGCGCATGTTATCAACATAGATAGAAGCCTGATTTAGTTGATCTTGATTCAGTTTATTACAATCTTCAATTTCGATTTGGTCTTCTTGCTCCACATTTTCTAAATGCTGTTCAAGAAAATTATGCTTAATACGAAGTTGACGATATAAATTCTGATTAGAAAGTTTTGAAACCATGCGATTAACTACGGTGTCGCAAAAGTAATGCTCTTTTAAAATATGCTCGGTTACATCTTCATCGTTGGTTAACTCTAGTAGAGCTTCTTTAAGATGCTTCATAACCAAATATTTCGCACCAACCTTATTTAAAATAATTAGAAAGGTTAAAGGTTCTATACATGTTTCAAGTTGCGAATTAAAACGCGCATATAACCCTTTTGCAATTATCTTTGATTCAGGTTCGATCGCTTGCTCAGGCAAACATAATGCAATCAAACTTGAATGAGTATACATCTCTAACATTTGTTGTTCATTGTCAGAATCAACAATGGTCATATTCTCAATACGTTCATCATAAGAAAATTGCCCATAGCGAATACTATAGGTTCCAAACGCATTTACAGCTTCGCGGAAAAGACTATTTCTTGTTGACGCAATTATACGTTTTGGTTTCGTATAACCATCCCAATGCGACAAGATCTGCGCTATATAACCACCGCCAATAGCACCGAAACCATGTATTCCAACAGTAAGCTGATTCAGACTTTGCGGAAAAGGTTCCTGTATCTCTGGCATATCCATAACGGGAATAAATTGGTCAAGATCAGTTAAAAAGTCATACATCTGGTCATAATAAAAATGCGCTTTTTCCAGCATTTCATCATTTGGTTCTTTAATATCTTTTAATAAAATCGTTAAACCTTTCGATGTGTGGGCTGAAGTTAAACCATTTTCCGAATCTTCAAACATTAAACATTGGTTAGCGTCTAAATGAAGTTGACTAGCCGCTTTTAAAAAGATTTCTGGATGTGGCTTCCCTTGTTCTACTTCATCCCCACAAGTAATGACATCAAAAAATTTATAAACATTTGCATTAATTAAATATTCTTCGGCAATTGCTCTACGGCTTGAAGTAGCCACAGCCATTCTTAAACCAGATTTTCTTAAACGCTCTAGAACTTGAACCAAACCTTTTTTAATAGGCACGCCGTGTTTTCGAATATGTTCTAGTTCCATCTCATCGGCACGTTTTCGAATTTCCTTATATGGAACATCTACTCCGTATAAACGTTGTGCAAGCTTTTCCGCTGTAGTCGCACTTAACCCCAAACATTGCATTAAATATTCGTGTGAAAACTCCTGCCCAATGAGTTCTTGAGATGCCTGTTGCAATGTTTGAAACCGCAACCGTTCAGTATCAAACATTGTCCCATCCATATCGAAGATAGCTCCATGAACAGGTTTTCCATGAAAAATAAGCACGTTTTTACCTCTTTTTTGATCATGTTTTATTCAGGGTATACAAAAAATTGCTAAAAAAGGCAGGATGATAATAAATGAAACATTAGTGATTATTTTTTAATCAAAAATATAAGCAATCTGTTACTGAGAAGAGTTAAAACACTCAAAAAGGTTGAACAATATAGATAATTCTGAAACTGAGTTTAAACACAAAAGTAGCAAGCCTTCCTCGCTTGCTACTTTTGCTTCTTCTTTTTATGCGCTGATCATGTTTATTTTTCTTAGGTCCATTTACTGCTAAACAAACCTGCATTGTTTTTATTTTGTCTTGCAGGTCTACCCATACCAGAAATTAACTCGCTTTTTGCTGTAATTTTTGTTGCGATGCCTGGTATAACTCAAAAAATCTGTCATAGAACTTTTCACGGAAACAGTAATACAACATTGCCGTTTTTTCCGGCATTGGAATTAAGCCCTGCTCTTCATAGCACATGTCTTCTACTACAGCCGCATAAGGCTTCACTGTATGATCAGGTTCTCCTACAATTCTATTTGTTGGGGAATTTTCAAAAATATAGAAATTCAATAAACGAATTGTTGGGCGCAAAAAGCCTTGACCAAAAGCAGATTTCTCCCCAAATAGTAAATGCCAACCTAAATCATTGTCTTCACCTTTATAATAACGAGCTAGGCGATCACGTTTCCCTTCATAAATTTCGGCATAACCCACGTCTTGACCATTGATTCCTACAATCATTAAACGTTGATGATCATCAGCTAGCATTTTTTCAAAATAAACTTTGAGTTCTATTTCGCTTTTATTTAATTGCCACTGAGGAATAACGTGTGGCTCATGCATCCAGCGGTGTAATAGTGGTATATCTTGAGGATACTGAACCTGACGTAATGAGTAGCTAACATCATTTTCAATATATTCAAAATAATCTGGGAGCTTTTGTGAAAGCGTAAGCATTATAACGGTCCTTGCTATGACATAACCTATAATTGATAATGATAATCATTTTTATTTAAGATGCAAGCTTATTTTTACTATTTTTTTTATTGCATAAATCATGCACAAAAAATTCAGCTTTCCCCTGCTAATATTTAAGGTAACCACTCAACAATCGAGAAAATAATTGCAACGACGATTGCCATTAACCAAATAGGAATAAAATATTTTCTAAAAGAATAAAAAACAATAATTTGCAAAAAGAAAGCGGTTGTGATTATGGCAAAAAACCATGATAAGACTCCTACTGAGCTTCCTTCAAAGGAGCAATTCAAAAACAATGAACTAAGCAAAAATAATATGGTTATTCCATATAAAATTCGTCTAGTTGTACTTTTAAGCCAGCTATATTGAAGCTTTTTCTGACCAAATTGGCTGAGCATGCATGCTTGCATCATGGCAGCAATAGCCCAAAATAATGATGCAAAGCTCATTTAGCCTCTCCTAACGTAATAAATTTGGTTTGGTAGAAGCGTAATACTACTAAATAGAATAGCCCGAGCAGTATGAGCGCCAGATCGATACCAGCAAGAGACCAATGCACAGACTTTAGACTATTTAATAAAGAGGCTTCTGGTACCAGAACGACACTAATAACAGGAATAAGCAATAAAACAGCAGCCGTAATATATAGCATGATGATTATTCCCTTCCTTATTGAGCAGCTAAAGCTAATCAATAAGCTTAATAGCCATGCTATATAAAATGCTGAAACCTCGTATAGTTCCCTCGGCTCAAATGAAGCAGGTATAATCCGACTAACCATTAAATAAAAGGCTGAGGCAAAAGGCAGCCCTAAGAAAGTAAAAAAGTTCAAATGTCTTACTAATCTATATCCAAATTTCTTTTGTTCTTTGATGCGCTTTTTTTGCCATAGTAATGCGCCTGCAACCAACATGACACATCCTATTATTCCTAAACAAGCCAAAATAAAACGCATCCAGATAGAAGCAAAGTAACCTAAATGAATCCCATAACTTGATGAACCTAATTGTGCAATTACACTTAAATTTCGTGGCTGATTGAGTCGTTCAGCCGTATTTGTTGCAAAAATATATTGAGGAGTATTTAAGGTAATAATATTTTTATAGCTATAGTCAAATGTAATCATGCCATCGGCTGTATTAGGCTTTTGAACTTCAAATTTATCTAAAATAGCTCCAGATTCTGTTCGCTTAGGCATTTGTGCCATGAATTGATTAAAAGGTTGCATCGCTTCTGTTAAGGAAGGTTCTCGAGGTTTTGCCACCTCGGTAAACTGCATTTCATTATAGAACTTAGGTATACCAGCTTTACCATATTGTTCCGATAATCCCCACGGTAAAACTAGATAAAATAAAATCAACAGTCCAGTAAAGGCCATCACCAAATAAAAAGGAAAAGTGATAACTCCTGTTATGTGATGAAGATCTAATAAAGAACGCTGTCCTTTAAAAGCCCTAAAGGTAAAAAACTCTTTAATAATTTTCTTATGCGTAATCACACCTGTGATTAAACTAATTAATAGAATTAAGGCAACAACAGCTACAACTAAACTACCGAACGTGCTTGGCAAAGGATAAAGCGTGTAATGTAGTTTGAAAAAGAAATCTCCACCCAAAGTCTTCCGTACAGGTTCTAATAGCTCTCCGGTATTAGGATTTTGTAATTTTTGATGTTTCCCCTCTTTATCCTGCCATTGAAGTAGGTTCACAGGCATCCGCTCATTGGCTACTGTAACTCGCCATCTTTTGGCATTTGGTGCATGTTGATTGAGATAGTTAAACGCAGTTTGCGCAGAATGTTGTGCAGAAGGGATTGTTTGAATATGGCTGATTGCTTCTGGCTGTGCCCAAACATTAATTTCCGTCCGAAAATAAGCAATAGAGCCCGTAAAAAAAATGAAAAAGATAACCCAAAGAACAATAATTCCAAACCAACTGTGTAGTATTGCCTGAATTTGACGAAAATTCATTTAAGCCACTCCCCATTTAGCTAATAGCCAATAGCTCACTAATAACACTACGCCTAAGCTATTGATCATCCAAAACCATAGTTTTGATAAAATGGAACTCGTAAAGACAATATAAAAAATAAAAAAGATAAAACTGATAAATACCGAAAAATAAACATTCTCTGCTTTAGCAAAAGGTAACCATTTGGCCAAAACAAGGCTGAGCCATGAACTGTAGCAATAAGCGGCTAAACAGATAAAAAAGATCCTGCTATAGGTAAAATTAAAATTTTCTTGTTTTTTTAGATGACTCATTTAAATGGCCTTAAAAATTTAAATATGCCAGATTTGATTGAAAGAAATACCTGCTCTATACAGGCATCTCTTTCGTTAGTTGCATTAATAGTTAAAAGTATAACTTAAACCATAAGTACGGCCTTCTGCAGGGATTGCTAACAACGGATTAGCATTAGAGACGGCTGCTTGCTGAGCAAATACTGTTCGATACTGACGGTTCCACACATTATAGACGCCAAAATCTACACGACCTTTCCAAGCCGGGAAATGTGCTAATACATCCATAGTGGTATAACCTTTGATTTGCGCAGCACTATTTGCGTCATTCTCTACAGCTTTTCTGAAAGCTTCATCTTGAGTTTTTGCAAATGCGGCTAATTCACGGTCATCTTTATAAGCTTTATTTGTTCCTTTAATAGCTTGCATCTGAACACGAACACCATACCCTTCATTATTATCCCATTCAGCAAAAAGTGTTCCTTTCATCGGAGCAACTGCAAATGAGTTTAATTCATGCCATTTATTCGCCACGTCTTTATACTGACCACGGGTATATCCTAAAGTGCCACCGACCTTATAATTTTCCATAAATGGATAACTAATAATTGCTTCCGCCCCGTATACTCTTTGATCTGTATCGGCTTTGTTGCACAAAGATTTGAAATGCAAAGCGCCCCTAATTGAGCCAAA
>ERZ808232.162-NODE-162-length-14541-cov-9.232984_pt1 | contig 14541 bp, 12 predicted proteins | sample MGYA00521281_ERZ808232 | MGnify/ENA primary metagenome ERZ808232 (study PRJEB31515, sample SAMN02941833) | indoor metagenome | biome: House; feature: Kitchen Counter; material: surface | place: USA: Illinois | collected 2012-02-13 ... | reverse complement strand
CGCATTAACCTGATGATATCCACCATTAGAAAGCCGATATTGTCCGTACTCATATTATCCACCAACATTAATATGTGATAGATATTATATAGGTTACTTACTAGTTACAATGGACGATATAGAAGGTACACAATCTATCCTAAATCCTAATACTCTCTAAGCCAGAAACAATGACGCAATAAAGCATGGCAGGGTCAAGGATATCATTAATAAGTTACCGTATTATTCAGGACGACAGCTAAATGAGCTCGCTAAATGAACATCCCCTTGGCGATAAATAGCAGTGTTAGGGTAAGGGCAAAGAGGGCGTTTTAAGCCTCGCATACGAGAGGTGATTTCCTGGTTATTGAGTCTTGATGTGGCAATGATCGCCTTAGGCGCTTGCTTACCTTCTACCCATATCATTAACGGCTGCAACATATCGAACTGATCCAATGCGGGACCTCCGGCACCATGCACCATACCAGGAACACGATACAGTCGAACAAACTTACCCGCATAACCTCGCTGATTAAAATTGAGATAATTATACCAACGGATCGTATTATTGACGGAAAATACAGGGTCGCTGTTACCATGAAAAATAATCATTTTTCCACCATATTGCTTAAAGGCCTGTAGTTTAGGATTAGTAACATTGGGAGGTGCCATAAACGCCATCGAGGACTCTGAGAATTGAGCGTTTCTTGCGAAAATTTTTGGTGCGTCTTTATCGAAATCAAAATTCAGTAGAAAAGAGGTTAGTGCGCTCGGACTGCTGCCAGTATGGACAGGAGGCGTCATAAAAATATTAGCTAAAGACGCCGCACCTAAGACACTAGACGCCGGCTTAAACTGCCAAACATTAACGTTACTTTGAATTTTCCATTTCTGCCAATTGGCTGAGCGCATGCCTATATCGTAAACCCAATCAGAGTATAATGCCTGACCTTGGGTATTTTTTGGACCTTGTTGCATACGCATAATAGCTGCCACTTTATTGGGAGCTAAACAATAGTGATCAAACTCTCCTTTGCAGGTAATCTCGGTAGGCTTGAATACCTTTTGACACTGCTTTGAAGCAAAAATTAAGTCATCATTCATACCGTCTAACCCATCACATTGTTTAAGAAGACTGTTCGCAAACATCATCAAATCCTGTTGGGTTAATACCTCTGGCTGAAGTTGATGCAAGGTTTGTGCATCCCATGCATACTGCAAAGCAGATTTTGGCAAGTTGAGACCAGGGGCACCAACCAATAAGCCATTAAACATATGTGGAAAACGCGTAGCGGCAACCATTGCCATGCGCCCACCATTGCCACTGCCGATACCATAGCTGTAACGAATCGGGGCACTATAGTAAGTTTGAATAATCGACCTAGCGACAGGATATAATTTACGCACTGCATCATAACCATAATCTTGGCGCGCCTGAAGGTCTCGACCAAATAGGGCTGATCCATTAAGGCCTGCCACCGAGACAGATTCTGCATCATGTCCGCCGTTGCTAGACAGCACGGCAAAACCTCGATTGATCGCATATTGCTCCGGGGTAAGCCCCGTAATATTTCCTAACGCCGGTACTAGATGGCCATCATTTCCAGCATTGAACTGATAAGCAAATCGCCCACGCCATTCATTTGGTAGATGTAATTCAAATTTTAAAGAATAGGGCTTTCCATCTATTCCAATACGCGGATGTAGCTGCTGACCAGTCACAAGACAAAACGGTTGCAATGATTGACCATCTGGAAAATAACGCTTAGCAGTCACTTTAAAACCCTCAGGTGCTATGTTTACCAAGGATTCACAGGTCATCGCATTCACTAGATTAGTACCGATAAATAACATCAGCATCACAGGCATTAAAAATACGGCTTTCATCAGATCTTCCTTACTGTCCATAGTAAAAGTGGGCAAGCTTAAATAACGAAGTTGTATTATGACCGTTTTAATCAGATTAGAAATAATTAGGTATTACAAAGGAGGGTATAGATTATAAAAGTTAGATAAAAAAAACGGGCCTATTGGCCCATTTTTTATAAAGACATTCGCTAATGAAAGCAAAAGCTAGTGCGCTGAAGCAAATACCAAAAGGTCTGCCGGCGTTTTAAAGTCTACTGCCATAGTAATGCTCAAAGCGGTTACTGTGATAATAGAGAAAAAGAACACTTGGCGCGCCCAGCCGTTCACATCAATATCCTTACGGTAGCCTCTAAGTGCCATCGCTAGCCACCATAAGCTCGTTGCTAACGCGACAACCATAAATCCAACACCAACATAGCCAGTTAATGGAAGTAATGCTGTAACGATCGCAAATAAGGCGATATGAAGCACAATATGACGCTTCGCTTTTGTAATGCCTTCGGAAACTGGTAATACAGGAATATTTGCAGCGGCGTAATCTTTGTAACGAAAAATGGCAATAGCATAAGAATGCGGCATTTGCCAAATACAAAACATCACAAGAAGAATCGCAGCACCTGCATCAAATTGTCCAGCCGCAGCACAGTAACCCACAACAGGTGGTACCGCACCAGACAAGCTACCAATCGCAGTTCCGTAAACGGATCTGCGTTTGAAGTACATTGTGTATAAACCAACATAAACAAAGTAGCCGAAGCCTGCAAACAGGACAGCCACCCAGTTCGTGAAATAAGCTAATAAAGCAAAGCCTATTAGTCCTAATGCAACGCCATGAAAAAATGCAGCCTTACCAGACATTTCACCTGTCACCGTTACACGGTTACGGGTGCGCTGCATTTTTACATCAATGTCTCTATCAATGTAGTTATTAATGGCACAGCCAGAAGCAACTACAAGCGACAGTCCAATGACAGTCGCTAGCATAAGTACCCAATCGATCTCGCCACGAGAGGCTAATAAAAAGCCCCCCGCAACAGAGATAAGGTTGCCCATAATGATGCCTGGTTTAGTCACCTGAAGGTAACGCTTAAACATCTTTATAAACTCCCGTCGATGTGGTTTTTATTCCACTTATTCATCAATTTATCTGCTTATGACATCATCATCGCGTTAGACGCGTAGATGATCCAAACAGATAGGATAACAACCATCACAATAATCAAAGCAGAAAACAAGAAAGAATAAGTATTCAATTTGCCTTCTTCAGAGAAGTTCAAGTGAAGGAAGTACTTCAAGTGAACAAATATCTGAACAATTGCTAATGCCACTATTGAGATATAAGTTGTTTTATTGTCATACGCGTGCGTCATCACCATCCAGAATGGAATTGCTGTCAAAATAACAGACAATACAAAACCAATGACATAAGAGCCAACGCTGCCGTGTGAATTTGCTGTAGAAGAATGATCACTCATTAGATCGCCCCCATCAGATAAACAACGGTGAAAACACAAATCCAGATAACGTCCAAGAAATGCCAGAACAAGCTCAAACAGCTTAGGCGAGTCACAGTACGACCACCAAGACCTGTTTTCGCAATTTCAATCATCATGATGAACATCCAGATCAAACCAGCTGTTACGTGTAAGCCATGCGTACCCACAAGGGCAAAGAAGGCAGACAAGAATGCGCTAGTTTGAGGACCGTGTCCTTCAACAATTAGATGATGGAATTCGTACACTTCCATGCAGATGAAAATAACACCCATCGAAAACGTCACTAGCATCCAGAAAAGGGTGCCACCTTTGTTTTTGTTGTGCGCGCAAATCATCGCGAAACCGTAAGTGATACTTGAAATAAGTAGCGCTGCGGTTTCAACTAGAACGAAATCTAATTCAAAAATATCTTTACCTGATACACCACCGGCTGTGTTCATAAAGAGCACAGCGTAGGTAGCGAAGACGGATGCGAATAACAAGCAATCCGTCATTAGGTATATCCAAAAACCAAACACGTTATATGGTGCTGGCTCGTGGTCGTGATGCTCATCATGAGCCGCATGTGTATTCATTTGTGTTGTGCTCATGATTACCCCTTAGCCACTTTATCTAGATGTGCATTCTCAATACGAGCAACTTCATCTGGCTGTACGTAGTAATCAACATCTGAGTTATAAACTCTTAGTATCAGAGAAACAAACGCACCAAATAGGCCTAGCGCAGCTAACCACCAAATATGCCAAATCATCGCAAAACCCATTACCGTAATAAACCCAGCTACTGCAACACCAGCAACCGTATTTTTCGGCATGTGAATTGGAGCATAGCTATCTTTACGTACATAAGCTTCGCCTTTCTCTTTCATATCGGTGAACGCATCGATATCAGAGACAACAGGCGTTTCTGCAAAGTTGTAAAACTGTGGTGGAGAAGAAGTCGACCATTCAAGAGTGTGGCCATTCCATGGATCACCAGTAGTGTCCAGGTTTTGCTCACGATCTCGGAAGCTGACATACAACTGAAGCAACTGGCAAATAATACCAATCATGATAACAACAGCACCAACCAAGGCGATGTATAACCAAACGTTCCAGTCAGGGTTGTTTGTGTGGTTTAGACGACGAGTCATTCCCAAGAAGCCAAGTACATATAAAGGCATGAAGGCTAGGAAGAAACCAATCAACCAGCACCAGAAAGCCGCTTTACCCAACTTAACGTTAAGGTGGAAGCCCATTGCTTTAGGGAACCAGTAAGCGAAACCAGCAAGATAACCAAATACCGCACCACCAATAATGGTGTTATGGAAATGGGCAATCAAGAACAAGCTGTTGTGTAATACATAGTCAGCACCAGGTACTGCAAGTAGTACACCTGTCATGCCACCGATAGTGAATGTCACCATAAAACCAAGCGTCCAAAGAACAGGCACGGTAATACGAAGACGGCCACGATACATAGTGAACAACCAGTTGAATAGTTTCAAACCAGTCGGTACAGCAATGATCATAGTAGCAACACCAAAGAAGGCATTAACGTTGGCACTTGAACCCATGGTAAAGAAGTGATGTAGCCATACGATGAAACCTAGAATGGAAATCGCACCACTCGCATAAATCATAGATTTATGACCGAATAGACGTTTACCAGTAAAGGTAGAAATGACTTCAGAGAAGATACCAAATGCTGGAAGTACAAGGACGTACACCTCAGGGTGACCCCATGCCCAGAACAAGTTGATATACATCATTGGGTTACCACCACCAGTATTCGTAAAGAAGTGGAAGTCTAGGTAACGGTCAAGTGTTAGCATCGCTAATACAGCAGTCAAAATTGGGAAAGAGGCTGCGATCAAGATGTTGGCCCATGTACAGGTCCAAGTAAAGATCGGCATATCCATCAATTTCATACCAGGAGCACGCATTTTAAATACAGTTACTAAGAAGTTAACTGCAGTTAATGTCGTACCAATACCCGATATTTGTAGTGCCCAAATATAGTAATCTACCCCGACATCCGGACTGAACGTCAAACCAGCCAGAGGCGGATACGCCACCCAACCAGTTTTCGCGAATTCACCCACGAAAAGAGAGATGTTAACTAGAATTGCACCACTAGCGGCTAACCAGAAACTAAGATTATTTAGGAACGGGAAAGCAACGTCACGAGCACCAATTTGCAATGGTACAACGATGTTCATCAAACCAATCATGAATGGCATCGCCATAAAGATGATCATGATGACACCATGTGCCGTAAACACTTGGTCATAGTGATGCGGCGGTAAATAGCCAGGATCGCCGTTCGTTGATAGAGCCAACTGCAGACGCATCATTATTGCGTCAGAGAAGCCTCGAATCAACATCACAAGAGCCAGTACTATGTACATGATTCCCAAGCGTTTATGGTCAACTGACGTTAACCAGTCATTCCAAAGCACGCCCAATTTGTTGTAACGAATCAGTAGGAAAGCAAGGCAAAGTGCCGCTGCTACTACTACAGAAAATGTCACTACAAGAATCGGTTCGTGATACGGAATAGACTCTAAAGATAGTTTGCCTAAAATCGACATTACTTATCAGCCTCCATTTTCATCTGGTCGGACGAACCTTCAGACGACTCATGAGTCATCTTACTATGATCCATCTCACCGTGTTTCATATCACCGTGTTTCATATCACCCATCATAGGTGTATCGAAAGACGTCCCTTTCAATATTTCTACACGACCGTAATCTTTCATGAACTTCATAACATTGTCATGGAAGATGCCAGGTTTAATTGAGTTGTAATACTGAACTGGAGTTGGCTTATGTACATGGGCATGTAAGTCATATTTAGCCAAAGCATCATAAGAAGCTTGGTCCAATATGCCATTATTAATTACATCACCATGAGTACCAGCTTTTACACCGTCAACCCAAGCATCAAAATCAGCTTCAGTTGGCATTGCAATAGCATTGAACTTCATACCAGTAAAACCAGGACCGCTGTAATTTGAAGACATGCCTTTAAACGTACCAGGCTCATTTGCAATCAAGTGCAGCTTAGTCACCATGCCTGCCATTGAGTAAATTTGACTACCCAACTGAGGAATGAAGAATGAGTTCATAGTTCCTTCTGAAGAAATCTTAAACGACACGGGAACATTAGCCGGGAAATGCAGCTCGTTCACTGTCGCTATTCCTTGTTCTGGATAGATAAATAACCACTTCCAGTTCATAGAAACGACTTCTACCGTCAAATGCTCTTTATCAGATTTTAACGGTTTATAAGGATCTAGTGCATGAGTCGATTTCCAAGTAATCACACCAAGAATGATGACGATAATGATTGGAACAGACCAGCAGATAGTTTCAATTTTAGTAGAGTGAGCCCATTTTGGTTCATAGATCTCATTACGACCTTCGCGATATTTCCAAGCGAAATAAAGCGTCATAAAGATCACTGGAACGACAACAAGCAGCATTAAAGCAGTTGATACAAGAATCAAATGCTTTTCATCAACGCCGACTTGTCCTTTTGGATCAAGCACGCCACCTTGACAACCAGCGAGCAAGCCCACTGCGATAGCCAAAACGATTTTACTTAGGATACGAGTTAACAAAAGAATCTTCCTCTAACCCTGAGGTTCACAACACTGCATCTTTGACATTAAAGAAGCAGAACGAAAAAACCGGCAAAACACCGGACATTTCAGCAAAAATGCTCCGCGTACTGAAATCAGCACTACAAAACAATTATCTCATTGCTATTAACTTAACGAGATAATGGCTTTGTTGGATCATCTAAATCTGAAAAAGTGTGCTCGATATCATCTTGCCGTGGGCCGCGTCACTACGCGTACCAACTGCTCTTTCAAAGAGTCATCACGGTTAAAGAAGGCCAAAATTTGGCGAGCTAGGTTGATATTCGTATTAATGTACCAATATCTAACCAATAAACAGGGCATTGCTATGCTCAAAAAAAGCATAGCAGTATAAATAGGGGGGAGGTGAAAGTACGCTGGCTCTAAAGAGAAAAAGGCGACGGGCGTAATATTAAGTACGCTAACTAAAAGTAATAGACACAACAAAACGGTCAACCATATGGATGACATTTGCGGAGAAAGCATCTCTTTCTTAAGCAAAATGTTTTGTAATGAATTCAATTTTTCGTCCAGTTTTGTCAAGTAGTAGTAACGTGATCTGAAAATTTCATTGAATAAGCAGATCTTAAAGTGCGAAATATATCAAAAAACTCACAATCGCACAAAGCGTAGTTTAGCGGTTGTCTGCATCCTCTTCACGACCTTTTTGTTTAAAACGCCACTTTTTATCATAAGAATAGGTTATGCCGACCATTCCATTAACATTATAACGTGTATTCTTTACTATAAGCCGATAAGTGTTCACACAATGTGATCTGAAAACCATAATTCCAGCACATTCAGAGCCCATCGCATCTCTTCTTTTGATGATCCAGTAAATCCTAATAGACAACCTTGGCGCTCATTAGATCTCCTAAAATGACGGGTATGGGCTATTTTTAAAACAAGAGAGTTATTGTTTAACTAACAACGCTACTGCTGGCGTGACTGACTAAGTTCATCGACCAATTAATAAGGGTTTCAATGGAATCGTTGCTTTAAGTATAGTTGAGCGCCATTTAGGCATAACACCACCTGTTACTTTTGCAGGCAACACTGAAGAGGCGAGAACAGCTGCTCACGCACACCTTGCATTTGTAGAAGATAATTTACTTAAAATACGCCAAGAAGAAACACGGATTCAACGATCCTTGAGACGAATAGAAAACCTTAGCTCAAGTCGATAATCCCGTGTATTTTCATTACTAACAAGGTTTATAAATCACAGGTTAGCGCGTCATCGGAAACCAAATACCTTTTTTAATATTCTGTCGATAACACCAGTACAAGGTTAAACCACGTGCAATGAATAACAAAGCTTGGCTAAGCCACAAGCCGTGGTTACCTAAACCTTGAGTGAGATACCAGGCAGGAAAAAATACGCCGACAACACACACTATCATGGTGTTTTGCATCTGCTTTACACTCGTTGTACCGATAAATACGCCATCCAGCATAAAAGACCAAATCCCCAATAACGGGAAGACAATAAGCCAGGGTAAATACTCGGCGGCGTCCTTTCGTACTGATTGCACACTGGTTAATAACTCAATAATGTGATTACCAAATACCCAAAACATCACCACAAGAATAAGCGCCGTAATAAATGCCCAGTAAGTAGAAAGATGCAGTACCTTTTGAAACGTAGCTTGATCTTGACGTCCGTAATATTTGCCACAAAGCGCTTCGACAGAAAAAGCAAAACCATCGAGCCCATTAGAAATAATCATCAAAAAAGTCAGTAATACCGCATTCGCCGCCAAGACAGAATCACCTTGTCGAGCCCCTTGTGCAGTAAAAAATAACATGACGAGCAAGAGTAAAATCGTTCGCACAAATAAATAACGATTTACATGAATCAACGCCATATACTCACGCCATTTTACTAACGTTTTTAGCGGTACATGGCCACTAAACCCTTTTAACTTGTACCAAGCCAAAAATCCAGCAACCGTCACACCAATATAATGAGCACAAACCGTCGCCCACGCGACACCGTCACTGGCCATTCCTAAGCCATAAACAGCCGCATAATCCAGTACCATATTCGCCATATTAATGATCAACAACATCCACAGCGGGCCTTTGGAATACTGCACGCCGAAGAACCATCCCATAAGCGCATAACCTGCCAATACTGCTGGCGCGCTAAAGATTCGAGCTTCGCAATATAAGCGCGCCCAAGGCTCTACATCGGCGCTTGGGGCCATTAGAGTGATCGCTAAATCGATAATAGGATGACGAAAGAGAATCAGCATTAAGCCAATAAATACACCCATCAAAATAGCTTGTAGTAACAACTCACGGACACGACGCTCGTCACCTTGCCCTAAGGCTTGCGCTGTTAAGCCAGTCGATCCCATACGTAAAAAGCCAAACGCCCAAAAGAGAAAACTAAAAATACTCGCACCTATCGCCACTGCTCCCAAGTGCGTCGCAGTGCCTAAATGCCCAACTACCGCTGTATCTACTAGGCCTAATAACGGCGTAGTAATATTGGAAACCATCGGCGGCCATGCCATATGCCAAATTTTTCGGTGCAAGCCAATATCTTTTTTATAGGAGTGGATAACTTGTTGAAAACTAAATAAGGACACCAGAATATCAACCTTGTGGATACTTTTTCATTTTGTGGATAAATTATTTTTTGCTCTTGTTCTCTGGTTCGATTTAAATTGTGGGTAATTTGGTTAGTTATACACAATTTACGCCTTTAAAAGCAGATTTGAAGTGATTTTAAAGTAATTTGACAGGTTTACATTCATATTTTCATACAAAATAGCGATGCCTCACTTTTCAACATTAAAAAAGTTATTTTATGATTTCGATTTTTTATGGGATAAGTGGTGTTTTTTTCCACAACTAGGACTACAACCCTACAAAACTTTGTTAAACTCGCGTTTATTTTTTTATACACCGGAGACTCTATGAAAAAGCAATTTAGACCGTTATTGGAAGGGTTAGCCGTGGGTTGTGTATTTATCAGCATTACTATGCTGTTCCAAATTCCACTTTACATGAGTTTCATTATTGGTGCGCTGGCGGCACTAGGTGGCTACCGGAATTCGATCAAAATGGATCGTGCTAAAGCGGAAAAAGAACAAAAAAATAGCACACAGGAACCAAAATAGATGACAGATACTTTTCGTCCTCCATACGGTGAAGGTGACGGAACATTACAAGCGGTTGGCGGATTATCAGGGTTACAAACTCTGGTCGAAACCTTCTATCAATTAATGGCCACCACCCCAGAATATCGTCCTCTATTTGATATGCACCCAAAAAACCTTTCACTGACGATCGAAAAGTTAGTGGCATTTTTATCAGGTTGGATGGGTGGAGAGCGCTTATTTTCTCAGAAATTTGGTCCTATTAGTTTACCGCAAGCTCATGCACATCTAATAGTCACAGATAAAGAAAAAGCCATGTGGCTAAATTGCATGGAAGCAGCGTTAATAGAGCTCAATTACCCACAAGATTTACGCACTTATTTACTTACTAAACTCGCCTTTCCAGCGGAGCGTATTCAGCAAGTCAGTGCGGCACGCCATGGTCATAGCGACTAGCTTTTTATTGCTTTGCTAACACTAATGCCCAAACGCTTCGCTAATCGCATTAAGTTGGCCCGATCCATCGATAAATGACGCGCGGCTTGCGACCAATTACCGCTTGTTGTTTCCAATGCGTGACGAATTCTATCCTTTTGATATCGCTCGGTTTCTAGTCGTAAATCAATGGATTCAAAAGCGTTCTCTTGAGGCTCTTCCAATACAGTTTCGTCTGTTTGTACCTTTTCTTTTTTTAACTTACTTATCTGTAACCCGGTAAGGTGCTGCGGTGTAATAATGGTAATGCCAGTGGGAGTGTCCGCTTTAGCAAATAAAGCCGCTCGAGAAATAACATGCTCTAGCTCTCGAACATTGCCCGGCCAGTGATACGCTTCTAGCAAAGAGATCGCGGCGGCCGATAAAGTAAGCTGTTGAAGCCCTAATTTACGACGAAAGCCTTCCGCAAAAAATCCCGCCAATAGAGGTATATCACCTTGTCTCTCTTTCAATGCAGGCACTTGGATAGGAAACACACTAAGGCGATGGAAAAGATCTGATCGAAAGCGATGCTCTGCTACTTCTTGCTCTAGTCGTCGGTTGGTCGCCGCGATAATACGAACGTCGACTTTGCGAATATCATCCTTACCCACGGCTTGGATCTCTTGATTTTGAATCGCTCTTAGCAAACTACCTTGTACCTCTAATGGCAGCTCACCAATTTCATCCAAAAAGAGGGTGCCACCATCGGCGAGGACAAACTTCCCTTCACGATCACGGTCGGCGCCAGTAAAAGCTCCTTTTACATGGCCAAATAACTCACTTTCAATCAAGTTTTGTGGAATCGCCGCGCAATTTACATACACCATAGGCGATTGGCTACGATTGGAGGCATGATGGAGAGAGCGTGCGACCAGCTCTTTACCCACACCGGTTTCGCCTTCTATTAAAATCGCAAAATCGGAAGGCGCTACCAGCTTAATTGCTTGATAAAGCGCCTTCATCACATCACTTTGACCAATCATCTCATAGCCGTCTTTGCCCCTTGCCTCTTCGCTCATGACCTGCAACGCATGTTCCGCTCGCTGAGATTTTGTCTCCAATTGCTCCATTAACATCGCAGTATTCAGTGTCATCGCCGCCATGGTGCCAATGATCTCAAGCGCTCTGGTGTCGATATCATCAAATACGTTGGGCGTAATGCTGTCTAGCGTCACCACACCGATCAGCTTGCCATCCAAATACAAGGGCACACCCATGCAAGAATGCACGCGCAAATGCTCATCATGACCTAGCACCATGCCGTCATAAGGGTCAGGTAAAGGGGAATCAGACGGGAATCGAACGGGGTAGTGGCCCGCGCAGATTTCGCTCAGCCGTGGGTGCTCGGTAATGGTAAAGCGTCGTCCCATTAGATCTTCAGACAAGCCGCGCTGAGCAATCGGCGTCAACACACCATGATGATGTATCAGCAATACCACCGCATCACAATTAATGGTCGCTCGAACCGCATAGACCAATTGCTCGAAGCGGTTAGCTTGCGTCACCGCACTCGCCAGATCCAGCGCAAAACTCAACAAAGCTTTATTTGAAACCTGATTCATTCTCTTCAACCTATGAAATAGCTAAAATAGAGTCATTTTGACACATAAGAAACAAAAAGACCTATTTTTGTTTGTGTCTAAATGACTCTATTTTAATTTATTTATTTTTAAGTCATTGAAAAATAACTATTTATTTTATTGGCACGACTTTCGCAATAGAAAGACTAATAGAGATTCAATTACGATACTTTAGTAGAAAGGAGCACCACCATGCTATCCCAAACACATATAGATACAGTAAAAGCGACTATCCCATTGTTGGCTTCAGCCGGCCCTGCTATTACTGAATACTTCTACAAACGCATGTTTACTCACAACCCAGAGTTGAGTGACATCTTCAACATGACAAACCAGAAAACAGGTCGCCAACCAGCGGCTTTGTTTAATGCCATTGCAGCTTACGCGACTCATATTGATAACTTAGAAGTTCTAACCAGCGCTGTGATGCGCATTGCTCATAAGCACACCAGTTTTAACATCCAACCTGATCAATACGACATTGTCGGCCATCACTTGATTGAAACCCTGCGTGAGCTTGCACCAGAGGCCTTCACTCCAGAGGTTGAAGAAGCATGGATAGCGGCTTACGCTCAATTAGCCGAAATCTTTATCAAGGTCGAAGGTGATCTATACGCGAAAAATGCCGCTGAAACCGGTGGTTGGAAAGATTTCCGTGAATTCCGTGTGGCGTCTAAAACACCAGAATCTGAATTAGTCACTAGCTTCGTATTAGAGCCTGTGGATGGTAACGCCGTGATTGACTACATTCCTGGTCAATACCTAGGTGTTAAGGTACATCCTAAAGGCAACCAGTACGACGAAATCCGTCAGTATTCTTTGTCTACCACAGCCAATGGCAAAAGCTACCGCATTAGTGTCAAACGTGAAGGCAATGATGAGATGGCGGGCGTGATGTCTAACTATCTACATGATCACATCAATGTCGGTGACATTGTCGAAGCGATGCCACCAGCGGGTGACTTTATCTTCGAAGACAAAGCAAAACCTGTTGTGCTTATTTCTGGCGGCGTTGGTTTAACACCGATGCAAGCTATGCTGGATACGCTCGTGAAGCAAAACTACAACCAACCAATTAGCTATCTACATGCTTGTGAAAACCAAGGTCAGCACTCTTTTAAAAAACATGTAAATAACGCTAAAGCACAATTACCCACATTGTCGGTTCATACTTGGTATACCAGTGTTGAAGAAGCGGAAGAGGGTGTTCATGAGGGAAGTATGCAGCTTGCAGAAATCCAAGACGCTTTGCCTTTGACAGAGGGTGATTTTTACCTATGTGGTCCAGTCGGTTTCATGATGTTTGTGAAACAGCAATTACTGACATTAGGCGTAGAAGCCGATCGTATTCATTACGAATTATTCGGCCCGCACCAAGACGTTTAAACCATCTTTATCGTGGCATCTTAATCATCAGTCTGGCTGGCGTAGCGCTAGCTAGACTCTTGTTTAAAAGGCAATAACGCGTGGGTATTTTGATGATACTCGCGCACAGCTTGCGCTTCTTCCTCACAGAAATTCCCAATCGCTTCACGAAAACCTTGATGAGCAATGTAATGCACGCTGTGGCTAAAAACAGGTTCAAAGCCACGAGCAATCTTGTGTTCCCCTTGTGTACCCGGATCGAAATGCTGTAACCCTTTTTCGAGACAAAACTCGATTCCTTGATAATAACAAGCTTCAAAATGCAGGCAATCCACTTCTTCCATACAGCCCCAATAACGCCCATATAGTGAATGATCATCAAAGAAACACCACGACGCGGCGATCGCTTCGCCTTCTCTGTACGCCTGTACTAAAAGGATTTGATCTCCCATGGTATTGGCCAACAAACCAAAGAATTCTCGTGTGAGATAACCTTGCTGACCACGTTTAGCATAGGTGGATTGGTAACACAGATAAAAGAAGTCGATCTCAGCGGTCGTCAGTTCATTACCCAAAGTACGCGTCAGAGTCACGCCTTGCTTAACCACCTTGTCGCGCTCTTTGCGTGCCGCTTTTCGCTTACGGCTTGAAAAGTGCGAGAAGTAATCGTCCATGTCACGATAATCACGATTAAACCAATGAAACTGACAGGAAACACGCTGTACTAGGGTTTTATCATGGCGAAACAAATCCACGTGCTCAGGCTTAGTAAACAACAAATGCCAGCTTGAGAAATGACGTTCCTGATTGGCTTCGGTCATCAGCTTCGCCAGTGCAGGGTACAGATTCGCAAAGTCTGCATCGTCACCTTTTGGATCAAGGTGAGAGAATATGCGCAGCCCAGTGACGGGAGAGAAAGGAATCGCCCAAACACGCTTAGGATAGTATTCCATACCATGACGCTGGTAGGCATCGGCCCAAGCCCAGTCAAATACAAACTCACCTTGAGAATGTGTTTTGAGATAGGTCGGGGCGATA
>ERZ808232.160-NODE-160-length-14685-cov-19.614833_pt1 | contig 14685 bp, 6 predicted proteins | sample MGYA00521281_ERZ808232 | MGnify/ENA primary metagenome ERZ808232 (study PRJEB31515, sample SAMN02941833) | indoor metagenome | biome: House; feature: Kitchen Counter; material: surface | place: USA: Illinois | collected 2012-02-13 ... | reverse complement strand
GATGTGAGTAAAGCATATAATGGCATACAAGATGCAGGTGAAGTTGGGATTGCAAATAGTACAATTCGTTTGAATAACTGTAGTACTACACAATTAGCTTCAACAGTGACAAGTGCAAATGGTGATTATACTTTCTCAATTGAACAAAGCTTATTACCATCATCATTTTGTATTGTTCAGCAGAATTTACCTGAATATATTTCTGTCAGTGCCGATAGTATAACGGTAGCAAACACAAGTGCGACCAGCTATCCAAACAATAACTTTGCCGATGTTAAACTCAATGTACTTCTAACAGAAGATGGACAACATACCATTACCGCAGGTGAAGTGACTGATTATCCACACCGTTTAAGTACCCAGGCCCCTGTTTGGGTAACAAAGTTGGAACAAACCCAATCAAACTCAAACAATGATCAACCTTGGCAGGCATTGGTTTACCAAGACACCAACTGTAACGGTACCGTTGATACAGGTGAAACAGTGTTTGATCCAACAGCCTCAGGTACTGTGTTGTTGCAACCAAACACTGATATCTGTCTTGTACAACGTGTATTTGCACCGACCAATATTTTTGCTGGTGCACAGCATATTGGAACGCTACAGGCAAGCTATGCTGTGAGTGCATTAAACCTCACAGACCAGAAAACCCAACAACGTCAGGATGTGACACTTATTGGTAGTGCAGGATTAACACTGACAAAAAAAGTACGTGCAGTGACCAGTTGTTCTTCAACTCCATCTGATTCTTCAGGCTTTTTAGTGAATAACGAAGCCACAAAACAGCAAAATCTGGAGTATGAGATCACCTATAAAAATAATAGTGTGAAGAACCTACAGAATGTCAAAGTAAAAGATAGTTTACCAACTGGTACTAATTTTGGCAGTCTAAGTTGCGGCCTAACACCAAGTGGAAATACTTGTAATGCAACACGTTCTGGAGAAGTTCTTGAATGGACTTTAACAGGTTTGCTAAAACCATCAGCCACAGGAACTTTAAGATTTTGTGTTAGTCAGTAAACAGAACCTATCACAGATCGGTAGGTTGAAAAACGTGCAAAGGGCTTCGGTGAGGAAAGATGGTATGGAATTTGGTTTGGCTGAAAGTAATACAATATTTTTTGTAAAAGTGTGAAGTAAATCAAACAAATTTGTTGATTATTGATATACTTTTATAAAAAAAAGTTAACGTTTTTTTGGATGGTAAGTGTACTGTTCAAAAATAAAAGAGAAGACTAGGAATAATTGAATGGCGTATTTGAACAATATGTACAAGAAATGTTTGCTTGGTACTGCGGTTCTTGTTTTGGCTGGAAGTGTATTCGCTGAGCCTAAAACGACAAAAGAGCCCGTTTCAGTAGAACTCAAAACTTTCCTGATCAGTGCAGGCACTGATGGGAAACCAACTTCAAAGCTGGTGACCAAGGTAAAACCCAATGATGTGATTGAGTATCGGGCAACCTATACCAATAACACCACTGGAAAAATCAAGAATCTGGCAGCGACTTTACCGATACCTGTAGAAACTCAATTTTTGGCAAAGTCTCAGCCAGAAAATGCTGAAGCAAGTACTGATGGTACACATTTTGCCCCAATGCCTTTAAAACGCAAAGAGAGTAATCAAATGGTGAATGTACCACTGAAAGATTATCGTGCATTGCGTTGGATCATTGCAGAGCTTCCAGCTGGAAAGTCTGTGACGGTTTCTGCTCAAACACGTGTAAATAGTGAAAAAACTAACTAATTGGCATTTTACATATAAGGGGTAAAATAATGTCAAACCGTCTACAACTTACACAACTTGCGGCTTCTATTGCTTTGGTTGCAGGTAGCGCAGCTTTCATTTCATCTGCACATGCCGCTGCACCAGCCGCTGGTACAAATATCAGTAACATTGCATCTGCAAGCTATACTGATAGCACAGGAAACACTAAAACTGTATCTTCAAATATTGTGACCACCACAGTATTGCCAGTTGCAAGTTTCACGTTGATTGCTGACCGAACAGCAAATGCCAATGCCAACAACCAGGTTTCTTTATCACACACCTTAACCAACACGGGTAACGGTAGTGATACGTTCACGGTAAATGTGGCAGATGTTACCTCTGGTGACCAATATGACTTCAGTAATTTAAAAGTTTATCTTGATGCCAATAAGGATGGTGTTCCTGATAGCCAGACTCCTGTAACAAGTGTTACCTTGGCAGCAGGTGAGTCGGTGAACTTAATTGTTCAGGCAACCACTCCAACAACTGGTGCAGGTGGTGCTGCACTTTCTGCTGGTGATTTGGGTAAATTAACCATCACTGCACAAAGTACTTTAGACAATACACTCACAGCAACAAATACAGACACCGTTAAAATTACCAACGGTGCAGTGATTAGTGTGATTAAATCTGCCAGCGTAACGGCGATTGATGCGACCCAAGCTAGTCCAACCGCTCGTGAAGTTGAATATAAGTTGGTTTACCAAAACACAGGTAACACAACAGCAACTGATGTTACAGTTACGGACTTGTTACCTGCTGGTTTAACTTATGTTGCTAATTCTGCAAAACTTGCTGGCGTGGCACAAACTGATGGTGTTGATGCTGATGGTTATAAGTTTGTTGAAACCACTTCAGGATCAGGTAAAGGTACTGTAACCTTAACGATTCCAACTCTAGCACCGAACACTACAGGTACATTAACCTTTAAGGTTCGCGTAGATCAAAATACACCAGCAGGCGTGATCAGGAACACTGCATATGTTGACCCAGATGGTCCATCAGGTCCAGAAGGGGATACGCCGTCTAACCCGAATGACGTAAATATCTTAAGCATCAAAAAAGGTACAATCAATGATAACCAAAATGATGCTTACGCAGATGCGGAAAAAACTTCTGCAACCGCAAAAGATAACCAAATTGTCATTGCTTCAATCAAGCAGGGTGAAGTTGCTGAATTTAGCGCCACTGGTCAAGGTGGTGAACCAATCGTTATTCATAACACGGGTAATGTGAGTGAAGAATTTACAGTAAGTGTTGATAAAGGTACGGATGGGGCAGGTGGTTTACCAGCAGGCAGTATTGTTACCTTATATCAAGCTGATGGTGTAACACCATTTATTTCAACAGGCTCTATCCCAAGTGGTGGTACGTATAACCTTGTTGCAAAAGTAACATTACCTGCAAGTTATTCAACATCATCTGCTATTAAAGCCATTTTAACCACAAGTCCTAAGTCTGATGCAACCAAGACAGATAAATTGGACTTGGTAATTAGTCAGGTAACGCCTGCAACAGTTGACTTACATAATGGCGATGCTTCAAATACTACTGGTTCAGTGGCTGGCGCATCTGGTAAAGATACTGGTTTAGATATTGACGTTCGTAGCACTAAACCGAATCAGGCTGTGAATTTCCCACTTCAAATTGATAATTCTGGTGTAACAGGTGATAACTTCAATCTAGGTATTGATCCTGCACACGCATTACCAGCAGGCTGGGATGTCAAATTCTATGTGGCTGATGGTAGTGGCAACCCAACAGGCGCACCATTAACCAATACAGGTAATATTAATGGTGGCAGCAATATTAAACTTGTTGCTGTGGTAACGCCTCCTGCCAATGCGCCAGCTGGTGACCAACAAGTTTACTTCAAGGTTTCTTCGCCAGCGACAGGCTTAAGCGATGTGATGGTGGACAAGGTTACAGTTCAGGCAGACCGTAAGTTAAGCCTGCAAAATGACCGTATTGGTCAGGTTGCACCAGGTGGTACCGTTGTTTATAAACATACCTTAACCAATACAGGTAACATTGATGAAGGTGCAACAACAGGTAGCTTGCCATTTACCTTGACCAACGATCAGTCTGGTAATGGATGGGTAACAAGCTTGTTTATCGATGTGAATAACGACGGTAACATTGATGCAGGCGATACCTTGGTTACAGGTAATGATTTAGCAGCGGTAACAGGAGCGATTACACGTAATACCTCCGTGAACTTACTCATCAAGGTTCAGGCACCAAGCAATGCAACCCCTGGAACACCAAGCTCAGTTATCTTCACCATTAATCCAACAAGTGTGGGTGGTGTTGCACATGCAAGTATTTCTAATACTGACTTAACCACAGTGACTGAAGGTCAGGTGCGTCTGGTTAAGGATCAGGCTCTGGTTGATTGTACAACAGGTACAAGCGCAACTTATACACAGAACACTGTGAGTGCCAAACCAGGCGAATGTGTGAAATACCGTATTGTTGCGACCAATGAAGGTAATGCAACTGTAACGAATGTGGTGATTAGCGATAATACGCCGTCATACACTACCTTGAAAGCAATCTCTGGTGTGTCTCCACTTGCAACAAGTGCAACATTGCAGAACACATCAAGTTATGTTGATGGCTATACAGGTACTGTTTCAGCAGAACAGTCGCCTTTAGCACCAAATGCAAGTGCAACATTAGAGTTTGTGATTAAAGTGAATCCACTTACACCATAAGCTTTATTCATTCACTTGAAATGAAAACAAATAACTATAGATGTGAACATTTGCCTAGGCAGGTGTTCATCTCAAATAAATTTTTGAATTTTTTAGACTATTTAGTTGAAGGGTAAGCGCTGTGCTACAACAGAAGCAATCTAACGCATTCCATAACATGACATTCATGTTATCAACGTTGACAGTATCAATATTGTCAGCGCAGTACGGTTATGCAGCGAATATGCCTGAAGTGGGTAGCTCTATCCAAAATATCGCCTATGCAACTTATGTTGCACCTGATGGAAAATCTCAACAATCTGTTTCAAATGCTGTGGAAATCAGTGTTTCTGCTTTATATGCGATCGCATTAACTTCACCTCCAACTCAGGAAATTGAACCGAATACCCGTGTAATCTGGGCAAACACACTCGTTAATAATAGTAATGCACCCGTTAATGTTCAGCTAGAAGCATTAACCATAAAAGAACTCAGCAACATAAAAATTTATATAGATAGTAATAACAACGGTCAATTTGATACAAATGACCAGCAGGTAAGTACCAACGTTGCTCTGACTATAGGCCAAAGTGTTCATTTGTGGGTGGTTGCAACGGCAAGTGCCACATTGACTGAAAGTCAGCAGTTAAATTTACCGTTAAAAGCAACACTTGTTGAGGATAATAGTGTAATAGCAACGGCTACAGATAGTGCCATCAGCTATGGACCACAACTGGTTGCAACCAAAGAGGTTGTCCAGAAAACTTTTGAGCCATCAGCCAATGCCAGCTATGACCTTAACTATACTTTGGCCATAACCAATCAAGGTAAAAAAGCGGCAAAACCAGTGGATGTGATGATCGATGGTCAGGCACAGAAAATGGTGCTTTTAGTTGATGATCTGCCTGCCAATACAACATTTAAGTCTGCACAGTTAAAAAATACGCAGGCCAAGGTTTTGTACAAGCAAACAGGCAATAACTATACAACGACCTTGCCAAGTGATTTAAGCAAGGTTGATCAATTGGTGGTTGGCTTTCCACAAATAGACGCCAATACAACTGAACAAGTCGATCTTACGGTTACAATGAACCGTAATATTGCCAAAACAACGGTTAAAAATACCTATAAAGTTTCGTATGCAACCACAAATAGCCAAAAAGAGGTATTGTCTAATCCTGCTTTAACCGTGGTAGGTGGTCTTGCAGCGATTAATAATAAATCTGGTGATTTCCAAAATGTCTTGACTACAGGCAGCGTGAATAAACCACTTTATCTTGAAGCGCAAAATGCCAGCTGTAATGCAGACCGTTATACTGCCGACAAGGTGAAAATTAAGATTAAATCAGCCAAGACAGGTGATCTTGAAGAAGTCATTGGGGTAGAAACTGGGCCGAATACAGGCGTATTCCATTACACGCTACCAACCGCATTTGCGGAAGTTGGGGTTTCTTATGATGCGTTATTGCAGACCATCAAACGCGATCAGGTACAGGTTAGCCTGACGGACTGTCTGGATGCACAGGGTAATTCAACCCAGACATTTACCGATATTAGTACTCAGGTGCTTATTGACCCATATGGCACAGTGTTTGATGCCAAGACAGGTTTACCTGTGGCGGGAGCAACGGTCACTTTATTAGACCAGAATGGCCAGCCAATTGCGGACAATATTGCATACAAACTTGATGAGCAGACTGGAGAGCTGGTTACAATTCCTGCCAAGCAGATCACCAATAGCGAGGGTAAATTTATTTATCCCCTTGTTAAAGCAGGAACCTACAGTTTTGTTGTGGATACAACCACAATTCCTGGAAATACACGTTATAGTTTTGTCAGTGATAAATCGGTTTATCCAAGTTTCCCTGCGGATAAGGCTGTTGATCTGGAATGGTCTTATGCTGGCAAATTCACCTTAAATAATGGTGATCCAGCACTCAATATTGATATTCCAATTGATCCTGATTTGACTGTACCAACCTCGCCGTTATTTGTACAAAAGGTTGCGACCAATAAAAACTCGGAAATCGGTGAGTTTGAAGAATATACCGTGACGGTTGCCAATCGTGGCACGGTGGATTCCAAAGATGTTTCGATTACTGATACCTTGCCTAGAGGCTTTATCTATGTTCAGGGTTCTATGCGTATCGATGGCACCAAGGTTGCTGACCCATTAGGTGGAAAAGGTCCTTATTTGAAACTTGGTTTAGGTACACTGACTCCAAGTAAGGAAGTTAAGGTTCAGTATCGCGTCTATATTGGTCCAAATGCCTTGAATGGTGATGGCATTAACCGTGTTCGGGCAAAAGATGGTCAGGGAATCGAATCAAACGAAGCATCTGCAAAAGTAGAAGTAACTCCTGGCGCAATGATCTCTGATGGCTTTATTGTTGGTAAGATTTTTACTGACTGTAACCGTAATGGGGTACAGGATGCAGGTGAAGTCGGTGTGCCAGGTGTGCGTATTTACCTTGAAGATGGTAGCTATGTGGTGACTGACAGTGAAGGTAAATATGATTTTTATGGGATCAGTGCCAAAACCCACGTTCTAAAGGTTGACCGTACCAGTTTGCCAGTTGATTCTGAGTTGGTGTTAATTGGCAATCGTCAGGCAGGTGATCCAAATAGCCGTTTTGTGGATTTAAAACGTGGTGAACTACATCGTGCCGATTTTGCAATTGCCAATGGTACAGGACAATGTTCGCAAGCCTTATTGCAACAAATCGCAGAACGTAAAAAACGCATTGAACAGGACAACACCAATTTAGAACAGGTGTTACGTTCAGACCTTACCATTGATCCAGTTTTTTCCAAGATTACCGATGTTAAAGGTCAGCCAGCAAGTGGTTGTATCTCGGCACAGGGAATCAGGGCCAATTGTAACCTTGATTTTTCCAAGGAACAGGCTAAGGAACTGAAAGAGGTTACTTTTGAACCAGAAAAATCTGGCGTTGCTTCTTCAGTTGCCTTGCCACTGACTGAAACATTGGCAGCAACTGAGAGTGTGCCAGCCGAATCCACTCAAGCTGCGAAAATGCTTAGTCTGGAAACAGTGCTGGAAAATGCTGCCAATAATCAGCTAGAAATTATCAACTTAAAAGATGGGCAGCTTCTTGGTTATGCCCAAACAGCGGTTCAGGTTAAGGGTGCTGCTGGCACACAACTACAACTGTGGGTAAATGGCACACAGGTTTCTGAGAAACGCATTGGTAAACGTGCAATATTGCCTGACTTACAGGTTGCAGGTCTGGATTTTATCGGTGTCGATCTTGCTGTGGGTAAAAACAGTATTGAAGTTCGTCAAGTCGACATGATGGGTAATGTTCGGGATAGCAAACAGGTCAATGTGATTGTCCCTGACCAAATGGATAAGCTGTTACTTGAGTCAGCCAAAGTACAGCCGCAAGCCAACGGCCGTGATTATTTTAACGTGACCATGAAAATTGTTGACCGTAATGGCACATTGGTTTCTACCAGAACTCCAGTTACGCTCGACAGCTCGATTGGTAAAATTGAGTTGACTGACCTGGACCCGAAACAACCTGGTATTCAGGTGTTTGTTGAGGGCGGTACACTTGTTGTGCCAATAAAGGCGCCAATTGAGGCGGGTGAAGGAACGCTGTCGGTTGAAAGTGGTATTTTTCATAGCAGTACACCAATACGTTTCTTACCTGATTTACGTCCGATCATTGCAGTTGGTTTGGTAGAAGGATCACTTAACTTTAAGAAATTTGACCCGAAACAGTTAAGCAATGTCGGTTCGCAGGATGGGTTTGAGGAAGAACTGCAAGAGATTTCATCATCGGACAATGGCAAAAGCAATGTGACAGGGCGTGCAGCCATGTTCCTGAAAGGGAAAGTCAGGGGTGAATATCTACTAACCCTTGCCTATGATTCTGACAAGGATAAAAACCAGCGCTTGTTCCGTGATATTCGTCCAGATGAATATTATCCAGTTTATGGTGACTCGGCGGCGAAAGGTTTTGATGCACAAACAACCAGTAAGCTCTACGTGCGTGTGGATAAAGGCCGTTCTTATGCCATGTATGGTGATTATGTTACCCGTACTGAAAATGATGAGGGCCTGGCTTTAGGTCAATATAGCCGTTCATTAACAGGTGTTCGTGGGGCTGTCGAAACAGACCGCTATAAAGTCACGGCCTTTGCTGCGCAGACCAATACGCAACAGGTGACCAATGAACAACGTGCTATGGGGATTTCAGGTCCGTATAGCATGGGCAATGTCAATACCGATGATGTGCTTGCCAATAGTGAAAAAGTTGAGGTGGTGACCCGTGACCGCGATAATCCAGGCCTGATCATTTCGCGTAGCACTTTGGCACGTTTTACCGATTATGAAGTAGATACCTTTAGCAACAGCATTTACTTAAAAGATCCTGTACCAAGTGTCGATGCTGACCTGAATCCAGTCTATCTGCGTATTACAGTGGAATCTGAGCAGGGTGGGGATGAATACACGGTTGGTGGTGTTACAGGCTCGGTGAAGCTGCTGGATCAGGTGAAAGTGGGCGGGGCTTATGTAAAAAGCAATAATCCACTAACGCAGGACCAGTTGGCCAGTGTCAATACCGTGGTGAAATTTGCCGACAAGGGTAAATTGATTGCTGAGTTTGCCCGTTCTGAAAATATCAATGACGGTTTAAACTCTTTAACACAGATTAACACCACACCAGATGCAACTGGTAAATTATCGGGTAATGCTGCACGAGTTGAATTAAACTATTCTTATAAAGACTTGGAAATGAAAGTTTATCATAACCAAGCTGATAGAGAATTTTATAATACAGCGGCACCAATCACCGCTGGACGTAAGGAAAGTGGTATAAAAGGGCGTGCGCAACTGGGTAAGATCGGTTTGGCAAAACTGGAGGCCATCCGTACTGAAGATTTGCAAAGTGGTGTCAATCAGGGTGTTTCTGCCAGTATCGAACGTGCGATCAGCCGTATTGTCGCGGTTGAGCTGGGTCTCAAGTACTACAATGAGTCTGAGAATCCAGCACTGTTGGGGGCTTCACAAACAGCGCCGTATCATGGTTTAACCGCACGTACAAAAATCACCACACAGCTTCCTTGGCAGGGTTCAAATGTTTTTGCTGAATATGAGCAGGATGTTTCCGAAGCTGAGCGTCGTAATTTTGCCTTGGGTGCGAATTACCAGATTAATTCAAAACTACGTGCCTATGGTCGCCATGAGTTGGTGTCCAGTATTCAGGGACTGTATGACCTAAATAACAATCAGCGTCGCAATGTCACAGTGTTTGGTCTGGACAGTAAATATAACAATAACGGTACGGCATTTAGTGAATATCGTGTTCGCGATGGCATCAGTGCGCGCGAAGCTGAAGCTGCAATCGGTTTACGTAACCGTTGGGAACTAGAAAAAGGCTTCTATGCAACCACCAGTTTTGAACAGGTGAAGTCATTGTCAAAAGCAGATACCGATAACCAAAATTCCGATAACACTGCTGCATCTTTAGGTGTGGAATATCTGGCCAATCCAAACTGGAAAGCTGTTGCGAGAATTGAAGCACGTTGGGCTGACCAGTCTGACACCATCCTGAATAATCTGGGGATTGCCTACAAATATTCCAATGACGTGACTTTATTGGCGAAAAATGTAGTTAGCCTGACTGATAGTAAGAATGAAAACAGTGGTGATCGCCTGGTTGATCGTTTCCAGGTGGGGGCTGCCTACCGTGACACTGAGCACAATCGTTTTGATGCGCTGACCAAGGTGGAATACCGCTATGACAGTAACAAGTCAGATTTAAATAATCCATACTTAAAGCATGTCTATATTTTTTCAAATCACTTGAATTATCATCCAAGTCGCGATATTACCCTTTCAGGCCAATATGCAGTTAAAAATGTGGACACAACGTTCTCTGGTTTGGAGTCAAGTGGTATGACACATATGCTTAGTGGTCGGGCAATGTATGACATCAATGAACGTTGGGATGCGGGTATTCATACAGGCGTGTTATGGTCGAACATGAGTTCGGGCCGCCGTGTTTTGGTTGGGGGGGAAGTGGGCTATTTGCTGGCTGCAAACCTCTGGTTATCAGGTGGTTATAACTTCTCTGGCTATAAAGATGATGATCTGGTGGATAGTGACACAACTCTTCAGGGCGCATATATACGCTTTAGATTCAAGTTTGATGAGAACCTGTTTTCTCGCAACAATTCTACCGTGAACGCTTCAAGAGAACCATAAAGATGAAATATGTCACACCTGCCTTGCGTCAATTTTATCGTGGTGCTGCAACTGTTGTGGTTTGCTGGAGCGTGATGGTTTGGGCAAAAAATCCTGATCATTTGGCTGCACCTGTTATGGCGCAAGATTCTCCAGATACTACAGCCCAGTCAGGTATTTATAATCCAAAAGATCAACAGGTTGCTGCCTTGCAAACACGTCTCGTTCCTTTTTTGAATGAACAGGGAATTGAACGTTATCATGCTGTCAAAGCAGCCGCATGGTTGACTTATGCAGCCCATGAGGGAAGTGAAAAAAGTGCAACGGTTGCGCGAAAAGAGGCCCTTGCCCAGGCGGAAATGATTATAGTGGCATTAGAGCAAGGTCAGGCTAAGCAGTTAAGTTTAACCACACCGATTCTGTCTACCTCAAGTGTAATGCGTCGGGATTTATGGGCAAATACTGAATTATTGAAACAGCATGCAGGTTTTTCCTGTGCCCAGTCTCAGATTGCACAGGCAGAGGTGATGCTGGTCTGGGCAGCCGCTGAACATTGTGAGTTGGGCTGGCGACATTCACGGGAGCTGTTTTTATCAGCACAGCGCTTAATTGATCAGGCAAATAGTCGGGCGTTTAGTTGCAGTGCAGATGTTCCTCAACAGCTTCCGAAAATTAGTTATCCATCTTTACAGGAACTGAATGGCAGTGAGCAGGGATGTCATGGTGTGGTCGGAACATGGCCGATTTGGTCGCCACAACAAAAAACAGTCATCTCTGAAAATAGCCAGGTTGCTGATCAACCTGTGCCGAATGTTGTACATTTTGCTTTGGATCAGGCAGTTTTATCGTAAGATTCCATCAATGTGCTCAATCAGATCGTGAACTTCCTAACATCACATCCAGCTTACACCTTGACACTGTATGGATTTACCAATCAGCAGGCAAATGAACAATATAATTTAAAATTGTCCTTGCGTCGTGCGCAGGCAGTATCTCAATATCTAACTCAGCAAGGTGTTGCCCTAAATCGTATTGCGACAGAGGCAAAAGGTAAGACCCAGCTGATTAAAAATGAAAACCCGTATCACACAAATGGATAGCCAAATCCTATCCCTATACGCCAAAGGCATGACGACACGAGATATTGTTGCCACATTCAAGGAAATGTACGATGCGGACGTCTCCCCAACGCTTGTGTGATTCATAGAGATCGTTTCAATTTAGCGATCTCTAAATCCATCTTGTAATTGGCGTGTTGAATCCGTTCATTGGATGGGTTGTATTGCTTCTGGACCTCATCAGAGAAAGGGGTTTCTTCACATAATTCAAAGTACCTTTCCATCGGTGTTTAACCTTTCAAAGCTGAATGTGGTCTCATCCAGTTATAGTCATGCTGCCATTCGGCTAGCTTGTCTTGGATATCTTCAGAATTAATATCGACAGTAGCGTAGAACTCAGATTTATCAGTCTTTTGAGAACGCTCTACCTTGCCATTCAAATGAGGTGAACCTGGTTTATTTGGCCTAAATTTGATTCCATGCTGCATCAATTTTTTCTGTACTTTTTCAGCAAAAAAATTCCCGCCCACGATCGGTCTGTATTCGCTGTATGGGAAAAGGCATTTCTTCAATTACGCAGTCTAAAAAGTCGAGCGTATTCGCCGCTGTTCGGCGTTTATATATCCTTAAAACGCGATATCGTGTGCAGTCATCGATAGATGTGTACTGATATAGCCCAGGACCCAATTTACAGGTATCCATTTGAATTCTATCGCCTGGTAATGGGCGTTCATAACGAATGAAATCTACTTTACGACGGAATTTTTTAATCGGTTTGACTTGATGGGTGGATAGTACTTTATGGATAGTCGCTAAGGACAACGAGACTCCGTGCAGCCTCATCAATTCTGTTTGCAAACGTCGAGCACCCAGATTTCTAGCCGAGCGCATTTCCAATATTAAGGCTTCTAGCTCAGCATTGATTTTAGTATTTGGAGATTTTAATGGGCGTTTACTCTGACTACTTAATCCATCAATACCTTGCTCAGAATATCGTTTCCACCACTTGCGTAATGTTGGTCTAGAAATGCCACATCTCCGACAGACTAGGCCAGCATCATTGGTCTCTTCAAATAATTTAACCCATACGAGTCTTTGTTGAATTTCTCTGTTCATAGACATCAATTATATTGAAATGATGTCTATGAATCACACATATAATTCAGTGGTTGGAGTCACATTTTCTGTAAATAAATTTGGGTGATACGTATTCAGTTTCGTAATAAAAATAGTTGTATTTAAAAAGTATTTCTCCGAAGATTGCTTTCCAAGTCTTTTCATTTATGCCGTCTGCGCCTTGAAGATCCATTGGGTAGTTGAATTCCTCAGTACTTAACGAAATATTGGAAGTTGGTGCAACAATTATATAATTGCCATTTCGTAATTGAATGCAATCTTTCATAGAAAGCTTTTCATATTCAAGATCTGTCGCACAATATACGTTTAAAACATAATTGTTTGATAAATTACGTTGTACGCAAAAAAATAAAGCCAAAATTTCAGATTGATGATTTTCATGAAATTGTTCAATCATATTTGAAATTTGTTTTGCAAGTTCTCGTTCCAAAAATGCTTTATCATGCAACTCACATTTCTCCATATTAAATGTATAGATAAAGTGATTAAGATTAAATCGTTGCTGAGTTTTAAACAGTTTTTTCATTACAGGTACATTTGCTTTACGTATTTCTTTGATTAATGCAATACGATTATCACGATCAGCGATTGCACTTTTACTGGTTGAATGATTTTTCAATTCATATACGAATGCATCTACAACTGATTTTATCTGCTCAACATAATGTTCATTGTGTAATAGCGTTGGATTAATAGGTCCATCTGAAACGTAACCCAAGTTTGTATATGCCTGATTTATAGCCTTGACACTCTGACTGATGTTGAAAGCAGTATGTTGTAATAACGGAGTACTGATGGGGTGAATAGATTGCAAATAATAAAAAGCATGATCCGTATGTGGGCTATTACTAACATAGTATTGGATAACGGTTTGAGCAATTTTTTTGGTCTTTCTTTTGAAAGGCTGGTAGTTGGGATTGGTTATGATTTCTGAAACTTTTTGCATGATGGATAGGTTCAACTCACCCATACAAAAATAAGGTAGATTGGTGCTTTCTGTAGTATTCGTAGGTTGCATTAGCATGTTCATAGTGGTTTCGCATTTTTTTAAATAAGGTTGATGCTCTCTGCCTTAGAGAGCATGATTTGAAAATTTTGAATTAGACTGATATTGATCCTGCGTTGATATTACGAGGCCTTCCAGCTTTGCTTTTTTCAAGCTTGCGAGTGCTATAGCCAAAAGTACGATGGTTCTTAAGCGTTTTTTCGATAATGAACTGATCGACTTTGGTGATGTAATCCACGACCATATACAGTGCGTTGATTTTTTCTTGGTCATCATGAACAAGTGTGCCAATTGCGAGTTTTCTGTAAGAACTCTTGTTGTGGTTACAACTATGGTAAGTGCCCTTATTTAGGGTAATGTCATTCCATAATTTAGCGAGTTGATCTATAAAAAAAGTCTCTTTTTTATGGATATTACCATCCATGAAAAAGATAAAATGATAGTGATAGCCTTTTTTTATTCCGTATTCTAATTTCCAAATATAGCCCACAATGGGAGGTACATTGTCATTTAGTGTATGGAGTTTTTTTAAGAAAATGCTCATGTAGGTTTTCAATAGTTCAAGTGGGATTTTAAAATCTCGATGAATTGAAAAATCAATTCTAAGCACCAGTAGTTTGCTGAATTTATTTAATAATTTCAGAATAAGGCGTTTCGCTTTCTTTTTCTGATTTAGGCTTTTTTCTTTGCGTAGTTGCACTGCTTTTTTATAGTCTACATCAGTTGATAATGCCTTAAAAAGACGTTGGTAGAACTCATTTAAAATTTGAGCTTTGAGCTTGTAATGAGTTGTACTGATCGCTATT
>ERZ808232.157-NODE-157-length-15216-cov-14.593694_pt1 | contig 15216 bp, 13 predicted proteins | sample MGYA00521281_ERZ808232 | MGnify/ENA primary metagenome ERZ808232 (study PRJEB31515, sample SAMN02941833) | indoor metagenome | biome: House; feature: Kitchen Counter; material: surface | place: USA: Illinois | collected 2012-02-13 ... | reverse complement strand
TCAGGTGGCTTAACTTAAATAAAAAAGTCTCCGACAAACCCGGTACGGTTCAAACAGCCGTTACAGGTAAATCTAGCCAGAGTTCACCGACACTTAAAAGTGTTTTGTCATAACCTATTTTTAAAGTCGCGCCGTATTTTAGATAGTCAGATGCTTGAGATTGCGTTTCTTTATTAAAAGGCAAAACAGTATCTGCGACATGTTTGTCTGAACTCAAACGTACGGCGTATTGAACGGAAGCATCAGCTCCAATCGTAATCGGTTTATCTGCTATGACTAGTGGAGTGTCATGCATTTTCGATTTATAAAATAAAGATGCTGCCTGAGACCAACTACCGGTATCTTTAAGGACGTCATTATCAAAATCACGATTGATATAGGCATTTTTTAAAGTGAATTTCCACTCATCTTCAGTTTGCTGATTTGGATTTGCAGCCCAAGAACTGCTGCACATAATAAATAAAGTGGCAACAGCTAAAGTGTGTGGTTTAAAACGGTGTAATAATTCCATAATCCATTTCCAAGATATATGCCAGTCCTCGGCATTACGTATTGTGAAATATTGGTGTGGTGTTCCCTAAATTGTTTAAAGGGAACTCCTGTTTTTATAAGTGGCTGTTGCTTCAATTAATGTAATTTTTCAAGCTTCATGCTTTCACTAAAGGATTTACAGCCTTTAAAAAGTAGAGCCAAAGCCAGTACACAAGACAAACCACCCACAATAGATAAAGAAGAACCCACCATTAATGGATTGCCAAAAACCTTATCTGTAATAATTGCCACTAATGTTGTACCAACACCTAGTCCAATTAAGTTACTTACCAAAAGGAATAGGGCAGAAAGGCGTGCTCTAAATTGGTTGGGTGCTAACATTTGCAATGCTGTTGCCGAAATCACAAGTGGGAAGGAGGCAAAGAACATTGCAGGAATGAGCAAAGTTACTGAAAGCCAGAGTTGATCTGTTTGGGTGAAAAATGCAATTGGAATAATCAGGCCAACAATACCAATCACCCCCGTGAACATTGGTGCATCTTGGCGTCCTTTTTTAATAAACCAGTCGTTTAGCCAGCCTGCACAAAATACGCCTAATGTATTTGCGACTAACAGAATCGTACCGAGCATATAGCCTGTTTCAGTCGGCGCGAGTTGAAACTTACGAATATAAAATGCAGGTGTCCAGCTAGTTAGGCTATAGAGTGCCATTGCATAAAAGGTAAAACCTAAATAGTGACAAGCAAAAGTTTTTGCATGTTTCTTGATAAACTGAAGGCACTGCGTGAATTTAACTTGGTCAACTTGTCCGCTTTGGTTGAGCTGTTGTCCTTTACGTGCAGGATCTTTAACTGTCAAAATAAATAGCAAACCAATAATAATGCCGGGTAATCCCACCACTAAAAAGGCAATTTGCCATGCTTTGAGTGCACCTAATAAAGGAACTTCAATGAGTGTCACGCCTTTAAGCAGGTTAATCACATAACCGCCAACTAAAAAGGCGATACCTCCACCTAAGAAAGCGCCAATTGAATAGATCCCGACCGCGCGGCCTAGTTTGTCTTTGCTAAACATGTCACTAAACATTGAATAGGCCGCTGGAGATAAAGCTGCTTCACCAACGCCCACAGCCATACGGCTTAGGAATAGTTGAATAAAGTTTTTACTTAAACCGCAAGTTGCTGTTGCTAAGCTCCAGACAATAATCCCGATTGAAATCAGTTTTGGGCGGGAAAAACGGTCGGCAATATAGGCTAATGGTAAGCCCATCACAGCGTAGAATAGTGAAAAGGCAAGGCCATGTAACAAGCTAAATTGAGTATCTGAAAGTTGAAGGTCTGCTTTGATGGGTTCAATCATCAAGGCCAGAATTTGACGGTCAATAAATGAAAATATATAGGCCAACATACAAAGTATGACCACATACCATGCATATGCATTGGTTTTCTTTTGTGTCCTTTCAACAGCGATATTACTTTGGTTCATACACTTAATCCTTATGTATAAAACGCTTTAAAGAAATTGATCTCTAGCTTCTATTCATCCTCAAAATTTTTGATACGTCCCCATTTGAAATGAATTATGAAACGGCTAGAAATGATTGAATTTGGTTTGGTAAGGGGCCTTGAAGAAGGTGACTTAACACAAACGGAAATAGTAATGCTGACTAGATTATTGAATTATTATTTTCTTTTTATATGTAAAATTCCATTACTTGTTGAGTATGTTTAGATACCTAAAAAGTATGTTAAGTGAGCTATTGGAAGGGTTTGATTTTTATAATTATTTGAATTTAATAAATTTTATTATTTATATTGGATTTTTTATAGTGAGCAGCTAAAGAAAGACTAGCTTTAACTGCTCTAGAGCCAAGTTAATTTAGTGTCGATGGAAATAATTAACTTGATGGCATGAGATCAAATAATTTTTTTAACTGATGATTTAGATTATGCAGTTCTTCTTCTGAAAAAGCATTGAGGATCCCAGCTAAGGTAACCACACTAATTTGGTTAATCTGTTCAACCAGCTCAACACCTTTGGCCGTTAATTTCACCATCGAAATCCGTTCATCAGCGGTAGAAGAGTAGACTTCCACAATTCCATCTTCTACCAAACGATATACAGCCTTTGTTGCTGTTGTGAGTTTTAAAGTAGAAAGATTGGCAATGTCAGTGATACTGGCTTCCCCAAGCGCATTGGTACTTAAAATAATTTTACGGCGAGTATTATCAATGCCAAGTTTCTTTATAGATTTTTCAATAAGTTGTGAATATTTACCATTAACTTGGGAAATCCAGAAAAAGGGGAAGTTTTGAATACTCGACGGTTCTTTATTGGGAAGAAATTGTTCTAAATGATCAAGCATAGCTAAGCAATAACTTAGTAAAAAAAGGGTAATTCTATTATAAACAAAATTTTGCATATTTCCTTGAACACACATTAGAAAAAATTACTTGACAATTCCATTAAATTTTCTGATATTTTAATTAATGGATAAAAATACATGGAAAAGTGAATGAATATTATTAGCCAAAGTGTGCAAAAAGGAAGTGGCAAAATTAAGGTGATGGTGAAGGACACTATAGATATTCAAGGTCTAAAAACCATTGCTGGCAGTAGAGCTTTATTAGAAGTTGAACCTGCGCACGATGATGCAGAGGTGGTTAAAAACATCTTAAAAGCTGATTGCGAAATTATTGGCAAGACAAATTTGCACGAATTGGCTTTTGGAATTACGGGCATTAACCACGCTTTTGGTACACCTATTAACCCTAAATATCCTGAACTTATTCCGGGTGGCTCTTCGAGTGGTTCAGCCGCGGCAGTTGCAGCAAAACAAGCTGACTTTACTTTAGGGACAGACACGGGCGGCTCTATCCGTATGCCCGCTGCATGCTGTGGAGTTTATGGTTTAAAACCGACTTTCGGTCGGGTAAGTCGCAAAGGCGTATACCCACCGTCAAGTTCTTTAGATTGCGTTGGTCCTTTTGCAAATTCAGTCGAGATGATTGAAAAAACCATGCAAATTATTGATCCAACTTTTAAGCCGGCTGAATGCACTCGTACACCAAAACTTGCAGTGCTCGATGTCAAAGCAGATGAGGTTGTTTGGAACTGTATATATCAAGCACTTCAAAAAGCAAATTTAGAGACCGTTTTAGAAAAAGTTGAACATTTTGAAGCAGCTTATGATGCAGGTATGCAGATTATTAACTATGAAAACTGGCAAGCTTTTGGTGAGTTAACCCAAACAGGCTTAATTGGTTCTGATGTAAATAATCGTTTATTAAAAGCAGCCCACACCACTTTAGAGCAAGTAAAGCAAGCAGAAGTTGTGAAAGCGCAGTTGACCCAAGAACTCGATGCTTTATTAGAAAAATATGATGCATTAGTTCTACCGACACTTCCACAAATTCCACCAAAAGTTTCTGAAGCTGAAAACACGGTCGCTTTTTTGAACCTAACCGGTTTAGTTCGACCATTTAATTTATCAGGACATCCAGCTATTTCAGTGCCACTTGAAACCAGTGAAGGCTTGCCTGTGGGCTTACAGTTCGTATCAAAGCATCAAAAAGATGAGCAATTATGTGTAATAGCTAAATTTTGTGTTGATGCAATGCAATAAATTACAAGGAGTTAGATGATGAATAAGTTGTCTAAAATGGAGTTTGCTTCTCAAGACAAAGCAGTTGACTTAGATGCTTTGTGCCAAGAAATTCGTGAGCGTGCCTGTGCAGGTGAGTTTGATAACCAGGCCTATGTGAGCCAAGACATTATCGAAAAACTTAAAAAAATTGGTGTTTACCGTGCCTTAGTGCCTAAACGTTTTGGTGGTGAAGAATGGTCACCACGGCAGTTTTGTGAGTTGATCGAAACTTTATCTAAAGCTGATGGTTCGGTGGGTTGGGTAGCAAGTTTCGGTATGAGTCCTGCGTATTTAGGAAGTTTGCCCGAAGAAACGCTGAAAGAGTTGTACCAAAACGGGCCAGATGTCGTATTTGCCGGAGGTATTTTCCCACCTCAGCCTGCCGAAATTACCGATGAAGGTGTGGTGGTGCGCGGACGTTGGAAATTCTCAAGCGGCTGTATGGGCGCTGACATTGTTGGCGTGGGGATTTCACCCCTTAAAAATAATGAAATGCAAGGTTTACCACGCATGGCCGTGATGCCTGCCAACAAAGCCAAAATCGAAATGACATGGGACACTGTTGGCCTAAAAGGTACCGGAAGCCATGATTTGGTGGTTGAAGACGTATTGGTCGAAAAGAAATGGACCTTTGTACGTGGCGAACCTTCAAAACTCAGCGAGCCATTTTTTAAATATCCATCACTGTCTTTAGCGACTCAAGTATTAACCGTGGTGGGTATTGGGGTTGCAGCTGCCGCATTAGAAGAATTTGAAAAATTAGCACCGGGTAAAGCATCTATTACAGGTGGGTCAGAAATTGCAAACCGCCCAGTGACTCAATATGAGTTTGCTCAAGCTGATGCAGAGTTTCAGGCGGCAAAGTCTTGGTTTTATCAAACCATGGATATTGTGTGGAATGAAATTATTGCTGGTCGTGAAGCAACTGCTGAACAAATTAGCGATATGCGTTTGGCATGTACCCATGCAGCGCGAGTTTGCGCCAAAGTCACCCGAAAAATGCAAATGCTTGCGGGTATGACAGCGATTTATACCAACAATCCATTTAGCCGTTTTGTAAATGATACCAACGTGGTGACCCAGCATGCCTTTATGGGTGATGCAACTTTACAAAATGCAGGTTTAGTCAGTTTCGGGTTAAAGCCAACCCCTGGTTATCTATAAGTTTAAATTTTAAAAAAGGAATATTGAGATGGAAGCTAAAAAACCATTACGCGTGTTGTTTTGCATGGGTATTAACCAGAACTTTTTTGATGCAGAACCTGCTGAAGCAAAAGCGGTTTGGGCAGCATTTGGTGAAATGTGGAATGGCATTCATGACCTACCTGGTGTGCATGTTTTTGGGAATCTTGATGATGACCAAAGCATGGTGGGTGCAAGTACGGGCTGGCCTTGGACCACTTATTTGCTTGCAGATGTTCCGGATATTGAGACAGTACATGCAGCTTGTAACTTGTTTAGAACGACCGTGGTGGGTGAAGGGCCATACAAACTTTGGAAATATTGCAAAGTTGAAGCTCGTGTTGGGCGTGAATTGATTATTCAACGTTAGGGCGACCGCAATGACTGACAAAGTGAATATTGCAGAAATTATAGAACGGCTAGAACAGTTGGAAGCACACAATGCCATTCGTAACTGCATAAACCGTTATATGGAAATCTGCGACGAGCTCAATGCAAATACAGATCTTTATGAGTTGATGAATCTTTTTGATCAAGACTGTATTTGGGAAGGTATTGGCGATAAATATTCCAAATCTTTTGGTCGTTATGATTCTTGGCAGTCGATTTATGACATGTTCAAACGCTATACACAAAAAGAATCTCACTTTGTCATGAATGCACACTTTGTAAACTCAGAACAAATTTATGTAAATCAAAATGATGCAAATGCTTCATGGCTGATGTTGCAAACTTCAACTTTTCAAGATGGCCGTAGTCATCTGAATGCGGCAAAGCTCAAGGTGAAGTTTCAGAAGCAAGCAGATGGAACATGGAAAATTAAACATTTCCAAACACAGAATATTTTCAGTCGTCCGGTATCGCATTGGCACAGTGAAGCCGAGTTGCCGGTACCTTCCCAGGAATGACCCAGGACATATTTAAAAGGACTATTGATATGAACAGTATTATCCCAACGCATAACATTGGCATTGATTATGATGCTTTAGTTAAAAGTGACCGTGCCCATACCTCTCTTTATAAAGATGAACGCATTTTTGATGAAGAAATGGAAAAAATCTTTTATAGCACTTGGGTGTGGGTTGCGCATGCTAGCGAAATTCCAGAAGCCGGAAGCTATAAAACCATTAATATCGGTAAACAGCCTGTTGTAGTGGTGCGTGACCGTAAAAAGAAAGTCCATGTACTTTTGAACCGTTGCCGTCACCGTGCAGCAACCGTATGTGAACATAAAAAAGGAAAAACTAACAGTTTTGTATGCCCATATCACGGTTGGAGTTATGCACTTGATGGCAGTTTACGTGGCGTGCCATCTCCGGAAAGTTACGGCGATTGTTTAGATAAGTCAGAATTACCGCTGGTGAGTCTACGGGTAGAAGAATATAACGGCATGATCTTCGCTTCATTTAAAGAAGACATTCAACCGCTTGAAGAGTTCCTTGGGCCAGCAAAAAAATGGATTGACCTGTTTATGAAACAAGGCGCGGGTTATCCAATTAAAGTGTTGGGTGAACACCGTTTCCGTTTCCCGGGTAACTGGAAAATCCAGCTTGAAAATACCACCGATGCATATCACTTCCCGTTGGTACACAAGTCATTCTTAAGTTCTGTAGATGAAAAAACCGAAGAACTCTTTAACTTCGAAAACCAGCCGGGCTTTGTTGAAGACTTAGGTAATGGTCACAGTGTCATGGTGATGATTCCTGAACTGGTCGATTTAGAAGAAGACTTAATGGAGCGACCAATTCAAGAGCGTTTCGAAGACTTGGCTCAAGCTTTGCGTGACGAAGGGCATGAAGAGTTAGAAGTACGCCGTATTGTTCGAGCAGTTGGTGGTTCTGGCTTTAACTTAAATTTATTTCCGAATATTGCATGCTCAATGGCGTTCTTCCGTGTGTTACAGCCAATTTCAGTTGCTGAAACAGAAATTCATCACTCGGTGATTACGATGGACGGCGGTCCACAAATTGCCAATCAATATCGCTTACGTTTGCATGAACATTTCCAAGGCCCATTTGGTTTTGGTACGCCAGATGACTCCGAGGCTTGGGAACGCGTACAACATGGTGCCAATGCCGGTAATGACTTATGGATCATGCTCAACCGCGGTTTACCGGGTGAAGTTAAAACTGAAGATGGCTTAAAAAGTGATGTCAGTGCTGAAACAGGTATGCGTGCAGCATATCAGCAGTGGAAAAAGATGATGACAGCTTAAGGAGAGAGCAATGAATATGAATCTGCAATTATTAAATGAAGTCACTGCTTTCATCTGGGCTGAAGCAGATATGTTAGACCACAGTGAATACCGTGAATGGCTCAATTTATGGAATGAAAAGGGCATTTATATCATTCCGATTGACCCAAATCTCACAGACTACGAAAACAACTTAAATTATGCCTATGACGATAATCATATGCGTAAGTTACGGGTAGAACGTCTTGAAAATGGTGAGGCAATTTCTACAGCACCAAAGGCGAATACGGTACGCAGTATTTCGCGAGTACGAGTGATTCAAGATCAAGATGATGAAATCGTTTTACGCTGTGCTCAAAATTTACGTGAATTCCGTAAAGAAAACCTCAAGCATTACACGGCCGATATTACATACCATCTAACCCGTGATGCTGATACTGGTTTTAAGATTAACCGTAAAATCATTAACTTGGTTAACTCAACCGATACCTTAGCTGGTATTAGCTACATTCTTTAGGAGCGGTAACATGAAACAGGTTGTTTTAGTGACAGGTGCTGCTTCTGGACTCGGTAATGTGATTGCTGAATATTTTGCGAGCCAAGGCCATCAAGTGATTTTGTCAGCCAGTACGCTTGAAAAAGCCGAAAATGCTAAGGCACAAAGTCAGTATGCCCAAAATATATTTCCTTTAAAGCTGGATATTTCGGTCGAGGCAGATTTTCATGCAGCGGTGCAATGGATTGAAGAGAAATTTTCTAAACTTGATGTGTTAATTAACAATGCCACCGTCACCAAAGCAACGCCCGTATTAGAAATTACCGCAGCCGATTTTGATTGGGTGACCCAAGTTAACCAACGCGGCACCTTTCAGGCTTGTCAAATTATTGGTCAATATATGGCCAAAAAAGGTTATGGACGCATCATTAATATGGCGTCTTTAGCGGGACAAAACGGCGGTACTGCAACGGGTGCACACTACGCGGCAACCAAAGGGGCCATTGTGACGTTAACCAAAATTTTTGCCAAAGAGTTTGCGGCAAAAGGTGTTACGGTCAATGCGATTGCACCGGGACCAATGGAGTCACCAATCGTTCATAGTGTGGTACCAGACGAAAAAATGGAACAGTTCATCCAGAATATTCCGGTTAAAGCCTTAGGAAGTATGCATTTTATTGCTGAAACTTGTGGGTTGCTTGCAAGTCCAAATGCGAGTTTTGTGACTGGTGCAACATGGGATATTAACGGTGGTTTATTCATGCGTTAAGCCAATCGCTTAACCATGAAAAGGGAGTTAAATCATGACTACACTTTATGATGTTGTCGTTAAAAATCGCCATGTGGAAGGTGGAAATATTGCAGTTATGGAGTTTGAATCTGCAACTTCTGCTGCATTACCAAAGGTTGAACCCGGTGCACATATTGATGTGCACTTACCGAATGGTATGGTGCGCCAATATTCGCTTTGCCAAAATCCAAATGACGAAGGAAAGTTCCGCCTTGGAATCTTACGTGACCCTGAATCACGTGGCGGCTCGATTTCTGCATTTGATGAAATTAAAGATGGCATGCAAATTCAGGTCAGTGAGCCAAAAAATTTATTTCCACTTTTAAAAGCCAAACACAGTGTCTTGATTGGCGGTGGAATCGGGATTACGCCGTTAATCACGATGGCATATCAACTTGCACATGAAGGCGCATCATTTGAGCTTCACTACTGTGGTGCTAGCCCTGAAAAATGTGCTTTTGTTGATGAAATTAAAAATGGTGAGCTAGCAAAATACACAACTTTCCATTTTAAATCCGAAGGCGCAAGCCACAGAGCATTTTTTGAATCTGCCATTAAAGATATTGATCCTGAAAGTCATATTTATACCTGTGGTCCAGTCGGTTTCATGGATTGGGTGATTAATCTCGCCACAACTCACGATTTTCCTGAGCAGCAAATCCACAAAGAGTATTTCCAAGTCGAAACTGACACCTCGGGAGATTCATTTGAGGTGGTGGCTGAGCGTAGCGGAAAAATCATTATGGTCGAAGCTGGCGAAACCATTTTGCAAGCTTTGGCTAAAGAAGGCATCGAGATTGAGATGTCATGCGAGCAAGGCGTATGTGGAACCTGCATGTGCGATGTGATTGAAGGCGAACCAGATCACAGAGATGTTTATTTTACTGACGAAGAAAAGGCCAGCAATGAGCAAATATTAGTGTGTTGTTCACGCTCTAAAACACCGAGATTAGTTTTAGATATCTAATGCTCTCGCGATTTATATGGATGTAAGAGAAGGTTTAGGAGAAAGATGATGAATGTATTACAACAAATAGATGAGTTTACGGTCGATCCATTACAGTTCCGACGAGCATTAGGAAATTTTGCAACAGGCGTTACCATTGTTACCGCACAAAATGCACAGGGTGAGAAAGTCGGTGTAACCGCAAATAGTTTTAACTCGGTGTCACTCGATCCACCACTTATTTTGTGGAGTATTGATAAAAAATCTTCAAGTTTTTCAGTATTTGAACAAGCAACACATTTTGCTGTCAATATTTTATCGGGCACGCAAATTGAGCTGTCTAATAAGTTTTCGAGACGCAATATTGATAAATTTGCTGACACCAATTTTCAACTTGGCGCAGGACGCGCACCTATTTTAGAAAATTGTTCTGCGGTGTTTGAGTGTGAGCGTTATCAAGTGATTGAAGGTGGTGACCACTGGATTATTATTGGTAAAGTGGTTCGTTTCCATGATCAAGGCCGCAGCCCGCTGGTTTACCATCAAGGTGCATATTCTTGTGTCATGCCGCATCCGAGCCTTCAAGTTAAGCAAACTGAACAGAGCGGCGTAGACCAAACACATTATGGGCACTTGTATAATAATGTCTGCTATTTAATGAGCCGTGCTTTCAAAGCTTATCAAACCGACTATATTCCAAAGCAAATGGCTTCGGGTTTCCGTACCAGTGAATCACGTCTTTTGCTCGTTTTAGCCAGTGGTACTGCTTCAAGTAAAGAAGATTTACCACGCGATATTGCTATGCCAATGCAAGAAGTAGAAAGATCGGCTGAAATCTTAAAATTTGAAGGGTTATTGATCGATCACGATAATTTGTATGCTCTGACTGAAAAAGGCAAACAAACGGCGCAGTATTTGTTTGATATTGCCGATAGCCACCAAAATGAGGTGTTTAAAAAGTATTCTGAGGAACAAAAGAATATTTTTATTACCATGCTGCGAGATTTTGCGGGAGTAGCATAAGCCCCATTAAGCTGATAAATTGAATTGATTTATCAGCTTCTTTACATCTAGCTGACTATCATCAAAAGAATTCCACGGATAAGGAATTATTGGCACACAATTTGTTTATCAATAAAACATGATTGCAAATATGCCAAGACAGTGCACCACCACAAACACAAAATCTTGAGCGGTGGCACATGTATAGAGAGGTAAGGGATGAACCAATATGTAAGTGATGCATTACTCACATGGACGCACCATATTAAAAATGTGTGCGGCAATTTTGAAACCGATTTTGACGGAACCCGTAATTTATTCATTGGTGAGGTTCAGTGCTTTTTATTGGGCGATACCGAAATTGCTTTTATCAAAAACAATGCAAATAAAATTGTCCGAAAAGCCGATGAAATAGATCGAGTAAATAATCGTTTTTGTTTTTTGATTTTGCAGTATTCAGGAAAAATGCTGCTCGAGTATAAAAATGAAACTCTTAGCCTAAATGAAGGCGATATTGTGTTGGTAGACCCGGTCGAAACTATTTCGATGTATCCGCAAGGCTTAGTCAGCCAGATTTCAGTCCATCTGTCGCGTGAAAAATTACTTAAAGAAAATATTAGTACCGAATATTTTGGAAAACTGATTACGCAAAATATGAGTGGTTTTTTACTCAAGAATATTTTGAAAAATATGTCTGCTGAAAACATCAAACTTTGGTATGCAACTGAAGATGGCAATGCTTTTGAAGATGCACTGATTGCTCTAATCAAACCCACAATAAATTATAAAAATATTAATAGCTCAAATAACCTGATGGAAAAAGCTGAGCGCTATATTATAGAAAACTTAGCAAAACCAGATTTAACACCTAAATTAATTGCAGAGCATATTGGGGTATCGCTGCGTCATCTTTATCGTTTATTTCTTCAAGAAAATTTATCTATTAACAAATATATACAGCTCAAGCGCCTAGAAAAAGTCAAAGCAGATTTACTCGATAAAAGAAATAAACAAAGCTCGATTACCCAAGTCGCCTTGAAGTGGGGTTTCTGGGACGGCGCTCATTTTTCAAAAATCTTTAAAAAGACCTATGGTATCTCTCCTAAAGAATTTAGAGAGGGTATGTCAGTTTAAATTTTCATCTCTCAATGTCATTTTTAGACAAATTCGACGTCATTCTTGAACAAGCTAGCCCTATGTAACTGTGTTGAAATTAAATTCATTAGAGCAGGTTAGATAAGCTTAATAACCATAAAACTATTAAGTTGGTCTAATGAATTTCACTCACAGGAAAGTGCATTTTAACTGTCTGATTCAGATAGTTCAGGAATAGATGAAAAGGATGAAACCAATGCGTAAACAACGATTATTGAATGACATACAAAAAATATTGGCACTTAACTTATCAATCGCTGCAAGCTTTTGGGGACTCAATACTCAAGCGTTTGCTCATGGTGGAAAGCCCGACATGGTCTCACTTTATCAAAACATGAGTGAGCAAGGCGCGAAAGTTGTTAAAGATGACTTTACCAATACCTATACAATTACTAAAGGCTCTATGGTGGTGAGAGCCAAGCCAAACTCAAATCAAGTTTTAGTGAATGGCAAACCTTTAAAACTCAGCGTGCCTTTATTAATTAAAGAGGGTAAGCCTGTTATTGGAAAAGATTTTTTTAACGAAGTATTCCAGTCGGGGTTAGATCAAACTTTTAAAGTTGAAAATACCTTTCACCCGCTCAATAGCTTAAATTCTGATGAAATCAAAAAGACATTTGATGTGATTAACCGCTCGAAATACGCTTATAAAAATATGCGTTTTGCCGAGTTAAAGCTTAAAGAACCTGAAAAAGCCAAAGTATGGGATTACTTTATTAATCATAAAGAATTTAAAGAAGATCGTATTGCCTCATTTATTTTATTAAAGGGCAATCAAGCGATTGAAGGTGAAGTTAATCTTAATACTCAACAAGTCACAAAATGGAATGTACTTAAAGATACTCACGGTATGGTGTTGCTTGATAATTTTGAAGCCGTACAGCGCGTAATTGAGACGAGTAAAGAATATCAAGACGCGTTACGCAAACGCGGCATTACTAATGTGAAGAAAGTGATTGCTACACCGCTAACTGTTGGATATTTTGGCGGTAAAGATGGTCTGGATAAACAACTCAATATATTAAAAGTCGTCGCTTACCTCGATGTCGGCGATGGCAACTATTGGGCGCATCCTATTGAGAACCTAGTTGCTGTAGTCGATTTAGATAAAGAAAAAATTATCAAGATTGAAGAAGGCGCAATCATTCCTGTGCCGATGGCAAATCGACCTTATATGTCGAATAAACCCGTAGCAAGTAAGCTAAAACCACTCAATATTACTGAACCTGAGGGTAAGAACTTTAGCATTACCGGTCAAACCATACATTGGGGCAACTGGTGTTTGCATGTGGCGTTAGATTCTCGTGTTGGCTTGCAGCTTTCAACTGTGACTTATAAAGATAAGGGCGTAAAGCGTAAAGTCATGTATGAAGGGAACTTGGGTGGAATGGTAGTTCCATATGGTGACCCTGATATTGGATGGTACTTCAAATCTTATTTGGATTCTGGCGAATATGGTATGGGAACACTTACCTCATCTATTCTTCCGGGAACAGATGCACCCGACAATGCAGTTTTACTTGATGCCGTGATTGCAGACTATAAAGGCCAGCCACAAGTGATTCCAAATGCCATTGCCGTGTTTGAACGTTATGCAGGACCTGAATATAAACATCACGAAATTTTTGGCAATCAGGATGCGAGTGAAGCACGCCGTGAACTTGTCGTGCGCTGGATTAGTACAGTTGGAAACTACGATTACATGTTTGACTGGGTATTTTCCCAAAATGGTGTAATTGGAATTAATGCGGGTGCAACGGGTATTGAAGCTGTTAAAGGTGTTAAAGCACGCACCATGCATGACAGTACCGCCAAAGAAGACACCAAATATGGAACTTTAATTGACCATAATATTGTGGGCACAACGCACCAACATATTTATAACTTCCGCTTAGACATGGATGTCGATGGTGAAAACAACAGCTTTATGTATATGGACCCTGTGGTGAAAGCCAATGACAAAGGTGGTGTTCGTACAAGCTCAATGCAAATTGACAGTAAAGTCATTACGAATGAGCAAAATGCAGCTGAAAAATTTGATCCATCTACTATTCGCTTACTGACTAATTTCAATAAGGAAAATAAATTAGGTAATCCGGTTTCTTACCAGCTCATTCCTTTTGCAGGTGGAACACATCCTGTGGCGAAAGGAGCTAATTTTTCTAAAGATGAATGGTTATTTAAACGTTTGAACTTTATGGATAAGCAAATTTGGGTGACTCAGTACAATCCAGACGAACGCTACCCTGAAGGGAAATATTCAAACCGTTCAACTCATGATACAGGGTTAGGACAGTTCATTGGTAACAACGAAAATATTGAAAATAAAGACCTTGTGGTGTGGATGACAACAGGCACAACCCATGTGGCACGTGCTGAAGAATGGCCAATTATGCCGACAGAATGGGTTTATACCCTAATTAAACCTTGGAACTTCTTTGACAACACCCCGACTTTAAACTTGGGTGAAGAAAGGCAAAGTACGCAGCACGACCATCACTAAAGACCAACATGACGAGGACGGGTAACGAATAGGTTACCCACACCTGAGCACGGTTAGGCCGTTCGCAAAAAAGGAATTTCTAAATGAAAAATTTATTTTCTCAGGTTATGAGAGGGACTCTCTTTGTCTCATTTTTTTCAACTGTGCATGCTAGTGAGCTTGAAATTAAGCCAACTTTTGAAGCAACTTTTGGGGCTTTTAGTAGCGGTAAAAGCTATAACGGCGAAAACCTAGATGATGAAAGAATCAATTGGCAAGAAGGTCATCTTAAATATGGTGCTAAAGGACAATACACCTTTAAAAACAATCAGCTCTATGCAAGCTTGAGCGGTATTAGCTCGGCCACATTCGGTGATGGCGACGCAGGCCAAAATAGTAATGGCAAAGAACGTAAAACAGATATAAATGAATGGGTCATTGGTTTTAAAGACGGCACCAATAAAGATGAGTTGACGACTTATGATTTAAGTATCGGTCGAAAAAATATCATGATTGGTGATGGGTTCTTCATTGCGGAGGATGCATTAAATCTCGGTAAAGCGCCTGCGGACGGCACACTCGATCGGGGCGGAGCATATTATCTGGCAGCTCGTCGAAGCTTTGATTTTACAAGTTTGCTTCAATACAAACCGCAAGAGAATACAACCCTAAAGTTGGCGTATTTAAAATCGGACAATAAAGCACAATTTTCACCTGAACTATTTGTGACTGATCTAATGTATCAGCTTAAAGATAAGGGCGTTGGGTTCACTTACTGGTGGTGTTTCAAAAAGTATGCTGACATTAAATGAAGCCATTATTGATGTAAAA
>ERZ808232.156-NODE-156-length-15484-cov-8.289066_pt1 | contig 15484 bp, 18 predicted proteins | sample MGYA00521281_ERZ808232 | MGnify/ENA primary metagenome ERZ808232 (study PRJEB31515, sample SAMN02941833) | indoor metagenome | biome: House; feature: Kitchen Counter; material: surface | place: USA: Illinois | collected 2012-02-13 ... | reverse complement strand
GTGCTACAGCAACTTGACTAAATACTGTACCTAGAACAAAAGTAAGCAGTAACGAGAAAACTGACTTACGACAAATAGATTGACTGACCATAACTGCTTATCCTCTTTCAACTATAAAACCCATTTTAAATAGCAAAACGCTTAATAATAAAAAACGTCAGCTAACGTACTATTTATCGATTTTTTTCAAAATCTCAAAAAATTGACCCAATAAAACCCAGTAAAATCGTGAAACGATACTGCATTATTAACAAGCCAAACTACGGGCAAATAAGGCGGTAACTGAAACCCACAGAGATAACAACCATATCGGTGGGAGGTTACCAAGATGTTGCGCTCCTAATATAAATAGTAAAAATACTACAACGAAAAAACTTTCGTAAATTAGGAGACACATAAAGAAAAACAGTAACACCAAACGCTACTTTACACGCTCATGGATAAAGTAATGATCGTGCAAAAATAAATACACTGATCTTTAAAAAAAGAGAATAGTACTCTCTCGTAAGACAGTACCTAATCAAACACCTTAAAACCGCTGTATATTGATCCGTTTTGGGGCACAGAACATTAATAGTCCGCTGAAGCTAAAGTAAAACGATAATTAGGTTTTACGAAAACAAACTGCGAGGTACTGATGACTCGCTCTTTAAATCCTCCCTCACAATAGGCAAGATAAAAATCCCACATACGAAAAAATACATCATCAAACCCTAGATCCATCACCTCTCGTCGAGCATCGTGAAAACGCGCCCGCCAATCCGCTAAGGTTTTAGCATAGTGTTCTGTAATGTCTTCTAGCTCAATGATCTGCATATCGGTTTTTTTTGCGATTTTTTCTGCGATAACCTGATTCGAAGGTAAGCAGCCGCCAGGAAAAATATAGCGCTGAATAAAATCCACTGATCTGCGAGCGTAATCATAACGCTGGTCAGCAATCGTAATAGCTTGAATAACCATCATGCCATGTGGTTTTAGCAATCGACTACATTGGCTAAAGTAGCTGTCATAATACTCGTGTCCTACCGCTTCAATCATTTCAATTGAGACAAGCTTGTCGTAGACACCTGTTAAATCACGATAATCTTCTAGTAGTAGCGTTACTTTATCACTCAGACCTGCTGCTTCAACTCGCGCTTTCGTAAATTCATATTGCTCTTTAGAGATTGTTGTCGTCGTCACTTTACAGCCATAATACTGTGCTGCATGCATCGCCATGCCTCCCCACCCCGTCCCTATTTCTAATAAATGATCCGTAGGTGACAAGCGTAATTTTTGACAAATTCGATCTAATTTATTGACCGCTGCAACCTCTAAAGACGCGTCTTTTTCTGGATACACTGCAGCGGAATACATCATACTTGAGTCAAGAAACAGAGAGAAAAAATCATTGCCCAGATCGTAATGTGCAGATATATTTTTTCTTGAGCCACGCTGACTATTACCATTGAATTTATGTGTTATTTTTGCACCTATACGTCGCCAAATTGGGCGCTTTGCATTCATATCGTAAAGTACACTTAAATTAGCCACCATCAGTCGAATAACCGCCACTATATCCGGTGAGGTCCACCAGCCTTTCATATACGCTTCGCCTGATCCAATCGTACTATTTAGAAAAATATCTCGGTAAGCTCCTTTATCATGAATATGGATATGTGCATGATAGCGAGCATTGTCTTTGGGCTCACCAAACTCATAAAACAAACCTTGATCTTCTAACGTTAAATGACCAATAGTGAGTTTTTTTAACATGCTAAACACTACTCGTTTAGAAAAACTATCCAACCAATCATTGCAACGGCGCTTACCGAATTTTTGGTTATCTATACTGATTGAGTTCATTCGATAATGCCCCTTTATTTTATTATTTAGTATTAGATGACGTATTACTTGGGTGTGAATGCAAAGGAACTTTCTTCCTCCATAACTTTAAAGCTTGCCAATAAATCCCCAACAAGACCTTCATCGTCATTACAGGGTAAGTAACAAGAATTTTTGCCAATGAGGCACGAGAAACAGGGGTTCGCGTTAATGATAACGTCGCGTCAAAAACACAATTATTATTATCACGCTCTCTATTTTGCATATGAACCGCCAGTTTTTTACCTGGCGTTGTACTTCGCCAATCATATACATGATTCATCGGATGAAAGGGCGAAACATGCATCTGCTTATTAAAAACAATACGTTGTTGGCGTTTCATCGGATCACATGAGAGCACATAAGGAATACGTTCTTTCCAAGGAGTATTAGTCACTTCTAGTAGCATTGCACTCAACTGATCTTGCTCATCAAAGCAGTAATAAATAGTGATAGGGTTAATAATAAAACCGAAGTATCGACAATTTGTTAAAACCCTTACCGGTCCAGATAATTCCGTTCCAAGCTCTTTATTAACCTTAGCTAACACCGCTTGCTTTAGATCAATACTGTGGTCACCAAAATAGTCTGAACGCTTAAATCGAGCTAGTCGGAATGCTTTTTTTGACCACCATGGACTAAGCGCTAACACCTGATCTAATTCATCCAGATCAAAATACATCATAAAAACTTGATAACGAAATTGATGCTTTTTCGGCGAGTATCGACGATGACGAACAACCCCATGGTAAATCGCACTTTTATAAATGTCAGCGTGATCCGTTTGTTGGGTTATGTCCATTTAACCCCCAATCCCTCAGCGACACGCACACCACTCCAGCAGCCATCTTCATGAAAACCATTACGCCAATAAGCGCCACAAAACCACGTATTATTATTGCCATTTATTTCTTGCCAACGCTGCTGTGCATTAATGCCCTCCAAGCTAAATGTGGGGTGTGCATATTGATAACGGCCAATAATTTTACTTGGTGCGATTAACGCGGTTTGATTTAAGGTCACTACGTAGGTTGTATCACTAGTGAACCCTTGTAAAATATTCATGTTATAACTCAAGGTCGCAGGCGTCGTTGGGGATTTTCCTAAATGATAATTCCAACTCGACCAAGCTCGTTGATTTTTCGGTAATAAACTTGTATCTGTGTGTAACACAACATCGTTATTACGATATGGAATCGCGGATAAAATAGCGTTCTCGTCTTCACTACTATCACCGAGTAACGCTAATGCCTCATTACTGTGACAAGCAAATACCACTTGATCATAAGACTCAGTGACGCCTTGCTCAAAATGTAATTCAACGGAATCTATTAAACGCATTACTTTTGTAATACGACTATTTAAACGGATATTGCTTTGGAATGATTGTATAAGCGGTGCTAAATATGCAGCAGAACCGCCTTTAATCACTCGCCATTGCGGACGATTTTTAACACTTAGTAAGCCATGATTCTTAAAAAATCGAACAAAGAAAACCAATGGAAAATCCATCATTTCTTCGAAAGTAGCAGACCATATTGCGCTTCCCATAGGAATTAAATAATGGCTCGCGAATCGCTTACCATAATTTTTTTGAGCCAAGTACTCGCCAAGTGATAATCCTTCTTTCAATGTGCCATTGTCGAGGTCTCTAATTGCTTCTTTATTAAAGCGCATAATATCTTTCAACATACCTAGATAAGGCACATTCAGTAGATTACGGCGCTGAGCAAACAAAGCATTCAACCCCTTACCACCATACTCCAAGCCACTTCGTTGGCAATTCACACTAAAACTCATTTCTGTTGCGGTTGATGCCACACCGAGCTCATCCATCAAGCGAATAAAATTAGGATACGTCCAATCATTAAAGACAATAAAACCGGTGTCTATCGCACGCGACTGGTGCTTCTCTTGGACCGACATAGTAGCAGTATGACCACCAATACGAGGAGCCGACTCAAAAACGGTAACATCATGTTTACGCTGTAATAAATAAGCGCTTGTTAACCCAGAAATTCCAGATCCAATAATGGCAATTTTCACTCAACATCTCCTCAAAAACACATCTTAAAATATAAAAATGTGTTTTCTATTTATTGCTTAGGGGCCGTCATAGTGGCCCAGCGTTTTGGTAATTGCCTAGCAACCCAAAGCATGGCAGTTAATCGTTTAGGAAAAGCGTATTCGTAAGGTCTTTTAGTAATGGCCAACTTAATACGCATCGCAGCGCGCTCAGGCGACATCAAAAAAGGCATAGAAAAGGTGTTTTTTTGTGTTAATGGGGTATCAACAAAACCTGGTAGAAGGCAAGTTACGTCTATCTTGAACGGTAATAAATCAACTCTTAGTGAAGACAGAAAATAACGTACTGCTGCTTTACTAGCACCGTACGCTTCAGCTTGAGTAAACGCTGCTTGTGTTGCCTGAGAGCTGACGCCAACAAGGTGTGGCTGCTGGGCTTTTTTTAGCAAGGGTAAACAAACTGATACGCTATTAACCAAACCAAAGTAATTCACCGTCATCACACGCTTCATCATGTCCCAATCTGGATTACTAATATCCAGATACTCACATGTCCCAGCGTTAAGAATGACACAGTCTAAGTACAAGGTATGTTCTTGTATGAGGTCACGCACTTGATCTACTTGCGCCTCATCTGTCACATCATAAGGAATAAAAATCAATCGTTCATGGGCAAGCAACTCGATTAACGACCCTTTTGTTCGAGCACTGGCAAAAACTTGATAACCACTCGCTAAATACAACTTAACAAGGGAAAACCCAATACCTGAACTAGCACCGGTAATCCAAATAGTTTTACTCTTTGGTGATACAGCCATTTCAACCTCCTGTTATGTGGCTAAACGTCGCTTTAATCCTTTAACTGCACACCCTAGTAAGGGGATATGCTCATAGAGCATCTGCCCTAAATCATAAACATCCTCATGATAGTAAATACGATCGTTAAACTGTATTTGACTGATACCTCGTACCGTTAATGTCTTATTACCCAATTTAGGGTGCTGAAAGTGCATATTCCATTTAATGTAGGCACTATGATCATTAACCATTTGATCTAGATATTCAAAGCGGCCACTGTGTACATTACTACATAAATCCGACATATAAGCATGGAGCTGCTCAAGGCTTCTCACCTCTTGAACTGGGTCTTTAAAAATAACATTATCAGCATAAAGTTCATCGATATGAGACAAGGGAATGTGTTTAATATCTTTATAAAAACTTTTAAAGCGTTCTATTAATGCGCCTTGAGTATCCATATTACTGCTCACTGTGGCCTGCCTGAATCATTAACAATGCCTAGGCGAAAAACGCACACCAGTTCATTGTACTGTCTAGTGTAAACGCACTTCGGATCAGCTTGGATCAATTAAGCACTGAATAACTTATATAAAACCTTTCTGAACACATAAGTGATCCACTATGCTAAAAACAGCGTACTAAATGGAATATAAGTGGCGGCAAAGTTAAATAGCAATCACTCTCTTAGCTTTTTATGGAGTTACACATGGAGCGGGCTCAACAAACATCACATGATAATCAACTAAAGCAAGATATGCTTGATGTTGCAGAGCACCGTGATCAGGTCGCTCTAACGCGCTTATTTGATTATTATGTGCCAAAAATTAGAGCATTTTGCCTTGCCTCTCAACCTGGGGCTAACTTGATGGCGGATGACATTGCTCAAGAAGTAATGATTCGAATTTGGCGTAAAGCACACACTTATAAACCCGAATCTGCGTCGCTGAACACTTGGGTATTTACCTTAGCAAGAAATGCACGCATTGATTATTTTCGTAAGAACAGTCGTCATCAAACTAATATTGACCCTGAATATATTTTTCAGAATATTGTTGATGAGAACGCAGACCCCTTTAAAGATGCTCAACACGCAAAAGATCAAGAACGTATTAAACAAGGGTTAAGCAAGTTACCAGAGGACCAAAAACAGGTGCTGTATAAAGTGTATCTAGAAGGCAAGACGCATAAAGAAGCTGCAGATGAATTATCGCTACCGCTCGGGACTATTAAATCCCGTGTTCGCTTAGCATTACACAAACTCACTATTCACATAAAGAGGTAGCCTGATGCTTAACTATCACCCTAGCATTGAAATGTTGACAGATTATGCCGCAGGCTCATTACCACTCGCTTATTCTCTTTCTGTTGCTACCCATCTAGAATGCTGTCCTGAGTGCCGACAGCAAGTTCGTAAACTTGAAGCATTAGGTGCTCATCTATTTGATCAAGAAACGACAAAACAACACACTCTAACCGACCTTAAAGCGTCTTTTTTTCATAAATTAAACAATGAAAAACCACTCACAAAAATAGAACTAGAGACAAAAGAAACACATCAAAAAAATTGGTTTGATGACTATAAAATCCCGGCCAGTTTACGACAGTTCGTTAAGAACAGTTACAACGACCTATCCTGGATGAGTTTGTCTCCTTCGGTAAAAATAGCCACTTTATGTGATGAAGATGGCGTACAAGTTTCTCTTACTAGAATTAAAGCAGGGGCGCATATCCCTACTCACACTCATACAGGAGAAGAAATAACGCTTGTATTAGAAGGGGCATTTTCTGATGAAAAAGGCGTGTATTCACGTGGTGACTTTATTAGCCGTAATGCAAAACATCAGCATAAACCTATGGTCACTAAAGATGCAGAATGCATTTGCTTGACCGTATTAGCCGCTCCGATCGAATTTACTGGTTGGATTACTCGTCTATTGAACCCTGTTATGCGTCGCTATCACCCTTATGCAGCAAGATAAGATGACACGTATTTTACTATGTAACTTTTGTTGTCTGATTTTACAGATAACAAGAGGTACTTGTTTCAGACCATAGGCGACAATGAGAATTTTTTATGAAAATATGCTACAGTCCCTGTTCAACTAACAAGAAGGACTCACATCATGGCGACTAAAAAGAAGCAGCCTGCCGCTTCGGAAACTTCCGAATCAATTGAAAAGCAAATGCAGGAATTCCTTGCTCGTGGCGGCCAAATAGAGAAAATCAATTCTGGTGTTAGTGGACAATCTCAGCTTACTGGATCTCGTCATATCTCTTTAGGAAACAATAAAGCAAAAAGCGAATAAGCTTGTTGTTTATCGGTAGATTCAAGATAAAGAGATTCAAGATAAAGATCTACCCTATAAAGCAAGGAAAGCGAGTATCTAATCCTTTCCTTTCTTTAAAAAATCCTCCTTACCAATCAGCCTATAATCTGCTTTTTATTTCACCCTCTCTGAAAAGGCTAATACGCTCATACAGGAATGAACATAGCATGCTAACAGAATCTGATCGTACTTTTTTTCGTCCTAAATCTCGACGCATTATTGCAACACTAGTCTGTATAGTTTGGGCGATTCTAGAGTGGACCTCGGGTGAAACACTGTGGGGAAGCTTAGCAGTCGGTCTAACAATATATTGTATTTGGGCATTTTTTTACAAATATAATAAAGAAGCCACTACTAAAAAATAGTCTTTGCGCTATAGTTTCACTCCAAACTGATCGATTTTCGACCTACAATCTGACTTATTTTATAGTAAGTATGGTCACTCTTCCCCCATAAAAGTATAAAGTGAAAATGGCACTCTGCTGTCATATTTTCGCAATAACATTGTCACCGACTTGTCACACCTCCACTCTAGTCTCAATGCTACAAACTAAAAAAGATGCCCATTAGCGGAGCGACATTGTGATACAAGTAGAACAATTGATTGCCAATAAATCCCCTCAATTTTTCGATAAGAGCCCATTAATAACGCGCCCTACTTTAAGTGTATTAAAGCGCCTATTTCATGAGGACGAAGTTAATCACTTTCTCGACAATAACAAAGACTGTGCAGGCTTCGAATTTATTGACCGTGTATTGGATCATTTCAATTTTACTTACCAAGTAGGTCAAGTAGATCGCCGCAACATTCCCGCTAGTGGTCGTGTCCTGATCATCGCTAACCACCCTTTGGGAGCATTAGATGGCTTAGCTCTATTACGTTTAGTCGGTGAAATACGCCCGGATGTGAAAATCGTCGGTAACGATTTACTAATGGGATTTGACGGCTTAAAAAGCCTTGTTCTGCCAGTAGATAATATGGGAGGGAAAACGGGTCGTCAGCAATTAAAAGCTATTATGAATTGCCTACACAATGAAGAAGCTGTCATTATTTTTCCTGCAGGAGAAGTATCACGCTTATCTCCTAGTGGCGTCAAAGACCAGCACTGGAATCATAACTATCTTAAACTTGCCCAGAAAACAAACAGCCCTTTACTACCCGTTCATATTGGTGGACGCAACTCCATGCTGTTTTATACCAGCTCTTTTCTTTACCGCCCATTGTCTACTATGCAACTTGCTAATGAGATGTTTCGACAACGCAACAGAAAAATCCCTATGCAAGTCAGTCAAGCAATTCCAATACAAGAATTGGCTCGACTGCCATTAAGTGACAAGGAAAAAAGTAAACTAGTAAAGCGTCACCTTTACCGAATCGCTAAAGGCAAAAAGCCATTACTCAAAACAGAAAAGACGGTCGAACATCCACAAAATAGACAATTAATTCGTAATGAACTGAAACAGTCTGAGCATCTTGGCAGTACTAAAGACAACAAACAAATTTACTTGTTTGATTACGATGCTATGTCCATCACCATGAAAGAGATTGGTCGCTTAAGAGAAATTGCTTTTCGTAAAGTCGGTGAAGGAACTGGGGAATCTTCTGATTTAGATAAATTTGACCAGTACTATCGCCACCTCATTTTATGGGATGAAGAAGCGCTAGAAATTGTAGGTGCTTACCGTATAGGCGAAGTTGCTCGTTACATGAAAGAGGATAATAAAAACCCTATTTACAGCGCTGAACTGTTCCGTTACTCCTGTGATATGGAACCTTATTTTGAACAAGGTATCGAACTAGGACGCAGTTTTATTCAGCCTAAATATTGGGGAAAACGCAGCCTAGATTATTTATGGTATGGTATCGGCGCTTATTTAAAACGCCACCCTGAAATTCGTTATCTATTTGGTCCTGTGAGTTTAAGCGATAGTTATCCACAAATTGCTAAGGACTTTATTGTTTCATTCTACAAACTGTATTTCTTCGATGCGGAACATTTAGCCCGTTCCTTTACCCCTTACCAAATCAACCCGGAACATGCTGAAATTATTGCGACGCTATTTTCAGGTAACAGTTACGAAGAAGACTTCAAACAGTTAAAAGAGCAACTCAGTCACTTTGGTGCCAGTGTGCCTACCTTATTCAAACAATACAGTGAAATATGCGAAAAAGGCGGTGTCCGCTTCCTCGATTTTGGCGTCGACGCTGAATTCGGCTATTGCGTAGATGGTTTAGTGCTCGTCGATCTCAACACATTAAAAGAAACAAAACGAAAACGTTATTTAGGGGAATGATGCTGCTTAGAGTGACCATGAGCTTGATGGAAGTATTTATCGTGAAGCTGAGTAACAACCTGATACACAAGTATCATCATGAAAAGTGTTGTTAGCACAATAATAATCAACAATGAAAGGTCCATATGATCACCTCTTAGTTTTTAAAAGACTGTGATGTGCGCCTTGCTGTCTTTATTAAGTATAGCCTAGTGGCTAAAAAGTGTTCATTTATTGATCTAAAACACAACATAATAACAATCAAGCCCACTGTTTGACCTATTATTAAATGAGATAAATTAGCAACTGGGGCGAATACCCTCGTTTAGCTAAAAGATAAAGAACTAAGAGCAGGTGAAAATAAAGGGACTTAAGTTTATTTTCGCCCATTCGTTTTATCTCATAAAGACCGTGGAGCTAGAAATGATTGAGAAAAAGTATCTAAAAACTAAACCACAATGCAAAGTAAAGTTTTCGCTTCCTGTAAACCTCGTGGGTAATGCTACGAATATCGCTGTTGTAGGTGACTTTAATAATTGGGATTGCACCATCAACCTAATGAAAAAGCAAAAATCTGGAGTGTTCGTCTCTACACTCAATTTAAGCATTGATACGGTTTATCAGTTTCGCTATGTAGTAGATGGAACAGAATGGATCAACGATGATATGGCGGACGACTACGTACCGAGCTCCATCAGTGATGATAAAAATGGCGTGCTGCGTCTCTGAGCGAGACTATATCTGATTTCTATAGCTCTTTTCTCGACATAGATAGGAAGGGTTCACATGAATTCAACGCCAAAAACCAGGTTATTAGAAGCATCGTAATGACGCTATTCTAAATCTACAGGTCAGTTATCCTAATACTAAAAACCCCAAGGAATGCTTGAGGTTTTTAGTATTCAGATGCTATGAGCCATCATGTTAGAAAGGATCATCAACCACTCGATATTGTTTTCTATCCGGATTAAAGCGATACCAAACCCCTTTGGCCTTAAAGTAGTCTCGATCTTCATAACGCACCACTTTATGATCTGCTGGAATATTGTCTATCCAAATACCTCGTGGTGGAGAAACTACAACATACCCATGAGAGGTATCTTGATAATAAACCCCATCGGAATAATAAATATCATCTCTTACGTGTTTGTGATCATGTGGTAGTGTCGTCAATACGGAGCCAATTACAACACCAGCACCTAATGCAAGCAAACCTAACGGTGCTCTACCATGAGGTCCACCAGCACACCCAGATAAAGCCAAACAGCAACTCATCGCCAGAACAGAACGAAAACTCATATCGACCTCCTTTTACCTTGATGAATGCGTATTTGCCTACTTAACTCTAAATTTAGATATAAGCAGCCTTTCATAAAAAAAGCGCTGAGCAATGATAAAAGACTCCAGCGCTTTATTAGCAGTTCATCATCAATTACGTCGTAGAAATAAGTCTAAATATTACTTTCGACCAGTAGGCGGTGCAGGTAATTCATCTTCGGTAATATCACCACTGCCATCAGCGTCAATACGATCGAAATCATCTGCTAATGGACCTTTAACTTCATCTTTTGTCAAAACACCGTCACCGTTAGCATCCATCTGAGAAAAAGTTGGTGGAGTTCTTGGTTTCTCATTGGCCATGCTGTTTAGAGAAAACAAGGCAAGCGTACTTGCCGTAATAACAGGTAACAAAACAGCGACAGTCATTTTTTTCATATTAAATTTCCTCACCTATAAAATACACATTAGATTATTTAAGCGGTGGAGTGTATTAAGACAGTTTGTATTCAATATGGAGAAAAAGCTCGCTAGTCGTCAAACTTATAACCAACACCATACACAGACTTTATGCAGTCTAAATCCGGTTCAATATCAGTCAATTTACGGCGTAAATTTTTTATATGACTATCAATTGTACGGTCAGCGACGATCCTATGGTCAGAATAAATATGATTCATCAATTGATCACGGCTATATATTCTGCCTTTATTTTTAAATAAAAATGCCAAAATTTTAAATTCTGCAGGAGTCAAAGACATTTTTTGGCGATGGTATCGTACCGTCATAGAAGGTTCATCAATAATCAATTTACCCTGTACAGTAACCGCTGGAGACTCTCTACGTCGTAAAATATTTTTTACTCTTACCACAACCTCTCTTGTACTGTAGGGCTTACAAATATAGTCGTCAGCCCCTAGTTCAAGACCAATCAAGCGGTCTATTTCTTCTACTTTTGCCGTCGCCATAATAATAGGAATATCGTTAAAACGACGAATATCACGAAATAAATCAAGCCCATTTCGATTCGGTAGCATTAAGTCCAAAATAATCAAATCTGGCGGTGTTTCTTTCACTACCGCCATGACAAGAGCGCCATCATCAATACTTTTGGTTAAAAATCCTGCATGCTCTAAATACTCACAAAGGATAGCTGACAAAGTTGGCTCGTCCTCAACAACTAAGATAAATTTCTTTGTATCACTCATTCTTCATTCTCTTTTTAATCTAACATTGATGGCTAAACCACCTAATTCTGATGCTTCGGCGACAACGCTTCCGCCATGCATCATGACAATATTTTGACAAATCGACAGCCCTAACCCCGAACCACCAAACGACCGGCTACGAGATTGATCCACACGATAAAGGCGCCCAAACAATTTAGGTAAATGCTCGGGCGCGACACTAGGAGAGGAATCGACAAAACGCAACACCACACTTCCCTTCTCCTCCAAGATAGAAATTTTGATGCAACCTGGGGCATCAGTGTAACGAATACTGTTTTCCAACAAGTTCACACATAACTGCTCTAACGTTTTTGCATCGCCTTGAATAATAACGGAAGCAGGTACATCCATCGTTAGAGACAGTCCCTTTTGCTCCGCTCTGTGCTCGAAGCGACTGGTAACACATTGTACTAATGTCACAATATCAAATGCTTGCAAATCCAATTGATATACACCTGAGTCAGTTTTAGAAAGCAAATAAAGGTCATCAACTAAACGACGCAATCCCATCACTTGCTGGTGCATGGAGTCCATGCGTTTCATCTCAGGTTTGCGAATACCATCTTGAATCGCTTCCAATTCACTTCTCAATACTGCAATCGGTGTACGTAACTCATGTGATATGTCCACCAACCACTGCTCTCTACTGTCTTTTTGGCGCTGTAAACTGCCGGCTAAATATTGAAAGCGACTGGCTAATTCACCAAATTCATCGTTACTATTGCCCTCAAAAGTAAATCCATAATTACCTTCAGAAAGCGCATTAGCACCTCGTTGTAAGCGCTTTAATGGTGATAAAAAGTGTCGTACTAATCCTAGAGCAACAAGTAAAGAAGCTAATCCTGCCAAACAAATAATCCAAAATAAATTACTCTGTTGCTGAGCATAAAACTGTAATACTAAAGGCCCATCTAGTAAGTTTTTTTGCCTCAACACCAACCAACCAACCGTCTTTTCATTGACCTTAATGGGTAAGCGTAGCCAATCCGTATCGACATCATGGTTAATCGGAGGCTTCGCACCAACAACCCAGCGATGGTGTTCATTTTCTAAATATAGACGATGACTGATAGGGCCAAACTCTTCCAACATAGTCTTATCTTGTCGCCTATAATCGTCACCTAATCTAAAGTTAGGCTCCACGTCAGCTCTAAGATTAATATCAGAGCCTGGTCCCATTCTAGGACCAAGCCTCATTCCGTCATGCCTTGGAAAAGGTAGATTTAACTTTATAAAAACCTCCATCCAAAGCTCTGGCTGCTCTTTTACTCTCTCCCACCCATACTTACTTGAGTAATACTCTCTAATAACAGGAATAATTTGTTCAGCTTCTTTCTTTTCTTGCTGGTTCAAATACTCTTGAAAACCTGATTTAAAACTATAACTAACAAAAAAAGTCATGCCGACAACTAAAAAAAGACTCGTCGTAAAGAGCGATATAAATAACTTCGTAAAAATAGGGACTCGCACAAAACTTCCTTCGTCATTGAAATAATAGATAAAATAATACAACACAATTCAACCATTTTTATCATCCAAATACCCATTATTTAACTTTCTATTTTCTCCATATTTACGACAAAAATTAATGATAAATTTACCTGGTTTATTCTTATCTCTAAGGACTGTAATGGTGAGTTTATTGGCAAATAAAATCTTGATGTTCATCCCGAAAACTATAAAACAACACATCTACCCAACACGGGTATGGTTTATAGCGCAGCTTTGCCTTCTCACTACTATCCCCTATTTTTTATTGTTGATTTTACCGATGGATAATAAGGGCCTGTATGTTGAAATTTTAAGCTTTTTAAATCTCACCATGATGCTTTCTATGCTAGTGCAATTTCCGCTTGCCGCTCGGTTAAAAAAAACGAGTCTCTTTTCAAAAATAGATTGGAATATGAAGCAGCATAAACGCATGGGGAAATGGATAGGCTTATTCTTTTTCTTACATCCATTACTAATCCTGCTTCCTAAATGGTTTTTATCAGGCGCAGATATGCGTATTTCGGTCGTGGAATCCATTACGTCGACTCGTTTATTAACCGGTATTATTGCTTGGGTTTTACTGTGTACTTGGGTTCTTTTTTCCATCTATAAGCATAAGTTCCCACTTAGCTACGCTAAATGGAAATTATTACACACAGCGGGATTTATGGTGGTGTTAGTTCTGGCTACATGGCATATCACTCAAGTCGGCAGCCATGCTCAATTTAAAAAGAATATTGATGTTCTTTGGTGGGTAGCTTGCTTTATCTCATTAGCTTTTACGATCTACGGTTACGTACTTAAGCCCAAACTATTAACTAAAACGGCTTTCACTTTAGTATCTAGAGAAAAGGTGAGTTTTAATGACTGGCTAATCACGATAAAGGCACATTCTACTTTTACCTTCCTACCAGGCCAATTTGTTTGGCTAAGCACGAATAAAGATGCTTATGATGTGGATTACCACCCATTTTCAATTGCATCTACTCCTAAATCATTACCGGACATCTCTTTTGTTATCAGAGAGCTAGGGGATTACACAAGCTCACTTAACACACTAGAAATAGGTCAGGATGTATTTATTGATGGGCCTTATGGAAATATGATTTTACCCGTCAATGATACAACCAGTGCAGTTGTATTAATTGCCAGTGGCGTTGGTATTGGTCCTATCATGAGCCTCTTGCGCTCACTATCTGAATCGAATGACACTCGCCCAATACGACTTGTTTATGGCAACAAAACTTATTCTCAGATGGTCTTTATTGAAGAGTTACTGGATCTAGAAAAGACCATGATTGATTTCAAAACACGCTTTGTTTGCTATTTACCCTCTCAATACCCTGTTTATTACCAAGGTTTTATCGATCAAACCTGTTTACAGAATGCTTTTCAAGACCTGCCACCTATTGAAACAAGTTCAATCTATTTATGTGGATCTCCAATGGCGGTTAAAAGTACTCAAAGACATCTTAAAAAATTTTTAATTCCTTCTCGAAATATTTATTTCGAAGAACTATCATTTTAGTAGGACAAATATCATGCCTATCAATCAAATTTCTGGATGTATCGGCTGCACAGCATGTATTGATACATGCCCAACTGATGTTATTAGACTGGATGAAGCAACCCAAAAAGCGGTTATTCAATACCCTGAAGATTGCCAGATATGCCATTTATGCCGTTTATATTGCCCAGTCGGCGCGATTACAATTACCCCTGAAAAATCCATCCCTGTCATGGTTTCTTGGAGATAACCTATGTCTGATAAAAAAGAAAAGGGCATATCAAGACGTCAATTTATTGGTGCGGCCAGCGGAGCTTTAGGAATTGCAGCGGCAGGAACCTATGTTTTTAATCAGATGGATTTTAATAAACCGCCTGTCAACAATGAAAAGCCGATCCCTGCCAATACCTTTGCCATTAAAAAAATTGAAAGTGACGTATTAGTCATTGGTGGTGGCATGGCAGGCTTGTTTGCCGCCGTCAAAGCTCACGATGCGGGTGCGAATGTCGTGATGGTGTCAAAAGGGAGGCTGGGCAGCTCAGGGCTCACTCCTTTTGCCAAAGGCATATTTAGCTATGATCAAACCACAAGCAAAATCACTATTGATGACTTTGTTGCCAAGGTGACAGATTCTGCAATTCAAAGTAACAACCCAACCTTTACTCGCCAGCTAGCAGAGCATTCTAAAG
>ERZ808232.154-NODE-154-length-15703-cov-7.921907_pt1 | contig 15703 bp, 13 predicted proteins | sample MGYA00521281_ERZ808232 | MGnify/ENA primary metagenome ERZ808232 (study PRJEB31515, sample SAMN02941833) | indoor metagenome | biome: House; feature: Kitchen Counter; material: surface | place: USA: Illinois | collected 2012-02-13 ... | reverse complement strand
CATCGAAACATTCTTTTTCAATTTTTTCACTAACATATTTATCAGGGTTAGGAATATTGTATTTTTCAGCCTCTTTAATCAACTTAATTTCAGAAGCTTTTACATAAGGAGCTAAAACAATATCTATATTATTAATAGTTGTTCCACCATAAGTATGACTTGCAACTTGCGCTATTATTTGTGCAGTTATAGCCGTGGCTGTTCCTATCGAACGAGGCGTTTCAATTTCAGCATTTCCTATTTTAAAACCACCTTCAAGCATTCCTTTTAAATCAACTAACATGCAATTAAACATAGGAAAGAATGGCGAATAATCTAAATCATGATAATGAATTTCACCTTTCTCATGAGATTCAACAACATCTTTGGGAAGTATATGATTTTTAGCATAATGTTTAGAAATTATACCAGCTAACAAGTCTCTTTGAGTAGGAATAACATTACTGTCTTTATTTGCATTTTCATTTAATATTGATTTATCTTTTAATTGAATTAAACCTTGTATACTTTTAATTAATTGGCTATTGCTTTCCCGCGCAACATCTCTTTCATGTCTATATTGTATATAAGATTTAGCTATATTTAAATATTTTGATTTCATTAATTTATTTTCAACAATTTCTTGAATTTCATTGATAGTATATAACTCTTTTTGAGCGTTAGATAATTCTGCTATTACTTGTAATTTAAAATCTTCTAAAAAAGCACTATCCTCTATTTGTTCAGCTATCATTGCTTTTTTTACAGCATTAATTATTTTTTGTGGATCAAATTTTGTCTCTCTACCATCTCTTTTTATTACTTTCATTTATGCTTCCTTTATTTTTTTCTATATGATATAATAACTATTATAATTAGCTAAAAATCTAAGTAAATTTTAAAAGACTCTATGAATTGACATAAATCAAAATAAGGTAGATTAAATATGATAGAATATATAATAGACTTAAAAAACAAAGAAAATATGCGCTTATATTACGCTATAAAAGATAGATTCGGTGAAAAAATAGATAACAAAGAAGAGTTTGTAAAAGATATGTCTAATAAAATATCTATTCTAACTCAAAAATATTCTTATATTATTATTCCAGAAAGCAGTTGTTCTTTTATTGAGGATATTGTAAAAAACACTGGAAAGCCATACTCCATTATACATAAAAGAGATAAAACTACTTTATTTAATATTATGCATACATTGAAGCTACATAAAAAAGAAATTGAAAGTCAAACACAAAGATTTTTAGAAATGGGCGATTCATTTAAAATAAATAAATTAAAGGCAAATCAAAGAAAAAAATATATTCATTATTTGTTTGAACATAATAATTTTCAAGGGAAAAATGCGGTTATTATTGATGATAGCTGTTTTAGTGGAACTACATTTGAAGCTTTAAAAATAGCTACAGGTGTTGAAAACGCTATTTTTGTTTTCTCAAAATAAAAGCCTCTTACGAGGCTTGATTATTTTCGACTTGTAAACTATCAAGTATTGAATCAATATTTTGTATAAAATCCACCTGTTTTTCATCTATAAAATCTTCTTTTATATTTGTATCAAAGGATTCTATCTTTTTATTTTTTTGAGGAAAAACTTCATCCATAATTGTTTTATCTACTTTTCTTTTATTAGTATCATTTTCGCTTGATTTATTTGCTTTATTATTCAATCCTAAGAATTGATCTATATAATTTGAAGCGTTCATCTTCTCTTTAACTTTTAATAATTTTTCTTTTTTAATTAATTTATATTTTCCTTCAAGTGGTTTATTTATATCAAATTTAAAATAATCTTCTTCCATATTTTTTTCATCTTTTAACATCAACATATTATATGGAGTTATATTTTTTTCATTTAAATTTAAATATTCTTGATAATTTTCAAAATTTTCACTATTTATTCCATTATCATATTCTTCATGTCCTTCATGCTCTTTAACTTCTTCACTTTCTTTCGGAATATCTAGATTAATTTCACTATCACTATCACTATCACTACCATTGTTTATTTCAAAATCTTTGCTTAAAAGATCTTCAATGTTTAATTTATCAAAATTATTAGTTTTTTTATTTTCAACAGCTTCAACTGCTTCGATATTTTTATTGACATTTAAATTATTGTTAACTTCTTCTACATTTTTAATATTAAAGAAGGAATTATCAGCTTCACCACGAATAACATTTTTTGTTATATTTAAAGCATATCGATGTTTAAAGAATGATTCTTCTTTTTGTTCATTTTTAAATATACGATGAACATATTTTTGTATAGTCATGTCTTCCATTTTAAATCTTTCTTCTTTATCGTAGAATGGTTTTTCTAATTCCAATATTTCATTTTTTCTGATAAACATTGTTACATTTTGTAAGAATAAATCTTCATATGAAACTTCATATATATCATTGTTAAATAAAACATAAGAACCCATTTCTTGATAATTATTAAATAAGGATTTTTTAAAATTAGCTAAATTTTTATCTTGTATTTTAGTTAAATCAGAGCCTAATAATAATGTATCTTCATCATTCATTATTTCTGCATGAACTATTTCTGGATTTTCTTCTGGTTCTACTATTTGATTAGTATCATATTTTTTTATTGGAGAAAATCTTTTTATTATTGATTTTTTTTCCTTTATTTCCTTTGTTTCTTTTTTATTTGGAGATAAAAGCCACCAAAATAGTGTTGCTAAAATTTCTAACAATAAAGCATTAACTACAGAGCTACTTAAATTGAAAGCTGCATAAGACATACCAGGGAATATTTTTGACATTTTTTCAAAAACAGCATCTGTTCTTTTATCATCTTTTTTAGTCATGATTTCTTCTTGCATTTGCATGACTTTAGCTTTTTCGTCTTCTATATTTTGAGCGATTTTCTTTTCATCTTCAAAAGCTGCTTTTCGAGCCTGATAAGAACTAATTCTTGACTTAATAGTTTTACAGCTATCGCAATCTCTTGGTGTTAACTGATCAATTTTTATTTTTTCATTTGCAATTGATATATTTATATCATTCAAACTTCTTGATTTTTGTTCCGAAATCCATTTTTGTTTTTGTTCAATAAGGTCTTGAATATTTTTTATTTCTGGTGAAGTTTCTGATCTAACATCTGCACGTTCATTTTGTGTTGTAACAAAAAATAATGTATGACTGTATAACGTTGCAGAAACACAAGTTAACCAAATAATAGATATTAATGAGTAAACATGTATACTTTGTCTTCCTTTAACTAAAGCTGGTAACAAATGGGCGCTCAATGCTACACACATAGCTACACCAGCTATTATAAAAGCTTCGCTTTTAGTTGCTGATCTTTCAAAAGCGGTTATTCCGACCATATATAAAGAGCAAATCGTTAACATTGCAGCCATTACAAATAGTATAAAATTGGTTATTTTTTTTGAAAAATCTTTATTATTTTTTCCTTTTAAATCTGCTTTCAAGTTATTTATTTGATTAGATTCTGTAATTGATTTTTTCTTTTCTAACTTTAAAGGCATTCCTCTTACCCCCGAATATATTTTTACGTAAAAATTTTAAAACATGTTATATTTTATTTGTATTTAATTTTAAAGTCAAAAATGTTTTTATGTATAAATATAAATTAATGCTTGATATTAAATAATTTTGTATGCTACAATTGTCTCAACGTTATTAATTAGGAGATAAAACTTTATGGGTAAACATTTTTGTGTTGTATGTAATAAGAGTTCAGTTCAAATCAAGGAAGAAGCTAAAAAATTTAATAAAGGAAAGGAGTTTGAATATTTTTCTCTTATTAATGACAATGCTGCTATTTGTTATTCATGCCTAAGCGAAGCAAAATCTTTAATTGTTGATCATGTCAGAAGAGAAAGTGGTGATTTTGACATTGAAATTGGCGATATCACTCCAAGAAAATTAAAACAACATCTTGATAATTATATCGTTGGACAAGAACATGCTAAAAAAAGGATTTCAACAGCAGTATACAATCATTATAAAAGAATCAATTCAATTGATGAAGATAATGACATTGAAATTAATAAATCAAACGTATTAATTATTGGCCCAACTGGAACTGGTAAAACTTTATTAGCCGAATCTATTGCTAAAAAATTAGATTTACCATTTGTAATTGCTGATGCTACCTCTATCACTGAAGCAGGTTATGTTGGTGAAGATGTCGAACAAATGATTTCTAAATTACTTATGAAGGCTGATGGCGATACGAAAAAAGCTGAACGTGGCATTATTTATATTGATGAAATTGATAAAATTGCAAGCAAAAGCGAAGGGCCATCAATAACAAGAGACGTTTCAGGCGAAGGGGTTCAACAAGCATTACTTAAAATTATTGAAGGGACGGAAGTTAACGCACCACCAGTGGGTCAAAGAAATAATCCGTCAGCACAAAAAACAATTATCAACACTAAAAATATTTTGTTTATTTGTGGTGGCTCATTCGCTGGAATAGAAAAAATTATTCAAAAAAGAACAAGTTCAAAAAATAATATTGGCTTTATTGGTGATGAAAAGCTAAAAGCTAAAAACAAAGAAGATAACATTTTAAAGAAAGTTAAACATGAAGACCTTACTAAATTTGGTATTATTCCTGAATTAATTGGGCGTTTACCAATAATTACAGTATTAGAAGAATTAGATGTAGAAACATTGACTAAAATATTAACAGAGCCTAAAAACTCATTAATTAAACAGTATAACTATTTGTTTAGCAAGGATAATGTAAAGATTTCTTTCTCAGAAAAATCATTAAAAGAAATTGCAGAAAAAGCAATCCTTTCTAAAACAGGTGCTCGTGGATTGAAAGGTATTCTTGAAGATTTACTTGAAGATCTTATGTTTGAATCGCCTGAATATGAACCTGGAACTATTATTAACATCGATAGTATCTATTCAACTCCAGAAATATTAAACGCTGCATAAAAAAAGCTCCTTCGGGAGCTTTTTTATTTTGATTATTGATTTTGGCTACTCACTATCATTGGCCCTGCTAAAACATTACCTGTTTCATAATAATTATTTCCGGCTGAATTATTTGGGTTTGCTTGAACACTACCGTCTGCGCTACCATTTGATCCATCCTTAGATAAAGGAGTAATAAGATCACAACTTACACCATTCGAATCAACTACTGAAGCGGCATAAGCAGAAAAAACAAAATGCACTTCTTTTTTAAGAGGGCATTTCAATGCTAAAACTTTATTGCCATCATCATAATTACCATTCCATACCTGATTTAATCTATTTGAAGCTGCTAACATTTCATCTTCTATACTATCATATTTTTTAGGAGTAAATGATGGGTCAAAACTTAAACCCCATACTGTTTTATATCCTCTTTTATGAAAATCATAAGCTAATTGATTATAAAGTGTGCTTTTAGATACTTGATAAGTTAATTCTTTTTTCTCTTCTTTTTTAGATCCTTCAACACTTACTTTTTTAGAATCAGTATTCTCTACAACTACTTCTTTTTGGGGTTCAACAGAAACTTTTGACTCTAAGGGTTTAGTTGCTGTTAATGGCGCAGGGGCTGCTGTAGCTGGTGCTGGTGAAGATATAGAAGGGGCATTACTAACTATTGGTTCAATAGGTTGTTCTGCCGCCATAACACCAGAAGAAAAAAAGGCACTAACTGAAATAGCTATAGCAGACATATTTGTTATTAATATTTTTTTCATTATTATCTCCGTAGTATTTATTATATTTTTATCATATTGCAATATGAGAATATTACAATATGATTTTTAAAAAATATATAAAAATACTCTATATTGTCAAGTTATTATTTTTTTTGATTTTTAGAAACATCATTTATTTTTTCTAATTCATCATTTTTTTCTTTAATTCTTTTTTCTAATTCAACCTTATAATCTTTTATTATTTGAATATATTCTTGCGATATAGATTGGAATTGATCTTTAATTTTTTGATCAGTCTCTCCTTGATTAAATGATTTTATTGTGTCATTTATTTTATCATTTAACGAAGAAACTCTTTTTTTAATATCATCAGTTGCTACACTATTATCATCTGAAAGTATTTTCATACTAGATTGAATTTCATTAAAATAAGATACCATACTTTCATTTATTTTATTTTTAATATCAACTGTATAATTATTAATATCATCAGAACTGATGTCTTTGTTTTTTACTTCATCTATAATATTAGATATATCGAATTTTTTATCCTTTGAATTACTTTCATTATCTACACTTGCGCTTGTTGAATCTGGATCGCTTAATGTTTCATTTTTATCTTGCTGATCACTTGCTGTATTAATTGTATCAACTGCATTTTCAGCCGCATAAACTACATTTCCAGAAAAAGAAATTATTGAAAATAATACTGTTGCTATAATTTTTTTGTTCATAAATATTCACCCTATAAAATTTTTTTTTATTTTATCATCGTTTATAATTCAAGTCAAATTAAACAATTTTAATAATGATATATAAACATCGTATGGCATATATCTCTCAACATATTCTAAAAATATTAAATTGCTATATTTTAAATTTAAATCAGATCGTAAAATAAATTTGTTTTCAATTAAAAATTTTAAAACATCTGATTTTCTGTTTATACAAAGAAATATCAACAATGGAATTTCATTTTTGTATAACTTATTAAATTCTACAGTTTTTTTTTCTAATAAAATCGAAAACATTTTAGGTGTTGAAACATGACTTTCAGATAAATCAAATATAACACTGTTTAAATTTTCCCAACTAAAATCACTCTGATTTTTATCAATAGCCGCTATTATTTCACAAAAAACAAATTCATTTGCAAATCCTATAAAGTCTAAAATATCCTCTGAAAAAGAAACTTTATATTGAAGTAAAAGTTTTATTAATTCTAAATCATCATTTTCAATTGCACTTTTTAAAAGAAAATCTGCATTTTTTTCTTCTATCTTAAATTCTGGATTTTCTTTAAATTTAATTGATAAAACTTGAAAAACTTTTTCGTAATCGTACATTATATTCATATATTATACTCCTTTTTAATATTCATTAATTTCTTCTTGCACTTTAATAAATTCATCATTTATATCTTTTAAATCTTTTTGATACATATTATATGATTCATCCAATATTGTTTTTATATATTCTTTTGAATGTCTAAATAGTGTGATATCATTTAATACATTTTCAAAATAAATACCATTTTCATCAAGTTCATACTGATCTTCTCTATCTTCAGAATATTGTTTAAAATAATTCAAGTATTTTATTAACAATTCCTTTTTAGCTTCATTTAAAGTTATGTTTTCACTACTCATAGCTATTTCATAAGCTTTTTCTAATATTAATTTTATTAAAGGTTTATTTAAATAGTTAGATTGAATACTTAATCCTTTTACAAAATCAATAATCTCATTTTTTTCTTCTTGTTTTATATTATTATTTATATACATATAATAAGATTTAACTATATTTTTCATATCTTTAACATTTTCTGATAACTTCACATAAAATGAAGATATTTTTTTCTTATTTATATAATTATTTAAATCTTCAATTGTTGAAGAATGAACTATTTCAAAAATTCTTTCATGTGTCTCTTCATTAACAAAAAGTAGGAATTTTTTTATTTTGGACTTGTTGAAAAATTTATTGCTCAAATAAATTATATTTCTTTTTTTATTTAATTCTATAAATTTCTCAATTTCTTGATTACTTAAGATATAACTGATATCATTTTTTTTATGATAATTAGATTGGTAGAAGTCATATATAGTGAATATATCAGTAGGATGTACACTAATATATTCCATAGTCTTAATATATACTTTTTCGTTTCCGGTAAAGGAAAAAGCTTTAATAAAAAAGAATCTATCTTTGGGACAAATATCTTTACTAACATCCCAAAGATAATCTTCTTTTTTATATTCTTTGTTAAACATAGAATAATCTATGTCAATTAATTTATATTTATCAAAAAAATTCATTAAAAACCTCATAATTTATAACATAATAATCAATTTTATATGTTAAAAATTATAATTGCAAAAATTTTAATTATATTGTATTTCTAATTATCTTTTTCTTTTTATTATCATTAGATTCTGCAATACGAGATTTAATCATATCTCTTAGTTTATTATTTAAATCTTCAATATAATCATTTTTTACCGGGAAATATCTGCTATTAAGCTGATTATATACCGAACGTTTTTTGGTTTCTAATTCGGGGAATTTATCCATACCTGATTTTTCAAGTCTTGAATTAAAATAATCAAAAAGCATTTCAAAGCCATTTTCTGTAAGTCTCATTCTACCTAGATCAGATACACTGACAATATCATTTTTTATTAAATCTTTGTGGGAAATTAAATTTCTAAAGGTTTGATTAATGCGTATATCATTACGACTTTTCAATTTCTCAAGGTCTTCATCTCCTAATTTATCTTTAATTCCAGAAATAACGGCATCCCTCGCTACTCTCGTAGAAAGTCCTGAAAATTTGATATTATAATCATCATATATCTTTTCTATTCCTGCAAGAACAAGAATTGTTGGAAGAATTAATTGTTGTTTTGTTACTCTGCTCATATAAAGCCCTCTTCTTTTTAAAGTATAGTTATATTATATACAAGATTAAAGACTCAATCAATATAAAAAATAAAAAAACCACCCGCAGGTGGCTTTTTATTTATTTTTCTGTAACAAAACTTATCTTAATTTTTTTGTTAAACATAAAATCATAACCAATTTTTTGTTCTAAAAGAGAAATCATTTCATCAAACATAATATTTACGTCTTTTTTATCTAAATGCTTATACTTTTTTGGCTTAAAATCATTTTTAAATGATTGAATTAACACCAGCATTAATTTTGCTATTTGCGGTGAAAGACTATGAAATTTTTTTAAAAATGTTTCGTTTTCAATTACACCTTTTTTAAATACTTCAATATTTCCTTGCAATATGATTAAATTTATGATAACCAAGTCTGCTAAAAAATTCATAAAATCTGAATAATTATCCTGACTTCCAAATAACCACTTCTTTGTAAGATCTTTATCTTCCGACACTAGAAAAGCATTGAATATTGAATCTACGGTTGATAGTTCTTCTTTTTTATCTACAAAACTAACTGTTCCTGTTGACATATTAATATGCATATTAATCTTCCTCTCTTTTGTTAAAACCTAAAAATTTCATAAATAATAAAGTTATCAATGAGAAACCTGCTATAATATAAATTGAAACAGATTTCCAGCTATATTGCATTTTTTGAGATTTTAAATTCCCCTTAATGTCTTCTTTTATCAAAGTAGTGGCAATCTCATTTTTTTTCATTGAATTAGAAACTTCATTTACAACTTTTGTAGCATTAGCTTCCATGTTTTTTTCTTTTTTTAATTCAGGCGAAGTCTTAACTTCTGTTTTTACTTTAACTTCTTCATCTTTCTTTGATTTAGAAAGTGATATATCACTATTATCTTTTTTGATTATACTCTGCTGTTCTAATAGTGTATTATTGGTTTCTTTTATCATATCTTTTAATTTGTCAGTACCATCTTTCATATCTTGATAATTCTTATCATTTTGTATAATTAGATTTAAATTGTTTAAATTAGATAGTTTTGAAATTTGTTCATTATAAATTCCGCGATTTTCGCCTTCTACTCTCTGTACTTCATTTATAACCTTTTCATTATTTTTCAAATTATCTATATCTGAATTTATTTTTGCAATATTATTCAGTCTTTCTTTTTCATTTTTTTCATTTTCGATTCTTTCTTTTTCATTTTTTAATTTTAATTCTTTTTCTGAAATTGATTTCTCTTTTTTAACTTTTGTATTTTTCTCAGCGTTACTTTGAACTTTTTTAGTTGGTAACATTTTTTCTGGTTCTGATTTTACTGGCTGTTCTGATTTTACTGATTCAACTTTGGGAGTATTTTTCTCTTTTACTTCTTTTTTGGCTGGAACATCTTTGTTTTTAGTTTCAGTATTTTTACTTGCTACAACAGAATTACCTACTGAAACTCTAGTTTTAGGGTTCCATGTTTTTCCATTAGTTTGATTTAGCATTCCTGAAACCCAAGCAACATCATTTTGATTTAAATTATATGTCGATGGCGACCTTTTAAGTTCATTTAGCCAATTTTTAGACATCATATCATTTGAAGAACTTCCGGACATAACTTTAATATCTTTGAGTGCATTTCTTACGTTTTGTGGTGTATTTCCCCATTCTTTTGAAGAAGTATTATTAAACATTTGATCAGTTGCCGCAAAAACACCACTAGACATAGTGGTTATTGTTGCACATACGATTAAATTAATTATTGATTTTTTCATATCTGTCCCCATCTATAACATATAACAAGCATATTAGCATAAAAAAATAATATAAAGCAAATTTTTTTAGAAAATGTTAAATTTATTTAGGTCTATATTTTTTACCTTTAAATTTATTTTTCTTATTCTTAGGTTGCTCTTTAACTTCATTTTTGACTGTAGCTTTTTCTTTATTTTTATCTTGAAGAATTTTATCTTTTTCTTGCGCTCTAATAAGTGCATTTTTATCTACTTTTTCAAGTTCATAATTACTTAATAGAGTATATACTTTATCATCAGCAATATAACCATGAGCCGATACTCCATATTGATCTTTTCTATTGGGATCACAATCTCCAGCAAGTAATAATTCACCGATTCTATAATCATCAGTTTCATAAGGAACTTTTGCCATATTATAATGTAAAGCTGTTCTTCCTTTTATATCTGAATCATTTGGATCAACTTTTAAATTTAATAATCTGCTAACCATTCTTAAATCACTATTTTTTACTGCCGTAATTAATCTTGTTTCATAAGTTTCTAGTAACCGCTTATTTAGTTTTAATCCATGTTCTACAAGCCAGTCAAAAGCTTCATATTTGTGATTTTCGATAGCTATCCAACCAGCATCTCTTCCACCAGAAAATCCCATACTTATAGATGCCTTAGCTTGTAAAAGCATTTCCATTATGGCAATATTTCCTTCAAATGTTGCGGCTCCTAATGCACTAATTTCATCTTTATAAATATAATTAACATTCGTTCCTCCTTCTTTGAGAATCGTTGCAACTTTAATAATATCATTTTCTTGAATAGATTTTATCAATTCAAGTATATTTTGTTCATTTTCAATATCTTCTCTTGATTGAGCTTCAATAGATGTTGTATTAATTACAATGTTTGGATCAATATTCACATTTATTCCTTTTAAATATATTTTTATTATTATATGATACAATATAATTCAAAAAAATAAAAATTCAAATTAAAATAAAAAGGTTTTACTTGGATGTAAAACCTTTATTTATTTTTAACTATATTTTAATATTTTAAATTATTTTTCTTTCTTTGTAATTCATGCTCTATATTATCATTCAGATAAATGTCTTTAAATCCAGGAGGCATATTTCCTTTGATTTGAATTTTTTGTTTATATTCTAAATATATTTTCTTTTGTAAGTTAATCGCCCAATCAATATCTTTTTGACTAGGTGATTTACCTACTAAAATAACCATTTTAGAAACTTCTTCTGCAAGTTCTTGACGATTACCTAAATCTTGAAAATGTAATCCCCAATCTACTCCTTTTGCACCCCAAATAATATTTGGACATTCACTTGAAGCAGATAAAAATTCACTTATTGTTCCATTTTTATAAGATCTTTCTTTTAAATCTGCTACTTTTTTATCCCATACTCCATTTTGGCCTTCTATATTTTCATCATTTAAAAGAGTTGAAACTCTATCTTTAAATCTTGTTGAAAAATATTTATGTGCTTTCATTGCATTTTCAAATCCGGGCACAATAATTGTATGCTTACTTTCTTTTGGCATAGGGCTTAAGAATAATGGTGGATATCCATCACCTACGATACAATTTCCATTTATATCATATTTAGACTTAATAAGAGAAGCGTAAGGATCAAGAGCATATATTCTTGGTTGTCTATATTTTGTTACACCCCAATAAACATCTCTCATACTTGCGACAAATGAATTGAAAGATTCAAATTCATCTTGCTCTTGTTTTGTTTTTTCAGAATTAGCATAATCTTTAAATATAATTTCACCTTTATTATTCAAACTTCCAACAAATTCTTCTTTTGGCAATAATGGAACATCTAAATCAGAAGGTCTTACCCAATTATTTTTTAAGTATTCTTCTATTTCTCCACGATTTAAGTTTCCACCGACTTTACTCATATCAAGAGAATATCTGTCTGTTTTAGTATAATCCTCATAATTAAATTCACTTTTTGCATTTCTATTTTTTAAAATTCTTTCATTTTTAAGGAAAAAATCATAATCTTCTCTATATATAGGATTAACCATATCTCTTAATTTAGCTTGTTTTTCTTTATCTATTTCAACTAATTCCGCTATTCTTTTTTCATCCAACAACCCTCTATTATCTTTATCTTTTGAGTCAGCTTGAGATATTTGATAAGTATCTACTCTTTCAGAATCATTAGTATTTTCAAATTCTTCTCTTGTTAAAAGTTCTAATTTTTCAAAATCAATTTTTTTAGGCAATGCTTTTGAATAATAATCATCCATATAAATTTCTGTTCCAAAAGGAAGCCTATTATTTACATCATCTTTATTATATCCATTAATTTCACATATAGTATCAATTGTTTTAAATAATTTTTCTTTTTTAACTCTATCGGCTATATCAATTCCAAACAATATATTTAAAGAGTTATCTATTCCTGATATTTTTCCTGCTATTTCAACTAATGTTTCACCCCTTGGATTAGAAACTTTATAATCATAAACACATGTGTCATCCATTGGCGTTTTTTTAATAATATCGTCTTCATAAGATAATTCTTCTTCGCCTCTTTCATTTCTAATCATTTTCGCTCTTGATTCTTGCGGATCATCTCTAACAATAAATCTTTCATTCTTTTTATCTTGTTTTTTCTTGTCATCAATTGAACGCTCATTCTTTTTCATTTTTATTTTTCTTTCATAACCAGTTACCGTTTCTTTTTCTGATTCTTTACCCCAATCTTTTGCCATTACAGAAAGATAAGCAGAATATCTGTATCTTTTTAATCGTGGAGCGTTATGGCTGTTATCATTTTCATCAAAGATACCTTTATCAAGTAATGCTTCTGCTATTTCTTTTGGCATTGACTTGCCATACATTTTATCTATTTTTTGTATCAATTCTTGCTCATTTGCATATACAGTAAAACCTCTTCTATGCCTTGAAGCACCAACGTATGCAAGTCTAAAATCTAAACCACCATCTTTCATAAAGACTTCATCAACTGTTTGTCCTTGTGATCCATAAATTGTTGTTGCAAAATTATGAACTACGGGGAAAGTTTTATATTTACTATTTAAATTTAATCCATATTTATTTGTATTAATTAAAATTCTACCAGAAACATCACCTGTCATTTCTATAATTAAAGTATAAGAACCATCACTCATTTTTGAAACACCTATAACTGTCCCTGTATTCCTGTTAAAAACGCCAGATTCTGAAACTGGTCTTCTATTCCATTCAGTTACATTTAAAGTCTTTTCATGAATAGCTTTTCTTTCTTCCCCTTCTGGAATATCATAAACAGGAATTGTTTTATCGTTAACGCATAAAGAAACAATATCACCAACAGCAAATTTAGCGTTCCAAGATTTTCCAGTTCCATCGGAAACTTTTATATCATCTGTTTCTTGCCCATATATCCAACCCATTTTTTTATACATTTTTCTTACTTTCTGATTTAATGCATTAACATCATTATTTGTTCTTGCTAATATCAAAGAAGTTTTATTTGGATTATTATATTTAAAATTAACGAAATCTACGACCATTCTATTTAAGGTAGACTCATTATCTTTACAGAAATGAATAGCATTCTGTTGATTTAAATAATTTAAAGCATGTCCTGCTCTTAATTCCATAAGAGCATAAACCATATTTTTATGAGAAGTTAAAAATTGTCTTCTAATTTGTTTTATTACTTTAGATCCTATCAAAGATTTAAGCAATGACAAAGCAGAACCTGCTGAAACAGGATCAAGCTGTTTTGTATCGCCTGTTAAAACAATTTTAACCTTATGTTTTGACAATCCGGTATATTTAATAATTTTTGCCATATTTTTTGTTCCAACAAGGCCAGCCTCGTCAACAATAAGAAGAGTATCGCCTGTAAAGAATTCTTTACCTTCGTTGTGAGCTTTTTCCATACTCATAACAAGACCTTCGATAGCTCTACAATCTGGAATCTTAGCAGAAGCTTTAAGAACACCTGCGGCATTCCATGACAAAGCAGTTCCCATAACTTTAAATCCGCTTCTTATGAAGGCTTCATTAACCGCTTCCATAGTAAATGATTTACCTGCACCAGCTACACCTTCTACAATTGAAATTCTTCTGTCTACACTAGTACATTCATAAACTGCTGCTATTTGTTCATTACTTATTAGCGGTTTTTTCTTACCAATAGAATCTTCAATAGCGTTTTTATCTTTTAAATTAAAAAATTCATCTTTTTCGGTAGCATTTTCAATTATTATTTTTTCATATTCTATTGTTTCTGCTACAGTATAATATGAATTATGAAGATTGTTTTTATTATGTTCACCGACTGCTATTAACCCACAATAAGCTTCTATTATATAATTCTGTATTTCGACTTTATTTGAACTATCTAAATAAGCTTTAAGATCAATTTTATTTTTTTTAATAATTTCAGCTTCTCTTCTTGCTTTCGCTAATCTGGCTGGACTAATATTTGAAGCCTTTTTTTTGAAATTATGAAGAAAATCATCAGAAGTTACATACTTTAACTCTTCTGCAGTAGTTGTCATTTCAGTTATTTTATCAATAAAACCCTTTCTTATATCTTTTATTTGGAAAATAGATTCAGACGCAGATTTTTTTTCAACAATATCTATCATGATACTTCTTATGGCATCTAAAACACTATTAGGCAATTCTTGAATATAGTCAGGAATTAAAAAAGAATCTTCTATTTCTTTTTCTTTAAAGGATTGTATTTCATTTTCGCCAACCATATCATTCATCATTATTTTATTCCCTTCAACGTTTTTTTATCGTATATAAATAATATTATATGGTAAAATTCAAATCTTTCAAGCCTATTATATTTAACTTTAATAAGAAAAATTACTTATTTGATTTTTATTAAAATCATCTTATCATTAGAAAAAATAAAATTAAATGGTGAAATTATGAACAAAGAAGACATAAAAATAGAAAACTTTGATGTTATAGAAACAGTTATAGATATTTCAGAAATAAATAAAGAATATAAAGTTGGAACTATTGAACCATTATTAATTATAAGTATAAACAGTAAAGATTTACCTTGGAATTATGAACAATGGGATTTAAAAGAAATAAATCATAGTAAATATGAAATCGTTTTCGTTTTTTCTCATAATAATAAAGATCATAAATTAATAATCGAAAATAATAATTATGATGAAAATTTAGAAAATAACTTAAAAAAATATCAACATATTTTCTTTAATATTTCAAGCGAAATAAAGGAAGATAGCTTATTTTATTTAAAAATATAATATTAAAATATATTACTAATTTAATTCAAATAACAAAATTTAAATACTACTTTTTTCACTATATAATTGTTTAAAATATTTTTTATGGTATATATATATTATACATGATATTAT
>ERZ808232.153-NODE-153-length-15962-cov-21.170428_pt1 | contig 15962 bp, 14 predicted proteins | sample MGYA00521281_ERZ808232 | MGnify/ENA primary metagenome ERZ808232 (study PRJEB31515, sample SAMN02941833) | indoor metagenome | biome: House; feature: Kitchen Counter; material: surface | place: USA: Illinois | collected 2012-02-13 ... | reverse complement strand
GACCACTGCAAATGAAGCTACCAGTGAGAATACTTTCTTCAATAACAACCGTGATACTTTTTCTTGTTTAAATTTAACTTGAGTAATTAAAAAAATGGGTAAAATAACAAAAAAAACTGTCCATAAAACAAAGCGTAAAGAGATTAGATCGGTAACTTCCGAAACATCGGTCTGCACCATATTTTGAATTTGGTCGGGTGAAATAATGACACCCAATGTGTTTACAAAATAAGAGCTAAAGCCACCAATAAATATCAATAAAATTGCAAAGATTTTGGCAGTCCATTTCCAATTTAAGATTTGTAAAACCGCATAATAGGTAGCAACAAGAATTATGAGAGTAGCAGCTAAAAACAAAATAGCCTTTACTCCAAAATATGGAGTTAAAGTATGAACTTGATGATAAAAACCAATATTTAAAATTGCACCTAGCCAAATGGCTATAATGAGATTAAACATAAACAGAGAAATCTGTTTATTTCTTAATGTTGAAAAAAAATTCAGCATCGTGAGTGACTACAATCTTTTTATGATGCTTTAATGTAGAAATTGAAACTTAAAAATGACTTAAATAAAAAATGATCTAATTTAGAGGCCTTAATACATCATTATTTTTTTAAATTTAACAAATAAAAAAAGACGAGGTTAAGTTTAACCTCGCCTTTTCTATTTTTAGCTAAAAATCGTTCTTAGAAGCTATATTTAGCCATTAAACCAACACGGTTATCTTTGTAAGACTTACCTTCAAATGTATCACGCTTACCGTTTACATACTCAACGCCTAAATCAATTGGTTTAACTGGCGTATAGATAAAGTTGATCCATGCTTGTTGAACTTTTTCATTTGCAGAGGCATTTAATCTCGCATAATCAGAGGCATTTAATCTCGCATAATCAGTGCCATCATCAGAGAACTGAGCACCGTACGCTAAAGTAGAACGTAAGTTAGGTAAAATCTTATAAGTTCCACCCACTTGTACTGCTACAAATTCATTTTGCTCAATAGAATTCCCATCTACTGCGTATGGAGAGTTACTACCATACAAGTAACTATTATCACCCACAACATATGATGCGTCAGCAAAGAGTTTTAAAGGATCAGACACTTTAAAGTCAGTACCAACTGCAACGCCCCAACCAGTTTTATCATCATCAGCAAGTTGTGATTTATAATTTTCTACAAGAACACGAGCTGAAGCAGAACCTCTGCCTTCTGCATAGCCTTGAGTGATTTTAGCAGTTAATGCTGGTAGGCTATACTTAATACTATCACCTGTTACCGAAGTAGTACTATCACCTTTTTCAGCAGAAACAAATAATTGTGTAGTTGGGCCTAGTTTGTAGTTATAGCGTACTTGAGGTACACGTTTAGTACCACCACCAATGTTTGTCGAGAAGTCGATCATTTCTGGTGCATGGTTAGATAAGAAGTTTGAAGTCGTTTGACCAAACAACCAGTTGTTATAGGTTAAATAAGCATGGCGAATACGCAATGAGCCATTTGAATCTGTGGTTGAACCAGCAAAATCGACTTCGATTTTACCACCAACTTTGTCGTCTCCAACAGGTGTATTAAAATCTAAACCGAGGCGTGTTGTTTTAGCAGTCGCACGTAATTTATCATGTGTTTTACCGTCTGACTTACTTACATCACCAAAGTCGTTATCTGCACCTTCAATAATATAGTTAGCATCGCCACGAACAAAACCATAAAGGTTCACATCAGCGCCAGCTTTAGACTTAAATCCTGCTAATGGAGAAGCAGGTGCTGCCACAGGTTGAGGTTGTGCTTTTACTTCAGCTAACTGTACTTGCTGTTGCTGCTGTACTTGTTGCTGTTGTTGCTGTACTTGACGTTGTTCTTGAACTAATGCTTTTAATGCTTCAACTTCTTGACGAAGCTTTCGAATTTCCTCTTTATCAGAAGTTGCCGCATTTGCCCCACTCATCATTAAAGCTGTTACTGTAATAGCTAAACTTTTAACAACAAACGATTTACGATTAAGGAATAGATCCATCAAAGACTCCTAAAAATATATTTTATGCTGCCTGTCCATGCCAAGTTGACTCGTGTGACCATTAAGCACTAAAGAATCAACCATCCTCCAAATTTGATTGCATTAATTTTATTACCGCAATCAAAACCAATTTTAACGCTGGGTAAGATTAAAAATTCCGGTCCAAAAGAATCAGCATTTACTTTTTGGTTTACAGAACCTTTAGCTTAACTTCATGTTGTAACGAATCCTACACAACTCTCTTATCTTATAGAATGATTAAATCATTATTTCATTATTCTTTTTTAGACTTTAGGCTAATATCCAATCTAAATGAATATTTTTTTGCCAGTCTTATTTGATTCACATGATTTTTCTTGTTATTTGCATCCACTTCTCTCCTTGCAGCTTCCTTTTGCTTTCCAAACAAGATGGCACAATTAATAAGCCATTTAAATAGCCAAAAATATACATTTTTAAAAGATTGGCTAAAAATATAAGTATGATTTTTTAGTGCAGCTTAGTTATATTTAAGTCTCTTTATTTCATCTACTTAATGTTATTTTTTATACAGTTTTGGCAGCTTTCCATAAGTAAATAGGAATTAAAAAGAGTACTGCAATACTGACAATAGCTATCAAATAATGGAAATAACCAAGCGCATCTGCAATGACTCCACTAAAGCTGTAAAGACTACCACTGACTGTCGCCATGACTGAAACCTGTAAAGTAAAATCGGTACCCGCATAGTTTTTTCGACTGTAATGCATAACCAAAGTTAACATCACGACCAGTAGCATGGCAGCAAAGGCATCTTCCAGGGCATTTACAGCATAGATAAACCATACATTTATCTTTACCTTTTGTTCATAAGCATAAGCTAAATACGCATAGCCCCCTAAACTCATAATTTTTAATATCGAAAAAGTCATTAATGCTGTGGACCTAGAAATATGTTTTAACATCCAGCCAGCAATAAGTGCCCCCAATAAAGCAGCAACAGCCCCAAGCATGGTGATGTAAATACCAATCTGAGTAAAACTTAAACCCATATCCACCATTAAAGGTTTAAGTAATGGCCCGGCTAAACCATCTGCAACCTTAAAAGTTATAAGGACGATTAACCATGAACGAAGTTCCTTATTTTGCGAGAAGTACCCCAAGTAAGCTTTAATCTTTGTAACTAGACTTGGTTGGCTATATTGATGAGGTGAATGAGAAGTATGAGATGGCTCTTTAAATAGTAAAATAGGTAAGGTATTAATAAAGACTAAAGCGGCTAATAATAGAAAAGTTGGTTGCCATGATAACCAGTCTAGGCACCATAACACGGCTCCCCCGCCTACAATAAAACCAAGTCGTGAACCTACAACCTGAAAAGTATTTCCCCAATGTTGCTGATCGTGTTGCAATAAATTGACCGCCAAAGCATCGGTCGCGATATCTTGAGTTGCGCCTGTTAAGTTCATAAATAACAGCGTAATAAAAAATATAAAGAGATAAAGAGGCTGATCTAAAACTTGTATAGGGAAAAAAGATAAAATACAAAGTACACCCACCGTCAAAAACTGAGCAGGTAAAATCCAGCTACGATAGTGACCTAAATGCGAGATGGCATGTCGATCTACCCACGGCGCCCAAAATATTTTGATTGACCAAGGCAACATGAGCAGCCCAAAACCACCAATATGGGCAAGAGATACACCTTGAGCTCTTAATATGACAGGTAAGGCATGCGTCATAAAACCTACAGGCAAACCTTGTGCCCAATATAAGGAAAAGAGCAAAAGATAAAGATTTTGCTGTCGGAACATATATACCTACTTTTATTTATTTGTGCGGTAATAACATGAAATACCATGCGTGGTCTTACATTTTGCCAATGAAGCGCAGATTTCAAAAGATTAAGATAAAACAAAGGATGATTTAAAACTTAAAAATATGGAACAACATTTCCCTAATCTACCGTCTCAGGTTCCCCAACGTGGTAATGCTTTAAGTCGAGCATTATTTAAAAAACTCTTTTTGGCACAAGGCTGGACTATAGAAGGTGAAGTTCCCAACTTTCCTAAAGCTGTAGCCATTATTTCTCCCCACACCTCCAATATTGATGGCTGGTATGGTTTTCTTGCCATTTTTGGACTCGGTATTCAAATTACGGTGCTAGGTAAAGACAGTTTATTTAAGCCACCTTTTAAACGTGTTTTAGATTGGGCAGGTGTTATTCCGGTAAAACGTGACTCGGCCAATGGTCTGACTGAACAAGTCGTTGCGACTATTCAACAGTATGACAAGATCTGGATTGGAATGGCGCCAGAAGGCACACGTAAGAAAGCAAAAAAAATGAAGAGTGGTTTTTACCATATTGCTGCAAAAGCCAATATTCCTATTGTGATGTTTTCTTTTGATTATGACCGTAAGACTATTCACTGCTTAGGCTATTTAACTCCAAGCGGAAATTATGATGAAGATCTCGCCAAGATTTTTGAACGTTATGAAGGAAAAATATCACCGAAAAATCGTAATTGGCTTGCAGAGCCTTTACAAAATCTTGTGAAAAAAACCTAGTAAAAATTGAACGAATCTGGTCTGATGGGCCATCTTAATTTATCTTGCCATAGATTGTTTTTCAAAGATGAAAATTGCTCAATTTGCCAGTATCGGATTTATCTCTTTAGCCCTATTTGGCTGTGATAAGTTCAGCAAAACACCAACACCGACCACTTCAGTTAAAGCGCGCGAACCAGTGATCGCACTTGCATTGGGTGGCGGTGGAGCAAAAGGATTTTCACATATTGGTGTTATCAAGGTTTTAGAATCACATGGTATTAAACCGAAAATTGTTACGGGTACAAGTGCCGGTAGCTTTGTAGGCAGTATCTATGCCAGTGGACAAACGCCTTATCAACTCCAAAATCTTGCGCTTAAATTGCAAGAGTCTGATATTCGCGATTTAACCCTGAATCGCCAAGGTATTATTCTTGGGCAAAAGCTACAGGACTATGTTAACCGTAACGTGGGTAACAAGCCTATTGAGAAATTCCCAATTCGTTTTGCAGCGGTAGCAACTCGTCTTGATAATGGCCAAAAAGCAGACTTTATCAAAGGTAATGCAGGACAAGCTGTTCGTGCATCATGCAGTATTCCCAATGTATTTGTACCAGCAACCATTGGTAAGCAGAAATATGTAGATGGCGGACTGGTTAGCCCAATTCCGGTCAAAACAGCACGTGATATGGGTGCTGATATTGTGATTGCAGTTGATATTTCTGCACGTCCGGCAGGAAACCGACCTGCGAATATGTGGGGATTGCTTGATCAAACCATTAATATTATGGGTCAACAAAGTATTAATGAAGAGTTAAAGCAAGCTAACGTGGTGATTCAGCCTAAAGTTGGGCATTTAGGTACACTCGATTTAAAATCAAGTAATGAAGCTATTTTAGAAGGCGAAAAAGCTGCTCAAGGTCAAATTCGCCAAATTGAAACTGCAATTGCAAATTTCAAAAAATCTCCAGCCGCATTTAAGCCTGCGCCACGTCCTAAATTTTAATTGAGGTGGTTTTTTTCTATCCACACTCTCCATCATCTGCTACAGTGGTAAAAGTGATATGAAATCACTTTTACCCATCATAAAGACATATAAAAGAGCAGATCTATGGAGTTTGTTGTAGAACCTTGGCACTGGTTTGTATTGGGTATCTTACTTATTCTTTCTGAGCTGATTCTCCCTGCCTTTGCCGCTCTCTGGTTTGGTATTGCAGCCATAATGGTTTGCTTTCTCTATTGGTTATTTCCAGATATCAGCCTTACTACTCAAATAGTGCTGTGGATTGTGTTATCGGTGCTATGTACCCTTCTCTGGTTTAAATTTATTAAGCCTTTATCTATTGATAAAACTAAAGCAGGTTTACCTCGAGAAGCGACGATTGGGCAAATTGGTATGGTGATTCAGACCGGACTTGCTCATGACCAAATTATTGTTCGTTTCCCTATGCCTATTTTAGGGGCCGATGAATGGAACTGTCGAAGCACCACCCCTGTTAAAGTCGGTGATCGGGTTCGAGTCATTGATATTTCGGGTAATGACTTAATTGTTCAGCCCCACAGCACTTCATAAACATTAAAGATAAAGAGAGGTTATTTTCATGCCAGTTGGTACTATTATTGTTTTAGCCTTTTTGGCTTTTGTTGCTGTTACCATTTTTAAAGGGGTACGTATTGTTCCTCAAGGCTATAAATGGATTGTTCAGCGTTTAGGAAAATATCATTCTACGCTTAATCCGGGGCTTAACTTCGTTATTCCTTATATTGATGACGTGGCCTATAAAGTCACCACTAAAGATATTGTGCTTGATATTCCATCACAAGAAGTCATTACCCGTGACAATGCTGTATTACTTATGAATGCCGTGGCGTATATCAATCTGACTACACCTGAAAAAGCGGTGTACGGTATTGAAAACTATACATGGGCCATTCAAAACCTTGTACAGACTTCACTACGTTCAATTGTCGGTGAAATGGATCTAGATGATGCCCTGTCTTCACGAGATCACATTAAAGCTAAACTAAAAGCTGCGATTTCTGACGATATTTCAGATTGGGGGATCACTTTAAAGACTGTAGAAATTCAAGATATTCAGCCATCTTCCACCATGCAAGCTGCCATGGAAGCTCAAGCCGCTGCTGAACGTCAACGTCGTGCTACAGTTACCAAAGCTGATGGTGAGAAACAAGCTGCAATTTTAGAAGCAGATGGTCGTTTAGAAGCATCTCGCCGTGATGCCGAAGCTCAGGTTGTTTTAGCAGAAGCTTCTCAAAAAGCGATTGAAATGGTAACAAGTGCCGTAGGTGATAAAGAAATTCCTGTTGCTTACCTGTTAGGTGAACAGTACGTCAAAGCAATGCAAGATATGGCGAAATCAAGCAATGCTAAAACTGTTGTGTTACCTGCAGATGTTTTAAATACAATTCGTGGCATTATGGGAAAGCATAATTAATTTAATTGCTTCAAATAAGCCATTGAAATCAAAACGGCGAAAATCATGTCGCCGTTTTTCTTTTATATTATTGGTTGTTTAATCTTTTCTGATCTTTCACAGGAAGCTTTTTTTACGACCAAGTCATAAGAGTCGCGAATTAAATCTCGGAGAAAATCGCTTGTTAAATTTTTATGCGGTTTAATCGAAATCCAGTGTTTTTTATTCATGTGATAGCCGGGAATAATAAATGGATAGAGTTCCTGATATTCCTGACTTTTATAAGGGTCACATTTGACATTAATCATTTTTACGCCAGACACTTCTACTGTCAGCATAAACATTTTTTCTAAAATTTTAAAAACTTCATACTCTGGACCAAATGGATGAGTTTGCTCACTAAAAGGGAGATTACGCGCCGCCTCTATTGCGAGTTGATGAAGCTGTTCACCATTCATTCTTTTCTCCTGTATTCATTAAGTCTGAATAGAAGTAGGAAGATTGATTTATGTTTTTATTAATTAGTACGAGCTAACAGGAATTGTGAAATCTCAACTAATTCTTTTGCATTTTCACCGAAATGCGCTAAAGCTTCGAAAGCTTGATCATGCAATTCTTTGGCATAAATCTGTGCTTGCTCTAGTCCCATTAAAGCAGGATAAGTCGATTTTTGTACTTGTTCGTCTTTACCAGCGGTTTTGCCTAAAGTTTCAGTGCTCGACGTAATATCCAAAATATCATCTTGGACCTGAAAAGCCAGTCCAATCGCTTGTCCGTATTGACGTAGTTTTGGAATTGCCTGATCAGTTCCCGGGAAAATTGTCACTGCCCCCATCATAATAGCAGCCTGAATAAGCGCACCCGTTTTATTACGGTGAATATTCTCTAGTTCGTCTTGAGAAATTTGCTTAGCTTCGGCTTGTAAGTCTAAAACCTGTCCACAAACCATTTTAGAACTAGCTGTAGCTAAAATTTGAATTTGCTTTAAGACAATTGCAGCATCGGTTCCCTGCCCTTGTTCATCAAACAAACGGCTCCCTAAAACTTCAAATGCCATCGATTGTAAAATGTCACCCGCAAGTAACGCGGTATCTTCACCAAATGCAACATGACACGTTGGCTGACCACGGCGAAGCAAATCATTGTCCATACAAGGCAGGTCATCATGTGCTAAGGAATAACAATGGATGAGTTCAACAGCAACCGCAGCACGGCGAGCAGCCGCAAAATTTGGATTATCTTGTAAAGAAGCTGTAGCGTAACACAAAGCCGGGCGCACACGTTTTCCACCGAGCATAACTGCATGGTGTACAGCGCTTTTTAAAGGTTCGGGAATTGAGAATGCAGCCAGTGTCGTCAATAAATCTTGTTGAATACGTTGTTGAGCTTGTTTTAAAACATCCGCATTAACTTGAGAGAGTGATGACACAGTCGCCTCGATAAAATCAGTAGAGAAATTTTATTGAATGTGATGAAACATTCATGTGCTACATCATACACGATTCACTGTAAAAAGTGCGTGATGAGTTATGGATGTCAGAAGTAAAAAAGCCTCTCTAGGGTAGAGAGGCTTTTCATTTAAATGACTTTTAGAAACTGTCACCCGGAATGCGTACCCAACCTTCCATTAACACACGCGCACTACGGCTCATAATGGCTTTTTTCACTACCCATTGGCCATTTGTAAGTTCAGCTTGGGCACCAACACGTAATGTTCCAGATGGATGTCCAAAACGTACTGCTTCACGCTCTCCGCCGCCAGCCGCTAAATTGACTAAAGTGCCTGGAATCGCAGCCGCTGTACCAATTGCTACCGCTGCTGTTCCCATCATGGCATGGTGAAGTTTGCCCATCGACAAAGCTCGAACGAGTAAGTCGACATCGTTCTCTGAAACGTTTTTACCGCTTGAAGCTGCGTAATTTTTTGGTTTAGAGACAAAAGCAATTTTTGGTGTGTGCTGACGTGCGGCTGCTTCTGAAATATCTTTAATTAAGCCCATCTGAACTGCACCATAGGCACGAATTTTTTCAAAACGTGCTAATGCTGCTGCATCACCATTAATATGATCTTGTAATTCAGTACCTTCGTAGCCTAAATCTTCTGCATTTAAGAAAATGGTTGGAATACCAGCATTAATAAATGTGGCTTGAAAACTACCAATCTCTGGAACATCTAATTGGTCAACTACATTCCCTGTCGGGAACATATCACCGCCCTCTTCACCATCATCGGCAGGGTCTAAAAACTCAATTTGAACTTCAGCGGCAGGGAAAGTTACCCCATCTAGTTCAAAGTCTCCGGTTTCTTGAACTTGGCCATTGGTGATAGGTACATGCGCAATAATAGTTTTTTGAATATTTTTTTGCCAGATTCGAACAGTACAGAGGCCATTTTCAGGAATACGATCGGCATCAACCAAACCATTTGAAATCGCAAATGAACCAACCGCAGCTGTCAAATTACCGCAGTTACCACTCCAGTCTACAAAAGCTTGATCAATTGAAACCTGCCCAAACAAATAGTCGACATCATGATCTGGCTGTGTACTTTTGGCGAGAATAACGGTTTTACTGGTACTCGAGGTCGCTCCACCCATTCCATCAATTTGTTTTCCATAAGGGTCTGGGCTACCAATGACACGTAGCAAGAGTTGATCTCTTGCTTGACCTGCAACTTGAGCTTTTTCCGGCAAATCATCAAGTTTAAAGAATACACCTTTACTGGTTCCACCACGCATGTAAGTTGCTGGAATTTTAATTTGCGGTACGAAGCTCATATCAACTGTTATCCTTACTATTGTGTTTTTATATCTCAAAACAAGCAGACTTGTTTAGTCATTCGCTTCATCTTAAATCGTTTTATGATCAAGAGATAGCACTCTACTTTTATACATCAATCGTATTGACGCGGGTTTATTTTGGAAATTTCAATTCATGCCTGCAATGACCGAATAAAGCAAAATCATAAGAAAAAAAGTCTATCAAAAAATATATTTTTGGAAGATTTTTCAACCAATTTAACATGATTAAAAGCAAGTTTATGATTTTAAATATTTTTTATGGTTACTTTACAGTCATCCCTTGTTCAATTGTAGTCTAGGCTAAAATAAATCCATCTATTAGAATAATTTACTTATTCATTGTGAGTGAAGACCTTTGACCAACGAATCTTCTACACTTCAACGAGGACTAAAAAATCGACATATCCAATTAATTGCTATGGGTGGAGCAATTGGTACCGGATTATTTTTAGGCTCGGCGCAAGTGATTCAATCTGCGGGACCATCCATTATTTTAGGATATGCCATTGGTGGCTTAATTGCTTTTTTAATTATGCGCCACCTGGGAGAAATGATTGTTGAAGAACCTGTTGCAGGATCGTTCAGCCATTTTGCGTATAAATACTGGGGAAAATTTCCCGGATTTTTAGCTGGATGGAATTATTGGATGCTCTATGTTCTGGTTGCGATGAGTGAACTCACCGCGGTAGCCAAATATATTAATTACTGGTGGCCTCATATTCCAGCATGGACTTCTGTCTTATTTTTCTTTGTCGTAATTACGGCAATTAACCTAACAAACGTCAAATTTTATGGTGAGTCCGAATTCTGGCTCGCTATTATTAAAGTTGCTGCGGTTATCTCTATGATTGTTTTTGGCCTTTATTTGCTATTTACAGCAGATGTAGGTTCAAGCATTTCGTTTAGTAACCTTTGGTCTCATGGTGGATTTTTTCCAAATGGCTTTAGTGGCCTCTTCTATATGTTGGCTTTCTTGATGTTCGCCTTTGGTGGTATTGAACTGATTGGTATGGCCGCGGCGGAAGCAAAAGATCCGAAAAAAACCATTCCAAAAGCAATTAACCAAGTTGTTTTCCGTATCTTGATTTTCTATATCGGTTCACTAGCGATTTTACTTTCATTAGTACCGTGGAACCAATTAGATCTAGGCGGACTCGATAAAAGTCCATTTGTTATGATTTTTAGTCAAATGGGTATTGGTTGGGCTGCACACTTACTGAACTTTATTATTTTAACCGCTGCTCTCTCTGTTTATAACAGTGGGATGTTTGCAAATAGCCGTATGCTTTACGGTTTAGCTCAACAAGGCAATGCACCAAAAATTTTCAAGAAAGTAAATAAACAAGGTGTACCTGTACCAGCAGTTTTGCTATCGGCATTACTCATTTTTGGCTGTGTTCTTTTAAATTACTTTGTACCAGAAGATGCTTTAAGCCACTTAATGTACATTGTTGTTGGAGCACTGGTATTGAACTGGGCGATGATCAGTATGACTCACCTTAAGTTTAAATCAGCAATGAAAAAACTCGGTCAAAAAACTCACTTTCCTGCACTTTGGGCACCGTTTAGTAACTATTTGGTTTTAGGTTTTATTGCTGTAGTACTCTACATTATGTGGAGTCAGGGCTTTAAAGAATCAGTGATGATGATTCCTATTTGGATCGTTCTCATGTTTATTTTGTTTAAAGTACTCAATGCCAAAGAACAGTAATCTAACAGCTTGTACTTAAAACTATAAAAAGTCATTGCCTCGGCAATGGCTTTTTTGTTTATAATCAGAAAATTATGCGCCCTTAGCTTAACTGGATAGAGCAGTTGCCTCCTAAGCGACCGACGTGGGTTCGAGTCCCGCAGGGCGCACACTTTTAGTTAATTAATCCTTCACTTCAGCCAGCAATGTTTCAGCTGCAAGTTTGCCTAAATTATTAGAAGCAAGCGGACTATCGCCCGTTAACAATTTACGGTCTCGATGACATTGACCAGTAATGCCAGTGTTCAAAATCTTCACGCCGAGCTTTTCAAGGTTTTCACCGACTAACCACGGTAAAGCTCCAGGCATGTAACCAATATCAATATTCGCTCCCTTATCTAACGAGTCAGGGAATACACAAATTTGATAATCTTTAAAAATATAATTCTCAGGCTGTTCATCTACTGCGGCAGCCAGTAACGAAGCTGGACCATGACATAACGTAATAATAAATTTGTCTTGTTCAACTGCCCATTTAAGAACTTTCTTCACTTCAAGGCTATGCGGAATCTTCGCTAACACACCATGCCCACCCGGAATAAATACAGCCGCATATGGAGAGTTTTCACCGACTACGTTTTCTAAAATATCGGCAAGTTTTAACGGATTTTTTAATTTATCTGCATATTTCTGGAAAGTATCTAATACCACCTGTTCTTGCTTTGGCATTGCCCACATTTCAAGTTTGGCTGGATTTCCTGAAAGTGTCGCAACATCAATTTCAAATCCGGCATTATCTAAATGGAACATTGGCAAAAGCATTTCTACTGGATGGTTTCCGGTAGAAAAGAACTTACCGTTTTGCATCTGGATATAGCGTTCATCAGTTGCAATCATTAAAACCTTTTTATTGCCCGCATACGGCGTTGGATAGGTTGTGCCATCGTAATCTGTTTTAGGAGAAGTATATTGACTCAGTGAATATGGTGATGGGAAGAACGCATTATCTTCAGCTAAATCTGGAGTTGGATTTTTATCATTTGTTGCTGGGGTATTCATGGTTACCATCCTTTAGAATTGAAGAGCGAAATAACAGCTTTAAGACAGTTATTATTTCTTAGTAAATGTATATTCAGATCAAGAAACAGGTGCAACAAGCCAATAGAATTTGGCAATTTTTATATAGAAATAGGCACAATTAATAATTATAAAATTTCAGTTTAGGCAAACATGTCATTCACCTAAACTGTCACAGATAAGATTAAGCATTCATCTCTAAAACGATCTTTCCAATATGGTCGCCCTGCTCCATACATGCATGAGCACTTTGTACATCTGAAAAAGCATAGGTTTTATAGATTTGTGGTAAACACTTGCCTTGCTCCAATAACGGCCATACATGTTCATGTAATGACTGAGCGATCTGTGCTTTTTCTTGGCTATTACGCGCTCGCATCGTTGAGCCTGTAATCGTTGCGCGTTTTAAAATCAGTTTTTGTAAATCAAATTCTTTTGCAATTCGACCTCCCATAAAGCCAATAATGACAAGTCGGCCATCACGTTTTAATAGATTTAAGTTTTTCTGAAAATAAGAGCCACCCACAATATCCAAAATAACATCAACACCTTGTTCTTGAGTATGGTTCAAAATTTCCTGCTCAAAATCTTGGGTTTTATAATTAATTGCTGTGGTTAAGTCAGAGAATGCTTCAACTTTATCTTCACTACCAACCGTAGCAAAAGTTTTAATACCTAAAGCATGGCAAATCGCTAAAGCAGTGGTTCCGATCCCACTTGCACCGCCATGAATCAGGGCAGTTTCATCTTTCTTTAAACGGCCAATATCAAAAAGATTTGCCCAAACCGTAAAGAATGTTTCTGGAATCGCAGCAGCTTGAGTAAATGATAAATTCTCAGGTATTGGTAATACTTGTGTTGCAGTTACCGCACAGTATTCTGCATACCCGCCACCATTGGTTAAAGCACAAACCTTGTCCCCGACTTTAAACTGTTGCACTTGCTCACCCACAGCAGCCACTACTCCAGCGACTTCAAGTCCGGGGATTTGAGTAACCCCTTTAGGCATTGGATATAACCCCATACGCTGTAAGACATCAGGGCGGTTAATTCCAGCGGCTTTAACCTCAATTAAAACTTCATCAGCTTGAGGTACCGGAACATTTGAATCTTGAAGTTTTAAAACCTCAGGTCCGCCAGGAACCGTAATTTCAACAATTTTCATGGTTGTCGGAAGATTCATTGATATGCTCCATGTTTGGTTTATATTTAAGACGTGTTGATTTACTTTAGTTTGTTGATAATTTAGGTGGAACTCCAAACAGCCGCTTAAACTCTCGACTAAACTGTGAGGCACTCACATATCCTACCTCATAGGCAGCTTCTGCAACGCCCATTTGGTTATTTAGGATTAGATCACGTGCCTTATGTAACCGAGTAATTTTGATGTACTGTAATGGAGAATAGTTGGTAACTTTCTTAAAAGCTTGATGAAAAAGCGAAACACTCATTCCTGCTTGTTTAGCCAACTCCTGAACCGTTAAGTTACGATAATAATCTCTTTGAATAATTTCACAAATCGTATAAATCACTCCACTTCGGCTCATAATAGCCGAAAGGTTCTGGATAAAATCACTACCGCCAGCTTGTAAAACCCGATAAATAAGTTCGCGTTTCACCTGCTCTCCTAAGATTGCAGTATCTTGCTTGGAACGAAGTAAGTTCAACAAGCGTAAAGCAACATCAGATATAACCGAGTTCATTTCAATAATATTTAAACCACAGCTCAGTTTTATCTCTTTGTTATCAAAATCTTCTATAAGTGGTCGCTGCTCTTTATCCATTTTAGTCGCCAGCTCAGCCATCATTTGAGGTTCAAATTTAATCGCAATTGCAAGCATTGGTTCACGCTCAACCAACGTATCGCAATCAAAAGGAATAGCAATTGAGATAAATAAACACTGGCCTTGTTGAAACTTAAAAATATCTTTTCCAATATAAGCCCGTTTTACACCCTGAATGACTAAAACAATGGAAGGCTCTTGCAATACGGCAACCGGCTGTGTGGAATGATCTACCCTCATCAGGGTGATATTTGAAATATGAGTGGGATATAACCCCTCTTGAGGAGCCAAATACAAAAAAGCCTCTACCAAACTTTTCGTCAAGTCATTCTGTTGCATTGCTTTATTTTTTACGGGCTATTTAAGATTTACTATATCAATCAAACTAAAAGGAAAAAGTATTTCTTGGTAGTACTTTGTATAAATAAGCAAGTTAAAGCTATTTTTAGGCATAAAAAAACCTAGATTTCTCTAGGTTTTTATCCTTAATCTGACTATTAAGCAGATAAGTTAAAGAACATAGCAGCAATTAGGATAATTACACCTAATACAATTCGATACCACGCAAATACACGTAATGTATGACGCTCAACGAAGAGTACGAGTGCTTTTACAACCAATAAAGCAGCAATAAATGCCGCAACAAAACCCACTCCAATATTAACCATATTGTCTGAAGTCAACACATCAGCATTTTTAATTAGGTCAAATGTCGCTGCACCTAGCATGGTCGGCATTGCAAGGAAAAAAGAAAACTCTGTTGCAGCTTTACGAGACAAGCCAGCAAACATCCCGCCTACAATTGTCGCACCTGAACGAGAGGTTCCAGGAATCATCGCAACACATTGAGCCAGACCTACTAAAAGCGCCTGTTTAAACGTGATCTTGGTCGCATCATCTGTTTTATGTTCAAATTGTTTAGATTCAACCCAGAAAATAATAAGCGCGCCGACAATCAGAGCAATCGCAACTACAATTGGGCTAAATAAAACACTTTTAATAAAATCTACAGCTAAAACGCCAATAATCACTGCCGGGAAAAAAGCAATTAAGACACTAATGGCAAAATGGCGTGACTCGACATCACCACTAAAAAAACCTTTGATTAAGTTAATGATTTTCTGACGATATAACCAACACACTGCCAGAATAGCACCTAACTGGATCACTACTTCAAAGACACGACCACCATCTGAATGGAAATCGATAATATGACCAAATAAAATTAAATGACCAGTACTCGAAATAGGTAAAAATTCAGTTAAGCCTTCAACAAAGCCTAGAAACAGTGCTTTTATAACTTCAAAATTTTCCATAACTTGCTCAAAGAAAGTTAGTTAATCACTAGAACGATCTAAAATTTATTTTATTGCCACAGTTAGCCTTTTATTTAGCTCAACACATGTTCAATATCAGATCATTTCTAGCATTTGTGGTTATTGCCTCTAGTGAAAGGCAGTTTATTTAAAGTGCGATAATGTATCACATCATAATGACAAACTTAGGTTAACTATCGTAAAAAGATAAAACTTGGTTAAAAATGGCCAAATTTTCTTTTGTTATAGATAAGTCTTTTAAGAGGTGGTCCCACATGTTTGAACAACTAAAAGCTTATTTATAAGTGATACTCT
>ERZ808232.149-NODE-149-length-16337-cov-8.085800_pt1 | contig 16337 bp, 20 predicted proteins | sample MGYA00521281_ERZ808232 | MGnify/ENA primary metagenome ERZ808232 (study PRJEB31515, sample SAMN02941833) | indoor metagenome | biome: House; feature: Kitchen Counter; material: surface | place: USA: Illinois | collected 2012-02-13 ... | reverse complement strand
AAGCTCAGCAAACGTTAACCGCAGGCCTTGCCGACATGATTGGTTTTGGTCGTCCGTTTGTGGCTAATCCAGACTTACCAAATCGTATGAAACACGGTTATCCACTGGCAGAGCATCATCCAGAAACCTTATTTGGCGGGGCTGAAAAAGGCTATACAGATTACCCAGAATACCAAGAGTAAGTTTTGCGCCTTCGGCTGATTATGGTGTTTTGCGCTCAGTCGAAGGCTTTGGTTTTACGAGTGATAATGATAAGTGCATGATGATTAATAACAGAGTCCTTCTCTAACAACGTCTCCCTTCGAACACCTTTGCTCCCTATTTTTACTATGCATAACATGATTATTAGTGGGTGTGTGGTGTCTTTTATGTTTCTTATTTCCTTTAATTTACTATAAGATAACAATTCTCATTAACGTTAAAAAGGATTTATATGTTTTATAAAAAGCTCACATTACTGGCGTTAAGCTTTCTGACCATTAGTGCCAATGTTAATGCACATGGTGTTTGGGTAAGTGATAGACGTGGTGATACACAGATAGTAGTAGGTGAGGCTGCTGAGGATACGTCTTATAAAGCGTCGTCACTGACGAGTATTCAGGCTTTTGATCAAAAGTATCATGCTAAAAAAGTAGATGTGATTGATATGAAAAATCACGTTAATTTGAAATATGATAAAGACAATACCGCGCTATTTTCTATCAATTTTGATTACGGCTATTGGAGCAACGCAGCGGATGATACTTGGGTTAATAAACCAATGGATAAGGTTCCAGGTTCTACCATAGGAACACATGCCGTAAAATTTGCTGTTATTTATTTAAAAGACGAGATTAAGCCTAAGTTTATCAAAGGGTTGGATTTACAACTTATTCCTAAGGTGAATCCTTTGACCCTAGTAAAAGGAGATGATTTAACGCTTCAGTTACTTTATAAAGGCAAGCCTATGCCGCATACAGAGGTGATCGCGGATGTGGTCAATGATGTGAATAATACGATCAAAACAGACGATGATGGTTTTGTTACGGTCAAAGTCGCTAATAATGCACTTAACGTGATAGGTGTAGAAACGACGATTCCTTTTGAAGAAAAAACGCCAAAAGGGACTAGAGCCAAATATTTCACCACGGTGTCCTTTACGCTTCAGCCGTAAAGACCCACTAGTTGATTATGGCGTTCATGTTTATTATCTCACCTTAATACATGACGCCATATATCACTATGCTTGTTACTCTGCTTATGCCTCTTATCGTCTTGTATTTTATCTAAAATAAACAGACACACTCTTGCCCTTCATGGTTGATGTAATCAATGATTCTCTTGCTGACATGATTTACGCTTTCTTTAGAATCGGGCTGAGTGTTCGTCGTGCCTTTGTATTGCACAGCGGACATATTGACATATACCATAAGGGCGTTTTGATTATGGAGTTTAAGGAGTGGTCAATGGATCATGAGCAGAGTTGCCCTATTTGCGGTACGGCGGTGGCCTATGAGCCAAGGTACCCACGGTATATTTGCGCGACTTGTGCAGAAAATCCAGTAGATAAAATAGGCCGTTCTTTAGTGTTTTACAATAGCTCTATGGCAAGTCCTTTTAAAGGTATTTACCTTGATAACAAAGAAGAGACAGATAACGATATTTGCTACCTCAAGGGGGTAAAGTGTCGTGCGAGTGAAGGGCGTTTTGGTGGCATTATCTATCAGACAGTAGACGGCTAATGGCCTAGAGAAATAACAACTAAGTCATCCCTAAAGGGATTCATAAAAGACAAATCAAGGTACGCACATGAGCGCATTACAACAAGAATACTATATCCCTTTCGTCGCCAATACTGAGAATAAGTTGTTTCTTGGTAAAGATAGCAAAACAAGCCGTCGCTATTATCATTTTAGAGAGTTTAATCTTGCTGATGGACCTATGGTTTTTTTAAATAGCTATAAAGATGAAAATTTAGCCGTGGGTATTCACACCCCTAAGCCTGACCTCTTGCTAGATTTAGGCTTAATGGTGATACCAAAGGAGTTTATGGTGTTTCTGCGTGTATTTGGCATTCGAGGGTTACAGCTTTTCCCCGCTATTTACATTGATGATGACGAGAAATGGCATGAACGTTTATGGTTAGTGAATTTCTTTGAAGGCCTGGATTGTCTTGATAAAGAAAAAAGCGAAATCGATTACGATCCAGAGATTTGGGAGGAGGGGGATTCATTAATAGTTGAGAAAATAGTGTTCTCTGATGCGCTGTTAGGCGCGGTACCAGAAGATGAACGGTTAATGTTTAAAATGGCCAATGTAAACTTCCCCCATCTTTATTGTCATCAGCGAGTGGTCGATTTTATTCGTGAAAAGAACTATACCGATGTGATTTTTGTAAAAGCGAGCGATTATCGACCATATATGGAGTATCAGCCTGATTTTGGTGTGAACTAAATCGATACGGTTAATGTAATGCATTTTTATTGATGTAAAGAGAACAGACACAATGACGTATTTGCCCTTTAAGGCTTTTTTATTATTACTCACTCTTGTGTCAGGTGTGTTTTCTTCCATCTATGCGAGTGCAGCGGATAAGGTGTGTAATGAGGATGCAATGACGTCGTCAAAGCATCATCTAACCACGGATGTGTTGGTATGTCATGATAATCAATGGGTGAATTTAACCCATTTCAAGACGGCTAATAAGGTGTTTGATTGGAAGTTGTCGGCGGATAAACAACTCGCTTACGTTTGGTATCATGAAGAATACCCACCACGAAAAATGAATGTGTATCAGATTCCTTCTGGTAAGTTAATTAGTCGCTTTTACCCAGGTTGGGGTGGCCGAGTGGTATGGACTTATTACAATACGATTTTATTTCGACATGGTTGTGGCACAAACTGTAATGCTACGCGCATTTATAATCCGTCTGGAGAGCTGTTGTATGCTAATGCAACGACCAGTAATGCGATCTCGCCGGATCATAAAATGATCATCACTTTTCCATACCAAGATGCTTTTCAAGATACTGTGACGCTTAATAAGCCCGTTATCTTGAATGAATCGAATCAATCACTTGCGGCCAATACTGTTTTTATTGCTGTGGTACGGGATCTGGCCAAAGGAGAGGTGATTTACGTCTATCGCAATTTAAGAGGGACGGATGGCATGCTCGATGCAACATGGGATACGAATAACGAGGTGACTATTACTTATGATGGGCCGGTGAAGAAAATGCCCATAGCCTCTTTAAAAATTGATACGCAATAGGGTTTTAACATGGCATCAAGAAAGATTCGAGATAAAGAAACCATCGATTTATCTGGGCAGGTAAATTTTTCAGATTTGTCCGTGTTGAGCGGTTTTACAAAAATGGAACGCTTGTATTTAGAAGATACCGCTGTGGTGGATCTTTCACCGATTGCTAACTGTCGACAATTAAAAGTGCTGCGATTAACCCGATCGGCAGTGAAAGACCTTTCGCCTCTTGCGTCATTAACTGCGCTAGAAGAATTACAATTGCAGCAGACGGAAGTGGATGACATTTCGCCTTTAGCGCCGCTGGTGAAACTTAAGAACTTACAGGCGAGTTATTGCCTGTTTACGAATATCGAAGCGCTTATTAATAAGCCGAATCTACAACGTCTTACATTAACTGCTTGTCCGATTAAGGATTTTACGCCGTTAAAACAATTAGACGCTTTAATGTTGCTTAATTTGAGTCATACAGATTTTGATGATTGTCGGGTGTTATCAACTCTTCTTGAGTTAAGGAATCTTAATGTAGAACGGACTGAGATTGCCGATTTGAATGGGCTTTCCGCGCTCAAAAAACTCTGGTGTTTAAAGTTAATCGGGACCCACATAACGGATTATAGTGAGTTGTCTGAGTTAACCAATTTAACCGAACTCAGCATTGGTGAGTATCTGTCAAAAGAAGAGTATGGCGCTTTGCGTGGGGTGCCGGTGACTGAGTTGAATTTAAACTGGAAGACATTGTCTGATGAAGGCGATGTACAGGCATTTATTAACCAGAAAAACGAACGGACTGAGTACTGATTATCGGGCAGTAAGGGCTCATCGTTAGTGTTTATCATTCCATTTAATCACTGAAGGTATAACTATGAAGCGTCTTGTTTTGATTGGGGGTGGTCATGCCCACATGGTGACTCTGAGTAAACTAGAGACCTTTATTGCGAGAGGCTATCAGGTTACTGTGATTCAGCCTTCTGAGTATCATTATTACAGTGGCATGGGGCCTGGCATGCTGGGCGGTACTTATCAGCCTGATGATATTCGCTTTGCCACGAAGAAGCTGGTTGAAGAGAAAGGAGGGCGGTTTGTAAGGGCCCATGCCAGTAGTATTGATCCGATTCAGCAAGTGGTGCACTTGTTAGAAAACGATGAGAAAATTCCCTACGATGTGTTGTCTTGTAATGCGGGTTCTTATGTTCCTAAAGATTTAGTGGTCGGTACGAATGATACTATTTTTGCGGCGAAACCGATCGAAGAACTCTATCGTGCGAAAGAGGCGGTGCTTAGTCATTTGGTTGATGCTCCTATTTCTATCGCGGTAGTAGGAGGTGGCCCTGCGGCAATAGAAATTGCAGGGAATATCCATCAATTATGTCTGCGAAAAGCGCAACATCAACCTCATATACAGCTGTTTAGTGGCCCTAGGCTAATGTCCAAGGCACCAGCGAGAGTGCAAGCATTAGTACGCCGTCAATTGGTCCGAAAAGGCATCGAAATAATCGAAACAGGGTATGTGGCGCAAATATCCGATGGCCATATTGTCGTTGCCAATGATAAGACGTATTCCGCTGATATTATCTTTCCTGCAGTAGGCGTTAAACCATCAACACTGTTTGCTAAGTCTAATCTAGACGTGGGTCCAGATGGCGGTTTGCAGGTGAATCACTTTTTACAATCGACCAGTAACGCTAATGTTTTTGGTGGTGGGGATTGCATTTATTATGCCGATCATTCACTCGATAAAGTGGGGGTTTATGCGGTTCGTCAGAATGTGACCTTGTACCATAATCTGATGGCGGCGCTTGAGGGAGGTGCATTGTCTATCTTCTCGCCAGCGAATAATTATCTGTTAATTTACAATCTTGGTGATGGTGACGGCGTTTTGTCTAAGTGGTCTTTTACCTTTTCAGGAAAACTGGCATTTACACTTAAAGACTACATAGATCGCAAGTTTATCTCTCGTTTTCATAAGGCGTAATGGGCTTCTATTATTGATTAGCCACCAGCAAATATTGAAGAGAATCTTATGGTAGGGTGCCATCAATATGACTATATCGAGATCGTTTGCTTGTTTCATTACCCGATCCGTATAACGCTGAAAACAGGTCTAGTAATAGACGGTACGGCGCTTGATACAGGTCGTAATGACGCAGGGAATGAGTGTATAAAAATCCAGCAGGATGCTAGTGAGAAGCTGGTGGTATTAGATAAGATTCAGATGCTAGCTATTTGTATTGAAAATCCACATTTTTCACAAGTGGATTTTCAATAACAGTAGATGTTTGTCGTTCTGTGAGCACCGTTAAGCCTGCATTTCAACCAACCAGTAATACCCATAACCTGCGATAAGTGCGGGTACCGTAGAGTATACGGTGGCCAGTAATGCTGCTTTTGGCGCTAAGGCAATGGCTGGAAATAACGCATCGCCATCGTTACTAATAGCGTTCGCTAGCTGGGCAGATAATGGAATCGCCCCTTGTAAATATAAGCCAGTGACCATTATCTGAGGTCCACATCCAGGCAAGAGTCCAACCATAGCGGCAAAAAATACCGAGGTACTGCCCCATTGCTGCAATGAGTTTAGAATGCCGTCACCGAAATACATCAATAACATTTCAAATACGATAAATGCCACCACGACCCAGCTGGTAACGAATTGCGTATCTTGTGCCACTTTACGAATCCAGTGCTTAGGCATTGGGTTGTCATTTTCTTTGGCAAGCTCTGAATACTTATCGGTTTTTGCTGATAAAGCCCACAATAGTAAACAGATAAACCCCGCCGCACTGCCGATTATTTCGATGGTTTGATCAGGTAATGTTAATAGGGCATTTACATCGTATTGCATAGCGATCAATAGTGCGACAACGCTGGCTGGCATGATGAGTATGCACCAAAAGGCAATGCTCAAACGGCTGATCCATACATCAAGCATGTTTGGGGTAGGGAGTTTGTCTACCTTTTCGACTTGTGATGTTTTTTTCGTTTCTAATTTAGGTGCTGGTAACCACCAGTTGGTAATAAGGCCAGAGATAATGCCAACAGACACGCTAATGGGTAACACAATGGCAGCGTCTTCTGGTCTTTGGCTAATTAATAAAAAAGCCGCATCGCCCATGGTGCTGGTTAGTACGGCAACCACTGCACCAAAGCCAATCTTGCCTTGGGTATATTGGGTAATAATAACAATGGCGCCACCACAACCAGGTAATACGCCCATTAAGCCGGCAAAGAATACTTCTCGATAAGGCTTTTGCTGCATCCAACTTTGTAAGCGTGAGGCGTTAAAGTGATGACTAAGCCCATAGTAAAGTGCCAAGGTGGCCGCTACAAACGCAGATACTTGCAAAAACGCTTCCGCGAGTACTGAGGTGACCATGCTTTGAAAGTCAGGAATAAGCCACAGCAGGATCAATAACAAAGGAAGTAGCATTCGCTTGTTGGTAAATGCGTGGTGGCCTGGCAGACATCGTTTGCTGAAAAACTCTGTGCTTATTATCGACATAATGGTTTTTGTTATCTTTTTAATTGGTATTGGTTATCATTACTATTTGTTTGATTGTTCCATAAATACTCTATTCTGTCTCATTAAAAATCCGAAGATATGCAGTAGTTAGGGGCTATTGATAAACTAGCTTATCGATTACTCTATGTATTACTGCGATGTTATGTGTCATACATCCAAAATTTAATCCGTGTGACTCGGTGAAAATATAGGGAATGTAATAGTATGAAACCTGAAATGAACCCCAATAAAATTTTGGTTTTTACCGGGGCGGGTATTAGTGCAGAAAGTGGCTTACAAACTTTTCGTGATTCAGATGGTCTGTGGAACAATTTTCGTGTGGAAGATGTTGCAACACCCGAAGCGTGGACAATAGACCCAGCCTTAGTGTTGCAATTTTATAATGATCGTCGGAAAGAAGTGTTCGCCGCAGAGCCTAATGCCGCGCATTATGCCGTGGCAAAACTTGAAGAAAAATATGACGTGGTTGTGGTTACGCAAAATGTAGACGACTTGCATGAACGTGCTGGCTCGACGAACGTTATTCATGTGCATGGTCAGATTAATTATGCGCGTAGTAGTAGCAACGACACCTTACTTTACCCATTAGCAGAAGGTGCGCCAATTCAACTTGGTGATCTATGTGAAGAGGGGAGTCAGCTTAGGCCGCACATTGTTTGGTTTGGTGAAACCATCGAGAATTATGAGCTGACTAGAAAGCACATAATCGCAGCAGGAAAAGTGCTGGTGGTTGGCTCGTCATTACAGGTGTTTCCGGCGGCAGGCATTTTGAAAAAGGCACGTTATAACGCAGAGAAAATCATCGTCACTCAAAAATTAGACCATAAACCTTCTGGGTTTAAGTTGCTAAGAGGAAATGCTACTAGCTTAGTGTCTTCTGTGGCTAACGATTGGCTTAATGGCAACAGGGTGTTTTAAGGCAGTATTTATAGTATGAGAAAATCGACTCGCTGGCTTTTGGTGATCAGTGCGGGGCTTGCCGTTGTATTTGGCGCAATCATGTTGTTTATAACATGGCAGCATAACCCGCAGTGTGAATTTCATTGTGAAGGGACTATTTACTGGTCCAATTGGCTGCCTTATGGCGTGTTATTGGGTGTATATGCATTTGTCGCTTCTTTTGTAATAGGTTGTATTTTTAGATTTCTATTCGCTCGCTTACACAGATGAACGAAATATCCATGCCTATTTTTTTGAAGATTATTACTGAGCTCTAGGCGCTTAATTTGGCCCTCATCAGAGTTTAGTCAGAGTTCATTAACGTATTATTGTATAGATCCATTATTGGAAAAATCATAGTGTAATCACCCCATTGTAGATTTCCATCGACTATTTTGTAATTGAGAAAATGAGCAGGCTGTTTATAAATCTCATAATTGGGGTGGTCCACAGAAAATATAAAAGGTGCGAAATCAACGATAGAGATATGCCCATCATTGAAATGTATTTCTAGCTGATGGTTGGCGTGATGTTTGGTACTGATGACCTTTAGTTCGAACATTAGGCAGCTTCTTAATGATTGTTGTTACTGGTTGGGATCTACTGACTCTTAACAATAGAGTTAGCTTGAATCTAGGGACTATTACATAAGGAATGGACAATGGGAAATACCGAGATACGCTCGATGGCCATTTGTATTCAGGCTTTAGAAGATGCCATTCGATATTATGATTTACTGGCGCAATCCGAGACAACGAATAACGATGGTTTTGAACAATGTCGGTATATGTATGAGGTAGAACTGAGTCGTTTATGTGCGTTATATGCCACTGAAGAAAAGCAGGGGAATACCTCTGTAGCGTTACACAAATTGCTTAAATCATCATGCTGAGAAAGTAGCGAATAGATGGACATAATTATGATACTAAAAAAGCTATGTTGGATTCCTCTCGCGACTATCACTCTAGGAGTATATGGATGCCAAGCTGCTACGATAAAGCCGGATACAACGCAGGCTACTTTTGATCAGGGAAAGGTAAGACAGGAAGCGCGTTGGTATAATGCCAAGGATTTTGATGACATCGACAGTATTGGAGATAGTTATTACGGGTTGGTGTTTGAGCGTTCCTATGCTGGTGTCAATAACGATAAGCTCGAGATAACAAGTTGCGTCGAGGTAGCCTCGTTAGGTGATAGCAAGATTATAGAAAGAGAGTTCTCTCGTTGGAATTTGCTTAAAGTAAATTGTGAAGCTGCTATACGCTATTTTGATGCACCGGAGAAAGCAGTGAGTTATTGGCCGGCTAATATTGATTTTGCGTTACTGAAAACGTTTCCGGCAACGGCGACACCGTATTTAGGTGGCCAAGGCTTAGACGGCCGTCATGGTACTTTGTCTGAGTTAGAGCCTACGTTGACCTTGTTAGCTTCTACTAAGCACAGCGTTAAGGTGTCTTATAATGCCATGGTAGTGGATTATGTGGTAATGGCGCGTGGCGACTTTAATCGAGATGGTTATCAAGACTTATTTGTTCGTATGGATTGGTATGTTGAAGATGCCTTTGGTGAAGGGAGCGATTGGGTGGTGATTACCAAACGAGCATCCGATGCCGCTCCAATGGTATTATGGCGAAGATAATAAAACACATTTCACTATCTGTATTTAACGACGACATAGGCTTTAACCCATTATGAATGATCGGACTGTATCAACAATAGAATTTAGTATTGGTGGGATCTTTCTCACTATGTCTCTAGCGTTTCTTATTTATGCGAGTTTGTCTAGTTTTGAGGCACAAGGAGGCGTATTGGAAACTTTGCTAGGGGTCTACTTTATGTTTTTAAGCCTTCCTTGGTTTGTTGCTGGTTGGTTCCACCGTAAGCAAAAGCGATTGTTTGCATCATTGGCGTATATACCGATTGTTGTGCTTATTTTATTGCTCGTCGATCAAATTATTTAACCAGATAGTCTCTTAATAGTGATAATTTCATGATGATAGTTCCGCGAGATAAATGTGATATAGAGGCCTGTAAGCAGCTTGCTGTGGCGACGGACTCACAAGTGTTAGCGGCTTTACCTGAGTTGTTAGAGTGGTTACAAGATCTGAACTGGCCTGTGGCTGGTCATATTATCGTTCGAGTGTCTTTATTAGAGGTTAATTTAGACGCTTTTTTATTGCCGATTCTGACCAGTACGGATGATGACTGGAAGTATTGGATACTATCTGGACTGATGCCTGAGTTACCGGGTAGATTGTCGACTTTGATGATAGATCAATTAGTTCGCATGAGAGACCAGCCAACAGTGTCAGAGCAAAAAGAAGAAGTTGATATAGAATCTAGAGCGTTACTTGAAGCAAAAGGTTAGCGGTTAAAACACGGCGGTAAGAAGTCTGTTTAATGGTTAATAACACAAAGATGTCATATCTATGGCAAGGATTTAACAGTATTGAGGAATATGAAATGACTGAACAGGAACTAACTGACATCTTTAAACAATTTGGCGCACGAGACCCTGAGGGATGGGCCGCAAGCGAAATCGAGGAAGGTATTCCGCAACTCGCGCGTTTTCTGTTTCTTAAAGGGGCTTGGGAAGGTGTGGTTCCAGATAACGATGATTGGATTGATCATGTCATGTCTCGCTATGATCCCAAAGAAAGTGGCCCTTATAGCGGTATGCTGCATTCGATTAAAGAAATGGTTGATGCTGGCGTGAGTAAAAAAGCGATTACCGAATTTGCTCGCTGTGTTGGTGGTGAGATGATTTTTAACATTAGCTACTTAATGTCAGATCCAAGTGCTGTTGAAGGCAATGAGTATGTGAATTGGGGGTTGTTTATTACGGATGAAGAAGGTTATCCGGTGAAAGAGCTAGAAGGGCTTTATGAAAGTGTGTTAGACACGGATCCAACGGGTCGAGAAATGTGCCCTAGAAAATAATATCGTATTTATCGCTAATAGTGACGATAAAAAGGTTCTGTGTATGGAATGGCTAGTGGTGTTTGGTGTGTTTATTTTGGTAGGAGCGAACTATCAAAAAATAGTGCGTAAATACTATGTTAGAAAAAATCTAAAAGGCTTGATGCCAGCGTTAGAGGGGAGTGATACAGCGAAATTATTTTATGTCGCTTATTTTGGTTTAATCAAAGCGAATGCGGAACCTCATATACAAGTTAGTATGAAAGAAGGTGTGTTGCTGCCTAAGGATTTATCCACAAAGGACACGGTCTGTTTGAACATTAGCCCAGAATCGATGCGATATCTTATCTTTAAAAACGAAACCTTGTCGTTTTCAACCTGTTTTAATAAAACCTCCTATAAAGTCGAAATTCCGCTTAATGCAATAGAGTGCACTTATTCAGAAGTATTGGGAGTGGCGTTCGGTAGAGTCGCAGTGGAAGAGTGAATAAGCCGTTGTTAAGCATGACTATGAAGCAATGTTTGTGGGTTAGTATTGCGATATTATTCGTGTTTAGTGTGTTTAATCTCTCATCCATTTATCTGTATTCATTCAAATCTTCTAATAGAAACGCAGATGTTGCTCTGGTGCTGGGGGCGGCTGTTTGGGACAGCGCCCCTTCTCCTGTTTTCAAAGAAAGAATTAACCATTCGATCTTACTATATCAATCTGGCCAAGTGAAAAAGTTACTCTTTACCGGTGGAATAGGGCTTGATGATAAAAAGTCAGAAGCTCAGGTAGCCAAAGACTATGCGCTAATCAATGGCGTGCCAGCAGAAGATATTATACTTGAAGCGCAATCTCAGCGAACACAGAATAACCTACTGTTTGCCAAACCACTACTGGCGGCTAATAGGCTTGCTACTGTGTTGGTAGTGAGTGATCCGCTGCATATGAAGCGGGCGATGGTGATGGCGCTTGATCTAGGCATAAATGCGTTTCCGTCGCCCACTAAGACGAGTCGCTATAGAAGTTACCGTGCTCAAGGTAATATGCTTTTATCTGAAACCTATTATTATATGGGTTATCAAATTCGTCGATTATAATGACGAGCCGTCTTATTTTTTAATAATGAGTGGATTACAAAACGAGGAATTATGTGCTTATTGTTTGTCGTGTACATACTATTTTCAAGTGTTAGCGTATTGGCTAATCCAGTATCCACAGAGTGGCAAGGGTTGGATGATAAATACCATCTACTTATTGAACAGCAGCAATTTCACTCGGCTTATCAGGTGGCATTAACGCTAAATGAGATGGCCCCAGCTGACTCAGAGGTGTTGTTGTATCTGGTTTTTGCAGGGAAGAAGTCTGGCAGTAAACTGCCTTCATGGGTTATGTCAAAACCTTGGCCAAGCGCATCTAATCAAGACCGCTTTAATAGACTGATAGCAGAAGAAATCCTTCAGGACGGCAAATAAGTCGGCCGCTCGTATCCGAGTTAACTGTTTAAATAGTACACCTCTTATTGATCATCAAGTGGGGGAATAAAGAGGGTTATAAAATGTCAAAAAAAGCACTTAACTCTGTCGAGTTGTTTTCAGGTGCAGGAGGGTTAGCGCTTGGGATGGCCAACAGCGGATTCCATCATGAGTTATTAGTAGAATTTAATCAATGCGCCGTGGCCACGCTAAAACAGAATCACGATGGAGGGCAAGCGCAAATTAAAGAGTGGTCTATCAAGCACGATGATGTAAGAAATGTATCGTTTGAGTCATTTCAAGATAAGGTTTCTGTTGTCGCTGGTGGTCCTCCTTGCCAACCCTTTTCCCTTGGCGGAAAGCATCATGCGTTTGACGATGATAGAGATATGTTCCCGCAAGCAGTAAGGGCGGTACGAGAGTGTCGACCTGAGGCCTTTTTGTTTGAGAATGTGAAAGGCTTACTGCGTAACAGTTTTAGCGCCTATTTTGATTATATTATTCTTCAACTCACTTACCCAAACGTGGTGAAAGAAGACCAGGAAGAGTGGCAGCAACATTGTCGTCGACTAGAGGGAATTCAAGCTCAAGGTGAGTATTGTGGTCTGCAATATAAGGTGGTGTTTCAGCTTATGAATGCGGCGGACTATGGCGTTCCGCAAAAACGTGAGCGCGTCTTTATTGTTGGGTTTCGTGAGGATATGAAGGTCCGATGGGCCTTTCCACAACCCACTCATTCTCAAGAGGCATTGTTGTGGCAGCAATGGGTCACCGGAGAATATTGGGCGCGTCATAAGGTCTTAGAGAATGATCGACCTGTAGCCAATAAAAACATTGCCTACAAGCTACGTAAAAAATACGGAGCAGTGAACCCCAAGGTGTTGCCGTGGGTAACGGTAAGGGATGCTATAGCCGATTTACCTTATCCTACCAGCGAAAGTAACGTCAGTAATCATGTCTTTAAAGGGGGAGCTAAATCGTATCCTGGGCACACTGGAAGCCCTATAGATGAGCCTTCAAAAACTCTGAAAGCAGGCAGTCATGGGGTGCCCGGTGGAGAAAATATGATTCGTTACAATGATGATTCGATTCGATATTTTACCGTGAGAGAAGCGGCTAGAATACAAACGTTTCCTGATGATTATGCTATTTCTGGTGCATGGGGAGAATGCATGAGACAAATTGGCAATGCGGTACCTGTGAAATTGGCTGAAGTGGTGGCTCAAGCTATTTATAGAGCCATTGCAGCACAATCTTAAAATACTGTTCCTTTTTGAGGTGTGGCCCTGTTAGTGCTTCCTTTTATTTTTTATCAATAAACTTGATGTAAAAAATAGTACCGTCATGATGCTTATTTTTACTCATGTACTTGCTGATACCTCAAACCTAATAATTCAATATATTATTAATCTAGTGATAAAGTTGAATAGATTTAAAAGTTAGTATGGGTTTAATTTAAGATATTTTTCAAACGTCAGTAATTAGAAAGTAATCTATCTAGATTGTATAAATAGTCAATAATAATGCTTCTATCAAGATTGAAATCAGAATAGATTTTTGTTTTAAATTATAGATTTCACATGCCATTAATAAACTCTTATACAAGATGCTAATAATAATTGCTACACTATCCGTCTCTTGTTAAAAGATGGGTAGTGATGTGAAGGTTTTCAAGTTTATTATACGGGTAAATTTTATTTCCTTTTTACTTGTGCCTCTATTTAGACTCTTTTTTTATAACTCTATATATAAAGCCCCCAATGATGCTTATGGCCTATCCGATATCATTATTTTATTGTTGTGGTTTTGGTTTATGTTCGTTTCGATCATCTCAATTATTTTCATTATTACTGTAATACGAAGAAAAGAGCATGTTAAAAAAAACGTAGGATTACTATTTTTTTGTATCGTTCTCGTTTTAGTGATTAACCCCTTACAAACTATAGCAGCACAGTTTTCGATATGAAATTGTGTAAAAAACTCTAAAACAGGTACGTTATGAAAGCGAATTTTATTAGTTTTTTTTTAGTCGCACTGATCATTTTTTTGTCAGGGTGTTCTGAAAATGACCCTCAACCTGTCACGTTAACATTGAAAGATGTTCGTTTTGAGTTTGCTAAAGGTAGACACAAAAGCAGAGGGGTGATTACTGAGTATGTAGCCGATTATAAAAACATAATTATTCCAGATAATTTTAATGGGATGCCGGTTACTACAATTGGACCTGAGGCATTTAAAGCGCACGGTTTAACCCGTGTTATTATCCCCAATTCGGTGACTGAAATTCAGCGTGATGCATTTGCTATTAATGATTTAACGCACATTGTTATTCCAGATTCTGTAACTAAAATGTGGCGTTATGCTTTTGCTTTTAATAAATTAATTGACGTTGATATCTCTAGTTCACTGAAAATATTAGATGATAATGTTTTTTATAATAATGCACTAAAAAATGTGGTTATTCCTGATTCAGTTACTTTGATTGGCGATTCTGCATTAGAGAGAAATGCGTTAACTCACGTAACGATAGGGGCTTCTGTACGAAAAATATTTAAGTCCGCGTTTGCTCATAATAAGTTAACCACCATCACTATTCCTAACTCGGTAGACGCCATAGATGAGTTAGCTTTTGCTAATAACTTGTTGACTAACGTAACCTTGTCTAGCAGCTTAAAAGAGATTGGGGAATCTGCATTTCGTCATAATTCATTTGCTACTTTAACAATTCCTAATACTGTAAAAAAGATTGGTGAGTCCGCGTTTCGTGACAATGTTTTAACAAGTCTAACGATACCTAGTTCTGTTCGTACAATTGGCAAGTTTGCGTTTCGTGATAATAAATTAACCGCAGTGACTATGCCTAACTCAATAAAGGCGATTGGCGATGGGGCATTTTTTCATAATGCATTAACGCATCTTACTCTGCCAACTTCGGTTGTCACCATTGGGGCTTCTGCCTTTGCTAACAATGCGTTAACGAACGTGATATTTCCTGATTCAGTGACAACAATTGGTGGCGCAGCTTTTTATAACAATGCACTAGAAAATGTGGTTATTCCTAATTCAGTGAGAGTGGTGGGGGATTACGCTTTTGATAACAATACGCTAACCAGTCTTGTTATTCCTGATTTCGTATCTAGAGTGGGAGTATCAGATCTTTATGCTCGTCGAGGTGGGACAGTATTAACGCTGGATGATGTTAAGTTCGATAAACAGACGGGTACGCTTAGTCGCTATAATGGGCACGATAAAGATATTATCATTCCTGATAACTTTGATGGTGTTGCGGTGAAGACGATAGACAGCTTTGCTTTTTCTATCACTGGGATAAACAGTGTCATTATTCCTAATAGCGTTACCACGATTCAGAACAGTGCATTTTCTCTAAACTCGTTAACCAGTATTGTTATACCTGATTCTGTGACTATGCTGGCAGGGGCTGCGTTTAGTGAAAATTTGATCATGCGTGAAACTATTTCTGCCTCAGTACGCAAGATTGGAGGATCGTCGTTTAATGAAAACCTGCTTAGTGAGATAACAATTCCTGATACTGCAGAGATTATTGATGGCGGCGCTTTTAGTAATAACCTATTAACCCACATTGATATTCCTAGCTCTATTATCACTATTGACGATTGGGCATTTTCTGATAACCAGTTAACTCATGTCACTATACCTAGTTCTGTTACTGAGATCGGTAATGGAAGCTTTACTCGGAACAAGTTAACCAGTGTGACATTATCGAATGGATTAACTTACATTGGTTCGTGGGCTTTTTCTGAGAATGCATTAACGGCCGTTACTATCCCTAATTCAGTAACCGAAATTGACGATAATGCTTTTGGTAGTAATGCCCTTACCTCTGTCGTTATTCCGAACTCTGTCACAAAAATGGGGAGAGACGTTTTTGCTTATAACGCCTTAACGTCAGTTTCTATTTCTACTGCTTTAACCAGAATCGAGCGCGGTACCTTTTCTCACAATGCGCTAACCAGTGTAACTATCCCTAATAATATTAATAGAATTTATAATTTTGCCTTTTCCCATAATGCCTTAATGGGGGTGAGTATCCCTGATTCTGTCGTTAAAATCGGTTTAAAGGCATTTACGCACAATCCGATTGAGGATGTGATGATACCGAAAGCCGTCATTTCACTTGATAAAATGGCCTTTGATGAAAGCGTTAAGATAAAAAGAGAGTAGTTATTAAGGAGAGTAGTATCTGTCTGCTTTGTGATTCACAAAGCAGACAGATAC
>ERZ808232.147-NODE-147-length-16858-cov-17.287330_pt1 | contig 16858 bp, 16 predicted proteins | sample MGYA00521281_ERZ808232 | MGnify/ENA primary metagenome ERZ808232 (study PRJEB31515, sample SAMN02941833) | indoor metagenome | biome: House; feature: Kitchen Counter; material: surface | place: USA: Illinois | collected 2012-02-13 ... | reverse complement strand
CTACTTACAAAAACAAGAACACTTAGAATTAACAGATTGTTTTTATGATGTTAAACATTGGGATGCTTATCATTTAGAAAATGATCCACCCAAATTAAAAGAACTCTATGAACAAGGGGCTTTATTTATCGGTGCTTTTGATGCGTCTGAACAGTTGGCTGGCATTAGTGTAGTCTCGAATCAGACTATTACTGATTATCCCAATGCAAAATTACTGCAATATTTTTACGTCGATGCCGATCAACAAGGCAAAGGTATTGGTGCAAAGCTGATGCAAGCGGCAAAAGAATCGGCCAAGCAATTGGAAGCCAATCAACTTTATATTTCAGCTACGCCAAGTAAGCGTACAGTAGATTTCTATATAAAGCATGGCGCGGTCGTATTAAAGCACCCAGATCGTCAATTATGGGAACTTGAACCAGAAGACATCCATTTACTTTGTACACTTTAAGCTCATTACTTAAAGATTTTTTGTCTATCGATTCAACATAGAGTCAAAATTTAAAAGTAAATGTTGTAGTTGAGGTGTCTGCTTAAACAGATACCTTGACCCAAATGACATTAAAACTCATGACAAAAAAATTATTTAAACTATTGTTTTATAAAACTTATTATTATCCTGATTTTATAATTTAGCTCTTATTTAAGCTGAAACATTCTTTTGAATATCAATGTATTAACTTATCTTCATATGTATAAATAAACAATATCAATAAAAGCAATTGTTTGTTTACCCCTTTTTTGCCTAAAATAAGCTATTCGAAATGAAACCATATTTTTTAGGTAGCTGTCGCCATGACCTTTGTTGTCACTGAAAATTGTATTAAATGTAAATACCAAGATTGCGTAGAAGTTTGTCCTGTAGACTGTTTTTACGAAGGTCCGAATTTCCTAGTGATTAATCCGGATGAATGTATTGACTGTGCATTGTGTGAACCAGAATGCCCTGCAAATGCAATTTTCTCTGAAGATGAGCTACCAGAAGGTCAAGAAGTATTTATTGAATTAAATGCTGAACTTTCTCAAAAGTGGCCTAACATTACTCAAATTGGTGAACAACCTGCTGACCGCGAAGAATGGAACGGCAAACCAGATAAGTTACAGTATCTAGAAAAATAATTTCAAAAAGATCAGCAACCGCTGATCTTTTTTATACCCTATTCAAACATTTCATTGCAAATTCCTCGTAATTTGTGCACTGTTTTGCATTAAAATAGGCGCAATATTTATAAGCTTTTGATTTTTCTTATGCGGAAGTTTTTGCAGAGCATGCTGCCCCTATGCATAATCCCTGCGATTATGGTGGGTTGCGCCAGCTCTCCTCAACACACAACAACAGGCAAAACCTCTCCAAGCGGTAAGCGCATCTTTATTCCTCAAGAGCGCGTTATTATCGAACGTCCAATTCCACCTAAAGTTGAACCTGCTTCCTATCGCGCTTGGTTAAATACAGGCGATCATTATGAACGTGTACGCGAATATGAAAAATTTCTGGCGCGTCATGATGTGGCAGGTATCGTACCAAGTTTTGAATTATTAAGATCCGCTCGTGATTGGCAGAAGTGTGGCCGTTCAGAATATGCGGTACCTAACCGTGAACTTTGGAATAATTCTTTATCGACCTTACGTGTCTTTAAATATCTTATTGCCGCAAAAGTTTTAACCGACTTTGAGGTCACCTCGGTTTACCGAGACTTACCTTTAAATGAATGTGCAGGCGGCGCAAGTTCTTCTAAGCATTTGTTTAACTCTGCCATCGATTTCCGTATTGGACCAGAAGTTCCACAGCCACAAGACTATGCGTTTATTGAAAATACAAAGTTTAAATTGTGTCAGTTCTGGACTCAGCACGGACAAAGTTTAAATTTAGGTATTGGTTTATATAGTTCAGGACAAATCCATATTGATACTCAAGGCTATCGTACTTGGGGACCTGACTTAACCCGCAATACATCAATGTGTAATTTCTAAAATATAAATCCCCTTATGCGCTTCAGTTTAAGGGGATTTGCTCATTCTATAATCAACCAAAATTTCTTGAATCGAAGATTTTTGCACTCTAGTCATAAACGTTTAAAATACGCCTATCAACATACAGGTAAATTTGACTATGCAGCAGATGTGGACAGACATTGACGAATATATCGATTCACATTTAATTCCCGAAGATCCTCGACTCGACTTTGCATTAAAAAATACCGACGAACACGGCTTTTCAAATCATCTTGCAGTTGCTCCAAATCAAGGAATGTTCTTGCAAATGCTCATTCAGATGAATAAGTGCAAGCGTGTTTTGGAAATTGGGACCTTTGCTGCCTACAGTACAATCTGGTTAGGACGTGCACTGCCTGAAGATGGCTATTTGCTTACCATTGAAGGTCGTGATACTCATGCAGAAATGGCTCAAAAGAATATCGATCATGCCAACCTGCCTGTAAAAGTTGAGCTTAAATTAGGCCGTGCTGCCGATGTACTTTCCGCAATTGACCCTCAATCGATTGAGCCTTTTGATTTTATCTTTATCGATGCCGATAAACAGGGCTATCCGGAATATTTAGAACTCAGTCTCAAATTTTCAAAATCGGGCACTATTATTGTGCTAGATAATGTCATTCGTGCTGGTGATATTTTGAATCCTGAAAACAAAAAACCAAGTATTGAAGGCATTCGTGAAACCTTTAAAGCCCTAGAAAATCATCCGCAAATTTTGTCTTGCACAGCTTTACAAACGGTTGGCTCAAAAGGTCATGATGGTTTTGCAATTGCAATTGTGAAATAATGGTTAAAAAATCATCTTTTTCATTTTATTATTTATAATCAATAAATTACTTTTATTACCTCTGCTTTTCCATATAGTTATCCACAAGATTTGCGGATAACTATATGCAAATCTCATCATTTAGCCACAAGTAATGGTACAGTCGCGTTACGGAAAATCGTGGTTGCAATACTTCCCAAGAAGAACTGATGTATTTTGCTATGGCTAAATGCGCCGAGCACAATAATTTGAATACCATGTTCTTGTTGGTACTCTAGAATATTTTGCGCCACATCACCGTATCTATAAACGGTCACTACATCTAGCCCCGCTTGTTTCAAGTAATGCTCTGGTTCATTCAATATTTCAGGATGGTCACCGACATAAACTAAATGGCACTGTAAAGTCCGTAATAAGTCACTTTGTGCAATACGGCGCATCATTTTTTGACATGTCGGAGAATATTCATAAGCAAAAATAAAACGTGTCGGTACTTTGAAGTTTTCCCCAATGGTCAAAACCGTACAATTTGCACCGCGGATAAAGTTTTCAACATTGCTGCCAATCGGTTTATGTTTTTCGGCAGCTCTTTCGCCTACGCGACCTAAAATCACGATATCGTTTTCGTGTAAGAGATTAAAACTTTGCTCTAGAAAATCCCCTTTTTCCTGAATTTTTGAGCAAGTAATTCCGTGTTTTTCTTTAATTAAGTCAGAAATATGTCTGAGTAAATTATTGCTGTAATCTAAAGCGAGTTCACTTTGTTTTTGCTCTAATTCAGCTAACTCTTTAAGCAACATTGCATTGCTTTCAAAGCCGATTACACCGCTAATTTCACCAAGGTGATAACTTGCCGGGTAGTAATCTAGAATTTGTAATAATACAAGCTCTCGTCCAGTTGCTTTCGCAACCCAAGCCGCTGCATCTGCAATAGCATTAATACAAGGTGATGAGTCAATACACGCAATAACACGGTTCATTTTTGCCTCTCTTCTTCAGGTCTATTTGCCTTGGAGATTTTTCTATAACTTAGCTTTAACTTAACATAGATAAAAATCCGTATGTTAAGGTTTATGTATTAAAATCCACTTTTTTGTTTAAAGATCAAACATTTTATTACATTCTTGAGACTGCATTATTCTCTTAAACGGATAAATTTTGCTGGGTTTCCTCCCACAATATGGTACGGCTCCACATCTTTTGTCACCATACTATTCATGCCAACTACAGCATGTTTTCCAATTTTAATCCCGTCTTTAATCCCCACATGTGCACCTAACCAAACATCTTTTTCAATTTCGATACCCTGGGAGCGAACAGGCTGTTGGTAAAGTGGACGGTCGAGTTGCATGCCATGATCAAATGCATAGAGATGACAATAAGCAGCAATACGAACTTGATCATGTAGTTTTATGCCTGCTCGACCACCATCTAAAATACAGTGGTGGTTAATTGCAACCTCATTACCAATCTCAAGCGGTCCATGCAAACTACAATCTGCCGCAATAAAACAATTATCACCAATCTTAATTTTCCGTCCCGGCTCGGCAAAAATATGGGCTAACGGTGAAATAAAACAGTTCTCCCCGATCTCGACCGTTTCCATATCCATTAAATAAGCCTGATATTCTTTTTGCCATTCTTCCGCCCAAACACGGTGTTTGGGTTTCAATGTCCAATATAGCCATGGCATATAATTTAAACGGTGTTTATGTTGCTCGCGGTACTTGAGTAAAGAATCAGTCATCAGTCAATTCGTCCTCAACTTTTAATTCTTCGCGACCACGAGTCACATCTCGCAGTTTTAGAGCGAGTGGTTCAATTTGGTGAATCTGTAGTCTCGCTTCAATATCGACACCTGTTGCAGTATAACTTTCCTGATACTCAATTTGCTGCTGTGTCAGCTCATACTGAAAGATAGCCCATTCATTAAAATGACAAGAAAAATGAATCGTTTTCTTGGCAATCAGTTCAATACGTTCAGCTAACAATAATGATTGTCCGGCACAACCACCATACGCCCGAACAAGGCCACCAGTTCCCAGTTTTATACCGCCATACCAGCGGTTCACCATGACAATAATATTAGTCAGGTCATTTCCTTCAATAGTTGCCAGAATTGGACGTCCCGCTGTACCAGATGGTTCCCCATCATCATTAAAGCGAACGTTATGACCAATTTTCCATGCCCAACATTGATGTGTGGTTGAGATATCTTTATTTAATTCTAAAAACTCTTTCACTTGCTGTTCATTTTCTACTGGCGCAGCAATCGCCTGAAATCTACTTTTTTTAATTTCTTCTTCAAAAGTAACGGGTGATGCAATTGTAAAAGCCATAAATGAAATAAAGCATAATAAAAATCAAATTATAACGTGAATTTAATAGAAGCAAACCTATAAAAAAGCCCCGAATTTCGGGGCTTTTTTCTTATCTTTCTCTTAATGCTTCTTTGGCTTTATTAAATGGTTTAAGTAAATAATCCAGTACAGTCTTCTCACCCGTACGAATATCTACAGTTGCCACCATACCCGGTGTAATACCGAATGCTTTACCTTCTTTATTGTAAAGCTTATCGGAATCAGTTCGGATATAAACACGATAATAGAATTGATCCTGTTTCACTTCATCGCGAATGGTATCTGGAGAAATAACCGTAACCTTACCTTTTAAACCACCATAAATTGAGTAGTCATAAGCAGTGATCTTAACCAAAGCTTCTTGACCAGGACGAATGAATGCAATATCACGTGGCAAAATACGGGCTTCAATTAATAACTGTTCATCAATTGGAACGATGGTCATTAACTTACCGTTTTGTGGAATCACACCGCCATGCGTTGTCACTGTAATTTCTTTTACCACACCGCGCACAGGAGCTTTAAATACGGCACGTTGTAAACTGTCATTACGGCCCATGACAACTTGTTGTTGAGTTTGCGTGTCAGTATTTGCTTTAGATAACTCTTCACGTGCTTTAACGTAATATTGGTTACGTGCATCGTTCATCTTGTTTTGCAAATCATTTGCTTCACGGCGTAAGCGTAAAACTTCAACCTCACTAGCAGCACCTTTAGCAACCAACGGCTCTGTCATGGCCAATTCTTGCTGAACCAGTTGTAAAGCCTGTCTTAATCCTGAAAGCGTTTGTTCAAGATCGGCTCTGCGTGATTCATACAAAGCAGTCTCTTCATGAACAAGCTTCGGATCTTGTGCAACTATTTCAGGGAAAACCAATGGTGTACCGTTCACTTCCGCACGTAAACGTGCTGCTGTGGCCTGAGCTGCAATTAATAAAGATCTCGACTCACCCACATTTGAAGCAAAACAGGTTGGGTCAAGCTGAGCAAGAATTTGCCCTTTTTGGACAATATCGCCTTCTTGTACATTTAGCTTAGTTAAAATCCCACCTTCTAAAGACTGGATGACCTGTTCTTTAGATGATGGGATAACCTTACCTGTACCGGTCGAAACTTCTTCAAGCTTAAAAAACCATGCCCAGATAAAGAAAATAACCAAACCAATGCCCACAATCCAGATGACTAAACTGGCACGTGGTAATGGTGGTTCACTATAAGATACATTCATTGAACGGGTAAGTTCTTGTTGTTGTTCGCTCATGAATTGCCCCCTTGGCTCACTTGTTTTTGTTGGGCTGTAGATTGATTAAGTACCTGATCTCGTGGTCCATCCATCACGATTTTGCCTTCATTGACAACAATAATACGGTCCACCAGTTCAAGAACAGCTCGGCGGTGGGTCACCACAACCAATGTTCGGTGTGCTAACCATCCTTTGAGATGATCAATTAATTGTTTCTCTGCAACATCATCAATGGCTGCTGTCGGCTCATCAAGTAATAAAATATTCGGTTGACGAATCAATAAACGAGCCAATAATAACGCTTGTTTCTGACCACCAGAGAAACCAACGCCTCCTTCTAAAACCAAGTAATCCAAGCCTTCTTTTTTCTCTTGAACAAAAGATAAAGCACCTGTTACCACCAATGCACGAAGAATGTCTTCATCTGTTGCAAGCGGTGCACCTAAAGTCAGGTTTTCACGGATTGTTCCGTAGAATAAATGTGCATTCTGGTTGAGTAGCCCCATATCTCGGCGCACATCTGATGGATCAATTAAGGAAAGATCGAGTCCATCTAAATGCACAGCTCCCTGAGTTGGAACCTGCATACCGGATAAAAGCTGAAGCAATGTCGACTTACCAGCACCATTACGACCCAAAATCGCAATTTTTTCTCCGGCACGAATTTTTAAATGGCGGATCGCAAGACTTGGTCTCGGATCTTCTTCTCCATATTGGAACAAGATATTTTTTAATTCATAGTCGCCATTTAAAACAGCTTTGTGTACCAGATGTGAACGGTCGGCCTGATCAATCGGACGCTGCATGAGCTCATCTAAACTTTGCTTAGCAACTTTTGCCTGTTGTAAACGACCTAATACGCCCGTAATCTGGGCAATTGGCCCTAACATACGCGAAGATAAAATTGAACATGCGACTAACGCACCTGTGGTCATTTCACCGTCCATTACCGCAAAACAGCCCACTAACACCACAATGGCATAAGTTAAACCCTGAACCATTTGGGTCCAAGCCATTAAGGTACCCACAATTTTACGCTGTCTCATACCGATGTCGGCTGAGACTTCATTCATATGGTTCCATTGGTTTTGGAATCTTGATTCAGCACGTAAGAGCTTAATGTCTTCAATACCTTGCACCGCTTCTACCAAAATTGCGTTACGAATTGAAGATTCTCTCATGCCTTCTTGTGCCAGTTGAGCCAGCTTCTTCTGTACCAAAATACCTGGCAAGATCATAAGCGGCACAACAAGTAACATTACCCAGAACAGTTTTCCACCAATAATGGCAAAAATTACTAAGAACAGGAAAAAGAACGGAAAATCGGCAATCGCACTAATTGTAGTTGAGGTGACCAGTTCACGAACGCCTTCGAGTTCACGAATCTGGGAAATAAAACTACCTGTAGATTTTGAGCGATCTTTATTTTTAATTCTTAAGGCATGGCCAAATACACGATCCGACACACGTAAATCAGCACGTTTACCAATAATATCGGATAAATATACTCGTGAAACACGTAAGGTAAACTCAAAAAGAGCGGCAATCAGTACACCACCCGCCAAAACCCATAAAGTGGGTATTGACTGGGATGGAACCACACGGTCATACACTTGCATCGAGAAAATAATGGTTGCCAGTGCCAGCACATTGGCAATCAGCGAGGCAAACATAATATCAACGTAGCGTTTCCAGTCTCTTAAAACGATTGACCAGAACCAGTTGGCTTCATAAGGTTTGATATATTCGTCAATACGTGCATCTGGGATAGACGTTTCAGGACGCAAGATATAGACATTTTTAAGTGTAGTTTTTAAAGCGTCTAAAGATAAACTTTGTGAAAGGCCCTGATCTCCACTGAACTGGATACTCACATTTCCTTGGGTATCAGCCTTATCGATTACACCGACTTGACCATCATTAAACTCCACCATGACAGGTAAACGCCATGGGTTGAGTAAGTCTAAGGAAAATGGTGCCTTACGAAGATTCAGACCGACTTGACGTGTCATTAACTGCAAGACGTTATCTAAATTCTGATTTTGGTTCCAATCAAGTTGTAAACGAATTCTTTCTTCTGAAGGCTCTATTCGATAATGTTTAGCAATAGTTAAGACCGCCTGTAGCCAAGGCTGGTAATTTATTTTTGTCATCATGGTTGTACTTCGAACCCCTGAATTGAAATATTATTTAAGCCATAGGCTTGGCGGGAACGTCCTGTTGCTTCAATGTACTGAACAATGCTGCTATAAATGTCATAACGTGCTGATTCGAGCTCTGAGTTGGCACTATGAATAGCTTGTTCAGCATTTAATAAATCGACCAATGAACGCGTACCGAGCTTGTATTGCTCTTGATAGAGTTCACGTGTACGAACCGTTGTTGCTTGGCGACTTGCCAAAACCTGCATTTGACGCTGTTTATTTTCAATCTGTTCGCGACTTGTTCTAATTTGGTCCAGAACATCCATATACACCGAATTCACTTTGGCTTTTGCAGCTTCTTCGGCATAACTTGCCATTTTTACTTGTGAAGCTGTAGCACCACCTTGGTAAAACTGACTGGTTGCTTCAAGCATGACTGAACTATATAAACCGTCATATTTGTCGTTATTCGGGTTTTTACCATTAATCGCCTGACTTACCGAACCTTTCACAGCCAAGGTCGGATATCGGGTTAAACGGGTTTGTTGTTTTTGAGCTTTTGCAACCTCAACACCTGCCTGCGCGGCAATCATTTTTGGAATAGTATTAAACTCAGGTTCACCATAAAGATCGGATTGCTTCACGAGATCATCGGAAATAATCCATCCGGTATGACTAACATCTGCACCTAATAAGGTTCTTAAATGCTGTTGATATTGACGTAATAATGATTGCTGAGCAATCAAAGCAGACTGCGCTGCCTGTAAATATGACTGCGCCTGAATTGGGTCTGCTTGACTCGCGACACCAGCGTTTGCACGCAGGTTAGCAATTTCCTGAATACGTCGAATACCGGCAATTTGCTGCTCAGCAATTTTATTAAGCTGTAGATAACGCTGAATATTCACAATGGTCTGTGCAACATCCAAAGCTAGAGTATCAACGCTAACCAAGACATTGGCTTGTTCAACCTGAACTTTCGCTTCTTCAACATCAACACCTGATTTGACTTTACCGAAGTCATAAAGCATTTGAGTAGCACTTAAGGTTAATAACTGCCGACCTCGTTCTCCACTGCTTAAATCACCAGTCGTAATCCCTCCTGAAAGCTGGGGATAGTAACCGGCTTTAGCAACATCAACTCCTGAATTTTGACCTGCTAAAGTTGCAATAGATTGTGAAATATCGGGGCTACGCTGAATGGCAATTTTTACCGCATCTTGCAATGTCATCGTTCTAGATGGCAAGTTAGAAAAAGATGAAGCTCGATTATCATTAAGTTGAACAGTAGGAAATTCCTGCACAATAGAACGGTCTAGCTTAAAATTACTAAGCTTGTGCATTTTGGCAACTTTAAAGTCATCACTACTTTTAGGGACAAAAAGTTGTGACAAGTTCTCTTTCAGGGTGTGGTATTGCTCACTTGGCTTAGCAGCGTATATCACGACAGGTACATGTAGTGTACTTAAAAGCATAAGCCCTTTCAGGAAAGCCTGCTTTCTACATATCCCTCTTACTCTTCTTTGGTTATATCCAATTATGCTTATCTTGTTGATCTTGTTGATCTTGTTTGTTATCGTTTAAAAGCTTCTACATTCTACATAGTTTTTCACCTAAAGCAGCATAATTGATGGAATAAATCACACATTATTTTTTCATTAAATGATTGATATATGTATTTGTTTTTATTTATAAAATACTAAAAAATAAAAAAAGAGGCCTTGACCTCTTTTTAACCAAACAGATTAATGTCTTTAATTAAACTGTGAAATCATCACCTAAATAGACTTTACGCACCTGTTCATTGTCTAAAATTTCTTGTGGTGTGCCTTCGGCAATTACCGAGCCTTCACTTACAATATAAGCACGTTCACAGATTGCTAAAGTTTCACGAACATTGTGATCGGTAATGAGGACACCAATACCGCGATCCTTTAAGGTCTGGATAATATCTTTAATATCGCCTACTGAAATTGGGTCAACACCCGCGAACGGCTCATCCAAAAGCATAAATTTCGGATCTGCGGCCAAAGCACGTGCAATTTCTGCACGACGACGTTCACCACCAGATACACTCATCCCTAATGAATCTTTAATATGACTAATTTTAAAGTCATTTAATAACTCAGTAAGGCGCTGCTGACGTTGCTGTTTATTCAAATCTTTACGCGTCTCTAAGATCGACATAATATTTTCAGCAATCGTCAATTTTCTAAAGATAGAAGCTTCTTGAGGTAAATAACCAATACCCTTACGTGCACGTTCATGCATCGCTAGGTCTGACATATCCAAGTCATCAAGATGAATCTCACCTTTATCCATGCGCACTAGTCCAACCACCATATAGAAACTGGTGGTTTTTCCAGCGCCGTTAGGACCAAGCAAACCAACAATCTGTCCACTTTGCATACTAAAAGAGACGTCTTTGACAACCCAACGCTTACTATAGTTTTTTGCTAAGTGTTTAATACACAAAGTTTGCGGTTGTTGAAGAGCTTGCTGCATTAGTCACGCGCTCCTGGGAAACTTTTTGAACTTGAAGGTGGAATAATGATTTGTACACGGTTTGAAGAAGAACCTTGAGCTTCAACATCACCCTTATTCATACTATATTTCAGGGTGTTACCGCGAATACTTGAACCATCTTGGTATAAATATGCACCGCCAGACAAGGTAATAATGCCTGTATCTGCATTATAAACAATCGTTTGTCCTTCACCGCGTGCAATACCTTTATCAGCACTTATTTGTTGCTGAAACTTAGACGGTCTACCTTTAGCAGTGATCGTTTGAATTTCACGTTTAGAGTTTAGCGTAGCAACAATTGAGTCGGCCTGAAGCTTCATGGTGCCCTGCTCAATCACGACATTACCCGTATAAGTCGTCAAACCGGTTTTTTCATTATAAGTTGCACGGTCTGCCACTAATGAAATTTGTTGATTACGGTCAGACGGCAAAGCAAAAGTCGAAGCAGATGATAAAGCAACGAATGTAATTACCGCAGCTTGTTTTAGGAAAGCTGAAGAACGTTTTAAATTAAGACTTTGGTGCATACTTTCCTCGAATATTAAAAAATTCGTACTGACCATTATTCAAATTGGCTTTTAGTCCTTTGCTCACAAACTCGCCTTGTGGAGACTGAACTGTCACTTGATGATTAGTTTCAATGTCTCTAGTTTTTGGATAACCAGTTAATTCATCGGTTTGAAACTCAATGGTTCCTTGCGGTGCCAACTTAGTGGCTACCACGTCACCCGATAACACAACCTTTTGATTATCATCATATCCATAAGCTTGTTTAGCAAAGAATGTTGCATCAACTTTACCTAATTTATACATAGTGGCATTGAGTTGATCCAACTTTGACGTTTTTTGTTGCATATCCTGTTCAAGCTGACGAACTTCAGCACGAATATACAAATTGCCTTTGTCATCAGTTTGAGTCAAATGGACGCCCTGCGCCGAATAAGTCATATTCTTCGCCGAACCAATGTCCAGTTTTTTTGCCTTGCCACTATAGTAGTAGTAACCACCACTCACAGCAGCAACCACTACAGCAACAATATATAAAACTCTGGTATCCATGAGCAGGAATAGCCTACCTTTTTAAGTAATCTTGTTATTAATGCGGTACTGCAAGATATTTTTCAAGAAGTTCTTGGTAAATGCCTTTTGCGATCAGCAACATATCACAAACTTCACGCACAGCTCCACGGCCACCCATCGCCTGTGTTACCAAATCCGCACGACGGCGCACTTCCTCATGTCCGTTTGGAACAGTAACACTCATTCCGGCAATGGCAAATGCTGAGAGATCCGGCCAATCATCGCCCATATATAAGCAGTCTGAAGGCAGAATATTAAACTGTGCACACGCTTCACGTAGTGCCGAGCCTTTATCTTCACGGCCTTGGAAAACCAGATCGACGCCTAAATCGGACATGCGTTTTTCAACGATATTACTTTTTCGTCCAGTAATAATGATGACTTTCATACCCGCTTGTTGCGCAAGTTTCATACCCAAACCATCACGAATGTCGAATGATTTAATTTCATCGCCCGTGTTGGTTAATGTCACAAAGCCATCACTTAAAATACCATCAACATCCAGAACCAATGCCTGCAAATGACGTGCTTGTTCTAACAATGCATACGATGCCATTGATTAATTCACCCCTGCCTGAATAAGGTCATGCATACTAATTACACCAATCACTTTGTTCTGGTCATCGACTACCACAAACTGACTGATTTTTTTCTGGTTAAGTTGTTGTAAAGCTTCTACAGCTCGGGCTTCTTGAGAGATCGTTGACGGTTTCTTTGTCATCACTTCAGACACAGGTAAATTTACATCAAACCCTTGCTGTTTATCGATGAGACGACGTAAATCCCCATCTGTAAAAATACCGAGTAGATGGTCTTGTTCATCAACAATTGTTGTCAAACCTAAACGCTTATTTGAGATCTCGTAAAGCACTTGATTCATTGGAGTATTAGGTGAAACTTTTGGTAACTCGTCGCCTGTATGCATTAAATGTTTTACATGTAACAGTAAACGCTTACCCAACGCACCTGCCGGATGCGAACGAGCAAAGTCATCAGCAGTAAAACCACGAGCTTCAAGTAAAGCAACTGCTAAAGCATCGCCTAAAACCAAAGTCGCTGTCGTACTTGAAGTAGGCGCTAAACCTAAAGGGCATGCTTCGTCAGACTCGCCCAGAGTTAAAGCAATATCTGCATTTTGCGGCATTGGGCCTTTATCATCACGACTAATCGTAATAAGAGGTACACCAAGATGCTTAATGAGTGGCATTAACATCATGATTTCATCGCTTTTTCCCGAGTTGGAAATTGCAATAAGTACATCGCCACGAACAAGCATTCCTAAATCGCCATGCCCTGCTTCACCAGGATGCATAAAGAAAGACGGCGTGCCTGTCGAAGCAAATGTCGCTGCCATTTTTCGGCCAATATGCCCAGATTTACCCATACCCGTGATCACAACACGACCTTTGCATTGTAATAATATTTCACAAGCACGATTAAAACGGTCATCAATTTGTGTTGCTAATACATCTATGGCTTGTTGCTCAATGCGCAATGTCGCTAATGCACTGCTTTGGAAATCTGTAGGATTAGGCATACGAGTTTGACTCAAAATAATTGATCTGATCTCTGGTTGAGATCGGTGATTTTAATCAAAAGATTTGGGGGCATTCTAGCATAACTCAATCAGTTACACGTTTTTAAATGTATAAGATTTCACAAGCTTATAAAATTCATGCATAAAACTTTGTTAAAAATGATGCATCAGTTATGATGTAACACTATTTTTGTTGAGTGTTTGAAAACCCTTATGCAACCGTTTGTTTTATATAACTCTGAGCAACGAAAAAAAGTTGAATTTGTACCTCGCAAAGAAGGTCACATCGATATGTACGTCTGCGGTATGACCGTTTACGACTACTGTCATATCGGGCATGCTCGAGTTATGGTTGCATTTGACTACATTATCCGTTTTTTGCGTAGTCAAGGCTGGAAAGTCCGCTACATTCGCAACATTACCGATATTGATGACAAAATCATCAAGCGTGCGAATGAGAATGGCGAAACAATCCAACAGCTCACCACACGTTTCATCGATGCCATGAATGAAGATGCAGCGAACTTAGGCTGTTTAGCACCAGATGAAGCACCTAAAGCGACTGAATATATTGACCAGATGCAAAATATGATTGGTAATCTGGTGAATAAAGGCGCTGCTTACCCTGCTTCAAACGGTGATGTTTATTTTGAAGTCACCAAATTTGAAAAATATGGTCGTCTCTCTGGCCGTAAGCTTGATGATATGCAAGCAGGCGCAAGTGAGCGTGTCGATGTAGAAGTTGAAAAGAAACATCCTTTTGACTTTGTGCTTTGGAAACATGCAAAAGAAAATGAACCATCTTGGGCATCCCCTTGGGGTAATGGCCGTCCGGGTTGGCACATTGAATGTTCTGCAATGTCGACTTGCTGCCTAGGCAATCACTTTGACATTCATGGTGGCGGTTCAGATTTAATGTTCCCGCACCATGAAAATGAAATTGCGCAAAGTGAAGCTTCGACTGGTGAGCAATATGTAAACTACTGGATGCATGTTGGCTTTATTAATGTTGATGGTGAAAAGATGTCTAAGTCTTTAGGCAACTTCTTTACGATTCGTGACGTAATGGAGAAATTCCACCCTGAAGTGATCCGCTACTTTATTGTGTCTTCACACTATCGTAGCCCTGTGAACTTCTCTGATGTAGCACTTAAAGAGGCAAAAACTTCTTTAACTCGTTTCTATCATTCATTTAAAGCTTATCAACAAGTGTACGGTCAAACGACAACTGAAACGCTTGATCAAAGCTTTATTGAACGCTTTAACAATGCAATGTGTGACGATTTCAATACTGCCGAAGCAATGGCTGTATTGTTTGAACTGAACAAAGAGTTAAACCGTGCTGTAAAAGAAGAGCAAGCTGACCAAGCGACTGTGCTTTATTCGACATTACGTCACCTCACTAATATTTTAGGTTTGGTACAACACAATGTAGACGATTTCTTAAAATCAGATATTGGACAAGATGCACTTGCTTTGTCTGATGCTGAAATTGAAGATTTCATTCAACAACGTGTTGATGCGAAAAAAGCAAAAGACTTTGCTAAAGCAGATAGCATTCGTCAGTCTTTACTTGAGCAAGGCGTAGTTCTTGAAGATACACGTCAAGGTACAGTTTGGCGTCGTGCTGATTAAACGTTCAATTAGATCACAAGAGTGTTGACACTTTAATGAAACACTCTATAATGTGCTCACATTGCGGGAATAGCTCAGTTGGTAGAGCATAACCTTGCCAAGGTTGGGGTCGCGAGTTCGAGTCTCGTTTCCCGCTCCAAAATTCAAAAACCACTTAATTCGAAAGGATTAGGTGGTTTTTTATTAGCTATTGGTTAGTTTTGTCTAATTTAAACTAACTTATACTTTAAGTATTAAAAAAACCCACCAAAAGGCGGGTTTAGAATTAAATATTTAAAACATCATAATTTTAAGGCCTATTTTTAAAGATCTAAACTTTTGAGCTCATTAAGACGCTCTTTAGTTTTATCGGCCTCACAACTCAAGATAATTAAATGAGAACCAGCACCCAATGTTTGAGCCCCATAATATCCCATTAATCCAGAACATTGTTTTGTACGATAATCAAGCCAAGCCTTTTGGGAATTTTCCAAACTAGCTTTCCCTTCACTATCTAAGTTTGAAACTAATTTATTGTAAATTTTATTCATTTTAGCTTTATCAGTTTTTAACTGTTTTTCAAAGCATTCTATATCAGAATAAACATTACCAGTCTTACATTCCGCATGAGCAACCCCACAAAATAACACTAACAAAGCAAGCATTAGTTTCTTCATTTATATGATACCTTTCAAATTTCTAACTATTTGAATCATTATATTTTAATTATGATATGAAATAACTTTTATTCTTATCCGAGTTTTTAGTTATTTAGCTACCTTAGCCATTTCAGTTACTGCAGCATGGTTAATGGATCGTTATAGCCTGTCTCGTAAATTGATTATTGATGAGCTTCGTCCATTTAACAAAGGAACAGATGGGAAACACCTTTATGATCGTAGTGAAGTCATTCCTATCCTTGAAAATTTAAATAGACAAAGGCAGCAACGGCAGTCGAGACGGAAGAATTAAGACAGAGGTACACTTCCCTAACAAATTAATTTTTGGGGATGATTCCCCTCGATTAATATCAAAGTGTATTTAACTCACATATAGGTGTGAACTTGGATATTTATAAAAAATTGATTTGTTTCGCTATTAATATACTTTTGGTCGCTTGTCAGCCACAAGTATCGAGGGTCGAAAATAGCCATGTGAAAATACCTAGTTATCAATCAAATGGCGTTTTTGCCTCTGCACGATTAAGGGGGCCATTACAGCTAAAACAAGAATGTCTATATGTAAATGATATTCTAATTATTTTCCCTGAAGGATATACAGAATGGGACCCTAAAAATCAAACTTTAACTTATAAAAGTAAGAAAACTGCTTTAGGCGAAGAATTTGATTTAGCTGGTGGTTTTGGTCGGTTTGAGCGAGATAATCAACGAATTAAAAATTTAAGCCCTTTATGTGATCATAAAACTATTTGGATTGCTGGATAATTTAGCATCTTATTAAAAGGCAGCAGCGGCAGTCGAGACGGAAGAATTAAAAAGGCGCTCAAAGTGCCTTAATCATTAGTATGATTTTATTTACTTTACGGCTTTGTTGCACAAACCTATCTCTAAAGGCTTATTCCACAATATAATTTTC